>NPIE01038418.1_pt1 | contig 17732 bp, 17 predicted proteins | sample 8637661 | NCBI WGS metagenome assembly NPIE01 (sample SAMN07420842, study PRJNA396082) | bioreactor metagenome | isolation source: sample BA12 brine-fed electro-methanogenic bioreactor BA | place: Japan: Kochi | collected 2016-12-09
CACATGCCAACTGCTCTTTTTAGGTTCATCGGTACATTCTTGGATTCAACAGATGGCTGTGAGCAATCTATCCCTCCATTCGCAAATACCGAAATACAAAGAGCGCGATAGGTATCTTCAATCTTATGCCCAAGGGTAAATACGATTATTTGAATGGTTGCATGTTGATGAACAGTGACTGGTGCTGGACTGTTGCATGGTCAACAAAATATGTATTTCTTGATGTTCTTGTGTGCGAGTAGGAGGGCAGCTGTTTCGAATGACATGTCATGCGCTTTAGGTTCGCATACGAATTTCGGTGCTAAATAAGATAAAAGCGCCACGAAAGTCGGTATTTTAATTGTTTATATAGTCTTTTTTATAAATTGGCGCGAACATTGCTTTATATGAACTGTCAGCCCCCTGTGCCGCCGCTCGATCAGTCGTCGTCAAACATTGATAACACGCTGCAGTAGGAAGGTCTCCCGTTTTTGAAAGATAAAAAAGAGAGTGAATTTAATGAAAACCATCCATAAAGATTTTCTGATTTTTCTAATGTTGATAACGCCAGCAGTATTTGCCGAGGGTTATTCCAAAGCCGATCAAACCAACATTTCAAAGCAGTCGGCGGCTAGTTACCAAGCTAAATCGCCGCAAGTCAAACGTCACGATTTTGATGCTTTGTTGACTCAGCCGGAGCAGCTGCTGGTCATCGATCTGCGCAATCCGCATGAAATCGCTACGATCGGAGGCTTCTCCGCTTACCTCAACATACAGGCGGACCGGTTACAACAACATTTAGCTTTTATACCTAGGGACCGGACGATCGTGACCGTATCGAATCATGCCGGGCGGTCCGGTAGGGCTGCTGACTTGTTGACTGCGGAAGGCTTTAAAGTTGCAGGCTGGTTGGGCGCGCAATATTACGAGGAAGAAGGCGGACAGCTTATCAAGTCATCGCTGTCCGAACCGCTAGCGAATAAATAGCCGGTTAAACATTAAATATATATGGGGCAAATATGAAAAAGATTAGTGGTATTAAAAAGCGTAAACTTTATCTGGCGACTTTGTACGGTCTTGCTGGCGTGAGCGGTGCTTTAGTCATCAATGGCGGAGTCAACGCCAACACTGCTACCGATTTATTTAGTAATCCGGTAGGTGTGATCGGCCAAACGGAACAAGTCGATTTGTTCAGTCGTCCCGTTGGCACTATTGGTGCTTCGGAAACGGCTAAACCTAAAACGAATAGCTACCTCAGCAACGAACAACTTATCAATGAGGCATTCGGCAAAACAGAAAGTACGAATAATCGTAATAACGCCCAACCCAAACAGGTAGCCGAAGTAAAAACGAGGAATTCTAAAAGAAGCCGAAAACCCAAGCTTTGGTCTTATCAAGCGATTAGTCATCCTGACGTCCCCTCTGTGCAAAATAGCGCCTGGGTGCGCACCCCGGTCGATGCCTTCATACTCAGCAAACTGGAAGAAAAAGGCATCACGCCATCTGCGGAAGCCGATAAAGCGACGCTGGTACGGCGCGTCTATTTGGATGTTTTAGGGTTTATTCCTACTCCTGAGGAAGTGGATGCTTTCGTCAACGATCAATCGCCTGATGCTTATGAAAAGCTGGTGGAAAAAGTTTTGAATTCTCCCCATTATGGCGAACGTCAAGCCCGGTTGTGGCTGGACCTGGCGCGCTATGCCGACAGCTCGGGTTTTCAGGTTGATAGTAACCGGCTCAACAACTGGCGCTATCGTGATTATGTGATCAACAGCTTCAACGAAGACAAGCCCTACAGTCGGTTCGTTCAGGAACAGATTGCCGGCGACGAATTGTGGCCGGGTGATGAAAACGCGCTGATCGCGACCGGTTTCATGGCCCAGTTCCCGGATAACTCGAACTCGCGTGATTTCCTCGGGCGGCGTTATCAGATTATCACCGATATTACCGATACGGTGGGCAAGGTCGTCATGGGTCAGACATTGGAATGCGCCCGTTGCCATGATCACAAGTTCGATAAAATTAGCCAGAAAGACTATTTTTCACTGCAGTCTTTTTTCGCTAATATCAATTATGTCGATAATGTTCCGGTCGCAAAAAAAACGGCTCTGGAACAGGCCTATGATCAACAGTGGGCTCAGTGGGAAGAGGAAACCCAGGAAGTTCGAGGGAAGATCAAGGCGATCATCGACGCCGATCGGGATGCCGCTCTCAAATATCATAAGCAACGCTATCGCGAGGACACCCAGGCTTCGATTTTCAAGCCGCAAGAGCAATGGAATGCGCTGGATCGCTGGGCCAATCATCGCCTGGTGCGGGTCACCAATGATCAGACGTTGGCCAATTATTTCCAGGATCGAGCCAACAGCAAGGATCCTGAGTTTCATAGCGAGTGGCATGCGGAAAAATATGCCGAATTGAAAAAACTTCAAGCAGAATTGAAAAAATTCGATACGCTGAAACCTCCGATCGAGCAGGGATCGACCAAAATCGACGCCATTACCGAGCTTGGATATAGCGATGTTCCGCCGACCTATGTGTTGGAAGTCGGAAACCATACAAAGCCGAAAGAAGAAGTGCAGCCGGCGTTTCCCGAGGCGATTACCGATGCCAAGCCAGACATACAGCCCACGGGGTTTTCCTCAGGTCGGCGTGCGGCCCTGGCCAAATGGCTGACCAGTCCGGACAATCCATTGACCGCAAGGGTGTTCGTCAATCGAATCTGGGACAAATATTTCGACCGCGGCATCGTCACCACGGTCAGCGATTTCGGCAAGGCCGGTGAAAAACCCAGCCATCCCGACCTGCTGGATTATCTGGCCAGCCGGTTCATCGATAACGGCTGGAGCGTGAAAAAACTGCACCGGGAAATCCTGTTGTCCAGCGTGTATCGGCAATCTTCCGACGAGCGACCCGAGGTTGCCAAAGCCGATCCGGATAACCAATTGCTTGCAGTATTTCCTCATAAACGCCTGGAGGCCGAACAGATTCGTGATTCGCTCCTGGTTGCGTCCGGAGAGTTAAATGACAAAATCGGCGGTCCTAGCGTGTTGCCGCCCCTGCCGAAAAACGCCGGCGATGCGGGCGATACCGGCTTTGGTATTGGCGATCCGTTCTGGCCGGTCTCGAAAAATACCGAGGATCACAATCGCCGCAGCCTGTACATCTTCACCCGACGCAGTAAGCCTTATCCCATCTTGAGCGATTTCAACATGGCCCAGGCATCCTTGGCGCATAGCAAGCGGGAAGTGACCACCACGCCGCTGCAAGCCTTGACTTTGTACAACAGCGAAATCATTTTCGGCTGGTCCAAGGCATTGGCAGGCAAGATCATCAATGAAGCCGGCGACGATGAGCGCACGCAACTGGACAAACTTTATCAAATTCTGTTTGCACGTAAGCCCAACGCTCAAGAACGCCAGTTACTGAGCGGCTTTTTGCAGGAACAGCAGCAAGTCATCGCACAACAAGCTAGCAAAAAAGGGCAATTTTCCGTAAATGTACCCGTGGGCGTCAAGCAGCCGGTCAATGATCCGTTACGGGCGGCAGCATTCGTCGATCTGGTGCATACCGTGGTCAACGCTAACGAATTCGTTTATCGGTTTTAACTTAACTTAGGAGATAACACATGCACAATCCATCACGCCGAGATTTTTTTATCAAAACCGGAGCCGGGCTGGGCGGTCTGGCGGCAAGTTCGCTATTGCCAGGCGGACTGATGTCCAACGTATTGGCAGCGGAAAATCCGCTGGCGTTGAAGCAGCCGCATTTCCCAGCCAAAGCTAAAACCGTGATATGGCTGCATCAGGAGGGCGCGCCATCAACCTTGGACTTGTTTGATTACAAACCGGTATTGTCGAAAATGGCCGGTGAAGGTCAAGCCGTGCCGGCGTCATATTTGCAAGACATTGTCACCGCCACCCGGGGTGGCGTCACCAAATTGATCGCCACCAATCGTCAGTGGAAGCAGTATGGCGAGAGCGGCGCATGGTTCTCCGACCTAGTGCCAAATCTGGCACGCCATGCCGATGATCTGGCGTTTATCAAGTCCAGCGTTACCGTGGGCGCGACCCACGATATTTCGATTATGAAACTTAATACCGGTGATTTGAATCCGGGCCGCCCGACGCTGGGCGCTTGGGTGCAGTATGCGCTGGGGTCGGCCAATCCTAATCTGCCGGCCTACGTGGTGCTCTACAACGACACGCAAGAGCCGCGCGGCGGGGCGGTCAACTGGAGTTCGGGGTTTTTGCCGGCGGTTTATCAGGGCGTGCCGTTCCGTTCAGCCGCTTCGCCGATTCTGCATTTGGATGATCCTGAGTTTCTGGCACGCCAGGAAAAACGCGGGACACTGGATTTGTTGTCCGGCCTGAACCGGCTGCATGCTGCGCAGTATCCTTCCGACAGCGAACTGCGTGCCCGCACCGAAGCTTACGATCTGGCTTATCGGATGCAGGAAACAGCGCCGGAAGCGGTGGATATCAGCAAGGAATCGGAGGCGACTAAGGAACTGTATGGCCTGAACGATCCGGTCAGTCGTGGTTATGGCGAAGTATTGCTACGCGCCCGTCGCCTAACCGAACGCGGCGTGCGCTTCATTCAGGTGGTGACAGGACGACAGGACATTAACGGCGAAAAGCTGAAATGGGACGCCCATGAAAACATCGAAGACAATCATAGCATCATGGCGCGTTCGGTGGATAAACCGATCGCCGGTTTGTTGACCGATCTGAAAGCGCAAGGCTTGTTAGACTCGACTTTAGTGGTCTGGACCTCCGAATTCGGCCGTACCCCCTGGAGCGAGTCCGGCGACGGGCGCGACCATAATCCATGGGGCTATAGCCAATGGTTGGCGGGCGGCGGTGTCAACGCCGGCTACACGCATGGCGCGACCGACGAGATCGGCCTGAAGGCGGAGAAGGGCAAGGAAGTGGATACCTATGATCTGCACGCCACCGTGCTCAACCAATTGGGCCTGGATCACCTGAAGGTTATTTACAAACATCAGGGTCGTTCCGAGCGTCCGACCGTGGTTCACGGCAAGGTGATCAAGGAACTCATTGCTTGATGAAAGACGGAATGCTAGCGCTTAACACCTAATCAGACGTTAGCAGATTCGACAGTGGCTGCCATTTGGGCAGTCACTTGTTTTTTTCAATCTGATTTATATCAAAAATTTATAAATTTCATGACGGAAAGAGCGTCAGAAGGATTCTATTGACATGCGAAATCTAATCATTCTCTTAGGAATCATTTTTGTAACGATGAGAGGGCATGCTGATGCTGAAGCTGAATTCGATTTTGAAGAATTGATGGAGGCGGTCGAGGACAACACGCACGAGTTACAGGCTTCCATTGTCACCGAGGATGTCGAAGCCAGTCTGGCGTTGGCGCAAAAACTCAACGATGACTTCAAGCGGGTCGAAGGCTATTTCGTGGCTTGGGGCGACGCCCAGGATGCCGTGGTCGATGCGCAACAATACCGGCAAGCTTTGTCGGAGATCGTCGATTTGCTGAATGGTCGCGATTTCAAGACCGCTTCTGACAAGGCCGTTGAATTCGCCGACCGATGCGATAAGGCCTGCCATGATAAATACAAACCACTCTAAAGGAATACTTATATGAAAAAAATGATCTTAGCTTACTTTTTGCTGGTTATCGGTGTGGCCAACGCTGCGTTGAAAGAAGGCGATGTGGCCCCTGAATTCGAAACCAAGGCCTCGCTGGCCGGAAAAGATTTCGATTTTTCTTTGCAAGAGTCATTAAAAAAAGGTCCTGTTGTACTTTATTTCTATCCTTCGGCCTATACCGGAGGCTGTAACATTCAGGCGCACGATTTTGCCGTCAAGCACGATCTGTTTGTCGCGGCGGGCGCTTCGGTAGTCGGTATATCGCTCGACAATATCGAGCGGTTGAATGAGTTTTCCGCCGATCCCGATTATTGCGCCGGTAAATTTCCTGTTGCTTCCGATCCGGACGGACGGATTGCGAAATCGTTCGAATTGGCGATAAGAGAGGCATCGCCCGGTAAGAAAGACAGTCGGGGCATTGAAATAGATCATGGTTTTGCCGAGAGAACGACTTTTATCATAACGCCAGACGGTAACGTAGCGGCTGTTATCGGTGGATTGAGTCCTTCGGAAAATGTTCAAGCGGCTCTCGATACAGTGCAAAAATTGACCAAAGGGGATTGATAACGAGTGTTATTTTTGTCTGTTTCACTTGGATGTGGCCATACCGCCTGGAAATAATTTAAAAATATGCTTATGAGGGCCTTGATGCTAAGTGTCGTCTGGTGTTTGCCGCTGATGCCGTTTCCGGCGTTCTCGGATCAAATCGACGCTAATCTGAATGAAAGAGTCGGCATGGGGGATATCGAATACGGCAAGGAGTTGTCGTATTCCGAGCGATGCCAGGAATGTCACGGCGGGGATGGCAACGGTAACGGTCGCGATTTGTACACGCCGAAGCATGCCGGGCAATATGCCGATTATCTGGTCAAGCAGCTCAAGGATTTTCAAACAGGAGCGCGCCATCATGACACGATGAATATCATGGCGGAGGATTTGAGCGAACCCGAGATGGCCGATATTGGCGCCTATTTTGCCAGTCAAAAAATCATGCAGGGAAAACCCGAAACTGATAATGCCAAGGGCAGGGGGTTATTTTTGGCTGGCGATAGTGCCAGAGGCTTGCGAGCGTGCAGCGAATGTCACGGCGAAGGCGGCAAGGGTCGGTTAGCCGACGGAATAGCTTATCCACTGATCGGCGGTCAACGCAAGGCTTATCTTTACCGGCAACTGGTCAATTGGAAATCGGGGGATCGCACTAACAGTCCCGATGGGATCATGAACAAAATAGGAAGCTTATTAACTGATCGGGAAATCGAATCGTTGTCGGATTATATTTCCGGGCTTTCCGATTAAGTCGCGAGGCCTCGCTTTAAAAAAGAATTTCTATAAACAAGATGTAAGTATTCAGTCCCCCTCTTAGAAAAAGAGGGGCTAGGGGAGATTTTTTTGAATAAATCCCCCTCAATCCCCCCTTTTTTCAAGGGCTAGGTTTGCGTTAATAGTTAGCGTCGCCACAGCATGGATTGCCGGGGCCCGGAAGCCATGAATGGCGGGAGGCTTCACATCCTTGTGGCCTGGATCCCGGCAATCCCTGCCGGGATGACGTTGTCGATATCTTTTCAACGACCAACGCGAACATAACCTTTTCAAATGGGGATGTGAACAGTTACCACAAGATTAACCGGAGTGATTAATGGGTATCAGTGTTACGCAATTGGCAATCATTTTATTGATCGTGATCGTACTATTCGGAACCAAACGTTTGCGCAATATCGGTTCGGACTTAGGTAGTGCAATCAAAAGTTTCCGTTCGGCGGTCAAAGACGGCGAGGAAGACCAGCAATTGGTGGGGGGCGACTTAGGCGAGCCAATAGAAAAATTGGCGTCGGAAACAGATAGTATCAAGCAACATGTTTGATGTCGGCTGCCAACAATTAGTGGGTAGAATGCAGTGGGAAACGAACCACATCAATTTGTCTCGGTATCAATGAAAAGTTGAGAGCAGTTATGACGGTTTTTAAGCGTTTACTTTACCAAACGCACCGTTGGGTCGGTGTCGCCTTGGCTTTATTTATGTTGCTGTGGTTTATTTCAGGCTTGATCATCATGTACGCGGGAGGGCGTTCGGTCGGTCGTGCCGAACAGCTTCACAATGCCGAAATCTTAATGCCGCGTTCCGATTGGCTGAGCTTGGGTGAAGCGTGGTCCAAAAGCGTTGGGCAGCAAACCGATTTGGTATCCAGCGCTCTGGATAACCACACCGGTATTATCGAGGGCCGGTTGGTGCGTCTGGCAGGCGAGCCGGTCTGGTTGATCGAGGATAGCAAGAGCCAGCATTATGCCGTGTCCGCTAGCGACGGCAATCTTTTTGAAATCACTGAATCGCGAGCCTTGAAAATAGCCTTGCAGTGGTTGTCAAGTTCTTCGGGTACTCGTGCACCGCACGCTACTTATGTCGAACTCGCCGATAGCATAATGGTTCCGCGAAACCGACAAGTGCTTGCCCCTTTTCATCGGTTGGCAGTGAATGATGTCGAAGGCCGTGAATTGTTGATATCGGCACGTACCGGCGAAGTCGTGAGCGACAATACCCGTTTGGACCGTGTGATGTTTTTGGCCGGAAACTGGATACATCTGTTGAAGCCGCTTGATTCGATAGGCTTGGGCGATTATAGAAAAACGGTTCAGCTTTGGCTGGGCTTGTCGGCGGCGATTGCCTGTCTAACCGGCTTGATCATCGGTTGGTTGCGGTGGCGGCCGGGCTGGTTCGGACGTCCGACTTATTCGAAAAGGCGGACACACCCTTATCGCGATGTCTGGAATACTTGGCATTTTTGGAGCGGTTTAATGGGCGGAACGCTGGCCACGACCTGGGCATTCAGCGGCTTCATCGATACCAATCCCGGGCAATTGTTCTCCCAGGCTCAACTCGATGTAAAAGAAAATGCCCGGTACCTGGATACGGATAAACTTGAAGAGCTATCGAGCTCATATTCGAGTACGATTTCACTGCCGACGGATTTTCCCGCCCAAGAAGTTGTGGAGCTGGTTTGGCGACATTTGAGCGGCGAATCGTTATTACTGGCTTATACGCATGACGGTCGTCGATTAGCCTGGCCGGTAAACGGCGGGGAAACAACCTTCAGTCATGCGGCGTTAGTGGCCGGCGTCAAGCGCATCGCAAAAGATTCGCAGGTAGCGGCACAAACGCTGCTCAATGACTACGATGATTATTATTATCCGAGGCATAATCAAACGATTGCTGACAAACCCTTGCCGGTGTTGCGGGTGGAGCTTGACGATCCTGCCGATACACATTTTTATCTGGATCCGCAAGACGGTAAGGTATTGGCTCGATTGGATCGGAGCGCACGCGTGTTCCGGTGGCTTTATTCGGCATTACATCACTGGGATTTCGGCTGGCTTTACAAGCGGCCTATATGGGACGTTTGGTTACTCACCGGCGTACTATTAGGAGTCGTTCTCGGTTTTACAGCGGTAATTCTGGGCTGGAAGCGTTTGGCGATGACTTTTCGGGTGAAAAAGAAACCCGCTTATAGAGCTAATTCCGGTGTTGATCCCAAACTGCAAAGAGCTATTACCAGGAATGGAAGTTTGAGCCGCTAATTTTAACCTGAGTTTATATACGCCAAATGGTTAAGGCAGTATCAGGTAGCTCTGGAAGAAGTGCGCGCGGCAGGGCCGATTTTGCATGGAACAATAATCGGCCATGCTGACGAAACCTTTGCCGAACACCCCACCGCCTCTTTAAGACACTGCCGTTGTTGAGGTGTGGAAGGTATATATCAAACTGATGATTTTTGTATACCGGTTTGTGGCTTGAATAATGGCGGCGGGGTAACCGGAATGGCCTGAACTTCGGGCATGATGCGCTCTTGTTGCGGAAGCCCGAAGCGAGCGGCATCGAACCAGCGGGTGTTGCTTAACCATAAGCCATTAAACTCAATACCCTTGTCGCGGTTGACAATAACGGTTTTGCCTCGATGCGCATCCATGAATACCAAACGGTTATCAGGTCCTATCCAGTTTTCCAATTGTCCTAAAAATTCTTGATCATGAAGGATGCCCGGATCTTTTTGTAGTACCGGTGCCAAATAATCGTTCGCGGCATGCCAACTATCGGACCGTCCCTCGATGCGGCAAGGCACGCCTAATGTACCGTTATGCGCCATATAAACTTTCGGCGCGACGCGAAACGGGTGCAGGTTTTTGACCGTGACCTCCCCTCGCGTTTTCAGTCTTAAATGGATCACGCATTCATGCTCGGCTACGCTGCGGTAAGCTCGGTACAGCGAGGCAATGCAAGCCTTCTTCTGACGTTTGACGTTAAGCGGTTGCCGACCGGAAAATGCCATGACGCCAAAGCCGTCGGGGTTGTAGTGTATTGCCGATCGCAACAATTCCAGCGGGACGTCAACGCCTTTCGGTTTATGGATAATCAAGCACATGGCAAATAACTCCTCTTGACAAACAGGGGTCGAAAACAATAACCGGCCGTCAGGCACGTACAATGGGACGAGAAATGCCGACGGCTACGGTTATTAAGGGAAGCATTATCAAAGGCTGCATTCATGGTTATGGGACGTAGAAGTCTTTTTGTCCAGCTGTAGCCCGGTTCGGCCATTCAAAGCCGCATGTATACCGGCTATGATAGATAACGCGATTGCTTCCGGCGTTTGGGCGCCAATATCCAGGCCGACCGGACCGAATACCCGATCTGCTATCTGTGAAGAGCTGTCTCCCAGGCTTTGCAGGAGTTTATCCCGGCGGTGGCTAGGTCCTAGCAAACCGATAAAAGCGAGTTTGCTGGCCGCCAAGGCCGCCAGATAATGCCGGTCGTGATCCAGGTTGTGGCTCATCACAACCGCAGCGTCGTAATCATCCAGTTGTACGGAATGGCGCAAATTTTGAGGCAGAATATGCAGCAAGCCATCCGCCTTGGGAAAACGGTTTTCGTGCAATAGTGCTTGGCGGTGATCGCTGACGCAGACTTTCCAGCCCAGCAGCTTTGCGCACTCGACGACTGGCATGGCGTCGTCGCCGGCGCCGAGCAACAATAATGAGGTCGGCGGTTGCAAAGGGTCGTAGAAAACGCGGACCGATCGTCCTCCGACCCAATGGGTTTGCAAACTGGGTTTTTCGGGTAAATCGCCGGCGGCAACTGGCCACGAGACATGATTTTTTTCGATTGGCAAAAACAGGCTTTGGCTCTGCGGAAAATCAGGATGTTCCGACTCAACGATCGTTGTCAGAATACCGGTTTGCCGTTTCTCAAAAGCTTCCACTATCAAATTCAACGGAGCAAAATGGTCGGCTGCCGTCAGGCGTTGCAGAAAAATGCGCACGGCGCCGTTACAGCCGAGGCCCAGTCCCCAAATGACATCGTCCGGCGCGCGCATGTCGTAAAAAACCGTTTTCGCCTGCCCGGTTTCGAACACTGTCCGGGCATGCTCGACCAGATCACGCTCGAAACAGCCGCCGCCCAGTAAGCCCTGCAACTCGCCGGTTTCGGTGATCAACATTCGAGCGCCCGCTTTTTGATAGGTCGAACCGAAAGTTTCGATGATCGTCGCGAGCACATAATGATCGGTTTGTCGGCTGAGTTGCCGGTAGGCATTGATCAGATGATGATTCCTATTGCTCATGTTGGTTCTCGGTGTCATTGTTGCTCTTATGCTCAGCTCCAACTGAGGTCGGTTCTAAGTAACGGAAGTTGCCGCACGCGTATGCCGGTAGCGGCAAAGATGGCGTTGCAAACCGCCGGTGCCAGGGGCGGCAAGGCCGGTTCGCCCAAGCCGGTTACAGGGTTGTCGGTTTTGAGAAAATGGACGTCGATTTTAGTCGGCGCATCTTCGATTCGGATCATCGGATAATCGTGGAAATTGCTTTGTACAATACGCCCGTTTTCGATATCCAATTCTTGATAAAGCAAAGCGCCGAGACCATCGATCACGGAACCTTGCACTTGATTTTCCGCCCCGCTTAGATTGACGATTTGGGCGCCGATGTCGGTCGAAACGACGACGCGATCGACCTTGAGTTTGCCGTTTTGCGATACGGTGACCTCGGCGACCTGGGCGATGTAGCCGCGATGACTGAAATGGAAGGCAATGCCTTGGCCTTGGCCGCGCGGATAGGTTTTTTTGCCCCAGTCGGCATGTTCCGCGACATGCTGTAACACATGTTTCATTCGTTTGACATCGTAGGGGATGCCGGTCTTTTCATCGCTACCGGGCAGAAAGGCCTTGTCGCCGAGGATTTCTAAACGAAACTCCAATGGATCACGTTTTGCGGCATGCGCCAGTTCGTCGATAAAACTATGAAACACCCAAGCAAAGACGTTACTGCGTGGCGCACGCCACGGTCCCATAGGGATATTGCCTGCCAGCGGCGTGTACTCCAATCGGCAGTTTTCGACCCAGCGCCCGGGAAATTCATCGCCGGACAGGTTAGCGCCGCTGCCTAATTGCCGCGTGACCGTGCCATCTCGGAAAACTGGCTGCGAGAAAGTGACAAAATGGTTATGCCAAGCGATCAGCTTGCCGTTCTTATCGGTTCCCCCGCGCAGGAAATGAAAACCGCCCGCCCGAAATTGATCGTGCTGTAAATCGTCCTCGCGCGTCCAGGTCAGTTTCACCGGCCCGTTCACCCGTTGCGCGATCGCAGCCGTCTCGATGATGTAATCGGGAATCAACCTCCGACCAAAACCGCCGCCGCTGCGGGTGATGTGCAGAGTGATTTTGTCTTTGGGAATGCCCAGCACTTCGGTGACGATCTTCTGGCCAGCTTCCGGATTCTGGGTCGGCGCCCAGATTTCGATACTGCTGTCCTTGAACCAGGCGGTAGCATTTTGCGGCTCGATGCTGGCGTGAGAAATGAAGGGATAACGATAAGCAGCCTGCACGGTCTTGGCCGCGCCTTGCAAAGCTTGTTCGACATCACCGTCGTTGCGCAACACGACCTCGCCCGGTTGTTTGGACAGTTCGTCGGCACGGGCGTTGAAGCCTGCCCAGCTTTGCCCGGCCACTTCGCCTTCATCCCAGACCACGTTCAACTGTTTACGAGCCTTGAACGCCGCCCAGGTCGAAACGGCAACGATGGCCACGCCGGGTAATAGGCCTTTCAGGTTCTGGGTGCCCTCGATGACAAACACATCTTTGACGCCGGGCAGTTTTTTGATGTCATCCAGATTGGCGCTGACCACTTTGCCGGCAAAAGCCGGCGCTTTGACATAAGTCGCATAGGACAAGTTCGGCAGTTGCACATCGATGCCGAACAAGGGTTTGCCGGTGACGATGGCTGGGTTGTCAACGCCGCCGATGCGGGTGCCCAGCAATTTGAAATCCTTGGGTTCTTTCAAGCGCACGGCCTCGGGAGGCGGTACTGGCAGCTTAGCGGCGGTTTCGGCTAATTCCCCGTAGCTAAGCCGCTGGCCACTGGCTTCGTGATGCACTGCGCTGTTGCGAGCGATGAGTTCATTGGTCGGCAGTTGCCAGATTTGGGCGGCCGCCTGTATCAGCAGAGTGCGGGCGGTTGCGCCCAGGCGGTGAAATTCTTCGTAATTGGTTGGTGTCGAACGCGAACCGCCCGCGCTTTGGCTGCCGTAAATCGGGTCTAGATCGGCTTGTTCTATGATGACATCGCGCCAATCGACTTCCAATTCCTCGGCAATCACCATCGGCAGCGAGGTCTTGATGCCCTGGCCGATTTCCGGCTGCTTGCTGATCAAAACCACCTTACCGTCGGGGCGGACACGGATGAAAGCATTGGGACGAAATTCAGCGCCGGGTCTATCATCCGGCTTGCCGACGAGGTTTTCGATGCTATGGCTTGGGTTGACGTAATACGCCAATATCAGACCTCCGCCGAGCAGGGCGGCGCCGGCGAGAAAACGGCGCCGAGACGGATTAGAGAGTTGATCGGCACTCATATCGATTCCTCGCGGGTGATAGCTACGGCGCGGCGAATGCCGGCTCGGATTCTCAAGTAGGTGCCGCAACGGCAAAGATGGCCACTCAAGGCTTGATCGATTTCCCTGTCGCTAGGGTCGGGCGAGTTTTTCAGCAATGCGGCGGCGGTCATGATTTGTCCCGCCTGACAATAACCGCATTGCGGCACGTCCAGTTCCTGCCAAGCTTGCTGCAAGGGATGGTCGCCGTTTTCGCTCAGGCCTTCGATGGTCGTGACTCGGCGGCTGCCGATCGAGCTGGTCGGGGTAATGCAGGCGCGCGTCGGCGCGCCATCCAGATGCACGGTGCAGGCGCCGCATTGACCGATACCACAGCCGAATTTGGCGCCGACCAGTTGCAAGTTGTCTCGCAGAACCCACAGCAGCGGTGTGTCGGGCTCGGCGGCGACAACCTGAGCGACGCCGTTGATGATTAACGTGAATTCGGACATATGAACTATTCTTTAGTGTTTTTGAAAGCGATCTCGCATCGAGCCGTTCATGGTATTTCAATAGGGGCTCTGAACGGCCCTATTCGCTGAAAAGAGGCATCGTTTGTCAATCGGCGGCGAAACAATAAAAATAACCCGCGCCGCCGGTACTGACTAGATTATCCTGGCTGCAACCCCTGCTGTCGTGGGTCGAATTCCACGATACGTTACCGCCGTTGCGACCGCCGTTGGTGCGGTTATGGTGACCAACGCGGACAGTGCCTTCGCCGTTACTGGTATAGTTTTTACAGGTATGGTCGGCGGCGTCGGTATAGGCTCTGCCGTCGGGTCTGGAACCCGTAATGATGTCGTGTTGATTGGGCGTGTCGCCGACGCCATTGATCGGCTCGCCTTTTTCCGTCAACGCCGTGCGCCGGTGCAGATTATTGCCCAGTTGCCCCAATTCCACAGTGTCGCCATGTAGATGCGCGACATCATTGGCAATAATAACCCCGGCGGCATTGGCCCACGGCCCCTTACCGATGCGATCGCGGGCATTGACTGCGGGTTGGCCGTTTTCGGCTTGGGTACTCAGATAGGCGCGCCAGGTGCGATTACCGGCGCCGATAGCGGACGCTAGTTGTTGGCAATGCGCATCGGCGCCATTCAGGCCGCCCAGTTTGGCGCCATCGCCCGGACCTTTGCTGGTGACAAAAAAACCCAGAGGTGGTTTGGGGGCATCGGTCGGAGGTTGCTGGCCGATAGCAACATGCGTCGTCAGCATCAGTAAGGCGCTTGTCAGACAGTGTTTTTTCATGTGTTGAACTCGCTATTCATTAGAGTGGGTATGAAGATTAATCCAACAAGATATGAAGCATAATTTGTGCCAAGCATGGTTTTTACCGTAGGTTTTATATCCTCAATCGGCTGGATTTCCCCCCTTTTGATCGAAAAACCATCTAAGAATAAAAGGTATGGGGTGTGGCTATCGAGGACCGCAGTGAACCCTTCCATGAGGGCTTAACGGCAGCTTTCCCTGCTGCCGACATCCTCGCTAGCCACACCCCATACCTTCATAAAGTTAGCCCTTTTTTGACTATAAAGGGAGTAGGATTCATCCTGTGAAAACTGCTGCTCCGTCAACAGGGAATAAGCACTATTTGCTGAATATTTATCAGTGAAGTGTCTGAAAATGGTTTTTTGCAACCGTTCGTGGCCCTTGCGCGGGCAGTACAAGGCATAGCGTACGAATTTGTCCGCTAGCAGCACTGGCGGGGAGGCCATCTACAGACGCCCGACCGGCAACACCGTCTTAATGGCATTGATCACCATAGTGCGAATGCAGTTAGCGAACTTGTTTCGTGCGTATTCCTTACTAATCGGTTAGGCAAAAAGCATTCTCGTATATCGGCCAGCAGTTGTTGATCAGTATTTTCAACCGGCAGACCTTGAAGTTTTCAATCCTGTGCAGCGATTCGTATTCGTGATTAAGGTGTTTGGCTTGCTAATTGCTTTGTTAATTCTGTAAAGCAATTATCATGAATGAAGAGCGACACAAGGTGAATCGATGAGACGGATAACAAATACTGGATTGTGCGGGCATTGCCGAATATATGTCTTTCGGGTTGCAAAAACGGTAGCTATGGCTCAACTTCAATTGTTGTTGCTAGGTGGCGTCTGTGTTTTATTTTCACAAGTGGCAAGTGCCGGCCCCAGTGTTTATCCCACGGGCACTTCGCGTTACGATCCGGCAAAAGCCTACAATTCCTTCGTGTTGTTTACCGGTGGCGATAATATCGCGCATTTGATCGATATGAGCGGCCATTCGGTGCATGAGTGGCAAGATGCCGCTTACCATAGCACGCTGATCGATCCTGAGTTGAACAACGGCAAACTCGGCCATGTGTTGGTCACGCTGGAAACCGTCGAGGGTCAAGGCAACGACCTGATTCCCGGTCGAGTGAACCGTAGAATCACCAAAACGATCGGCGAACTGGATTGGGATGGCAACGTGGTTTGGCGTTTCGGCGAAAAAGCACCGGGAGGCGTAGCGCGGCAGCATCATGACTGGGCTAGGTTGCCGAACGGCAACACCATAGTCCTGGCTAATCTTGTGCATTCGGTCAATGGTTTTAAGCAGCCGCAGATATTGGACGATGTGATATACGAAGTGAACCCTTCCGGCGAAGTCGTTTGGCGATGGATTGCTTCCGAACATCTGGATGAATTCGGCTTTACGCCCGAGGAGCTGGAATTGGTACATAATACCGATGACCCCGATTATCTTCATATCAACAATCTGAAGCCGGTCGGCGACAACCGGTGGTTCAAAAATGGCGATAAGCGATTTGCGCCCGATAATTTGTTGTTCGATTCGCGAAATGCCAATTTCATAGCCATTATCGACAAGGAAACCGGGAAGATTGTTTGGCGGCTAGGGCCGCATTATGCCAAAGCCGGATTGCGAGCGCGTAACGTGCCGCGACCGGTGGATCAAATCAGCGGACAACATGACGCGCATATCATTCCGGAAGGTCTGCCCGGTGCGGGAAATTTACTGGTATTCGATAACCAGGGCAAGGCAGGTTACCCAACTGTGGAAACACCTTTAACCGGAGGTTCTCGCATACTGGAAATCAATCCGATCGAGAATGAAATCGTCTGGCAATATACCGGGGCGGATTCCGGCGGCCCCGATTGGTCGTTCCGAAGTACGCATATCAGCGCCGCCCGTCGTTTGCCAAATGGCAACACTTTTATCGATGAAGGTCAAAGTGGTCGATTGTTTCAAGTGACCCCCGAAGGGGAAATTGTTTGGGAATATGTCAATCCGTATTTTCGGATTAGCAAAGATCCGGTCACCGAGCGCTTCATTCTCAATAATCAACTATACCGCGGGCAACCGGTACCTTACGACTGGGTTCCTGCAGGTACGCCGTACTCGGAAAAAACGGTTGTACCGCCTGATTTAAGCCGGTTTCGTGTTTCCTCGGCGCCTTGATTGACCTTTGGATCGTATAATTTACTATCATCAATGGAGAAGTTGAATGTCATACCATACTCTAAATATTCAATGTTTTTGCCCTCTTGCGGTTGCAGCCGGATTACTTCTGTTGTTTGGTTCAGCCTCGGCAGGTGATCTTGATCCAAAAGCCATTTCCATCACGTTACCGGATAAGATCGAATGGGTTGCCAGGCCCAGCGGTTCTGAAAGTGCTGTGTTGGTTGGCGATCCGTCCAAACCGGGTCTCTATGTGGTGTTGAATAAATGGAAGGCACATCATAACAGCAAGCCGCATTCACATCCGAATGACCGTTTCATAACCGTGATATCAGGCATTTGGTGGGTCGGTACCGGTACTGATTACGATCCGGAAAATTTAAAACCGGTTCCGGCTGGAAGTTTTGTGACTCACTATGGCAATGAGATTCACTATGACGGCGCGAAAGATGGCGATGTTATTTTACAGATTGTCGGCATAGGCCCTGCGACTGCGGTGCCGGCGGAGAAATAAATCGATAGAAGGGAGCGACTAAACTTAGAAAAAGCATTTTGTCCACGAAACACACGAAAATCACATTAATATTCAATAAGTTATACTTTTCGAGTCTTACCCAATGGGTGATTCAAGAGGTTCATGTAAGGCTATGTTCGCGTTATACCCATCGCACTTCAAATTTCGGCATGGACGTATTCACGGCGTCCTTTGACGGACAACCCCTGCGCAGAAATTTGATCAGCAAAGGGTATAGCAGTTGAAACGGTTCTCTTTCCTACTA
>NPIE01002563.1_pt1 | contig 17730 bp, 12 predicted proteins | sample 8637661 | NCBI WGS metagenome assembly NPIE01 (sample SAMN07420842, study PRJNA396082) | bioreactor metagenome | isolation source: sample BA12 brine-fed electro-methanogenic bioreactor BA | place: Japan: Kochi | collected 2016-12-09
GGATCTCGTCATCCCGGCCAACGATTTCGTCGAGCTCGCCGGACCGGGCCTGCTCTGTCAGGTCGATCGAAAACTGCGCCAGCGCCTCGGTCTTTCCGGGCACCGACGGACGTGCGCCACTGGCCTCGCCCGGTTCCGCACCACTGGCGACTCCGGCTTCATGATCCTCGGGCGAACCGGAAACAATTGCGGCTAACTCATCGCTGAGCTGCTCGGGTTTGATCCGGGAGAACTGGTCGGAAATCTGCAGCAGTGCATGCGCCAGGCTCCGGGTGCGCAGAATGCCCAACACCAGATGGCCTGACCGAACCTTGCTTGCATTGAACAGCAGCGAGGCCCACACCCAGGCACGCTCGACCGCTTCTTCGACATGCGACGAGAGATCCGAGATCGAGCTGGCGCCACGCGGCAACTGGTCCAATGCCTGCGTGATGTCGCGCGCCAGATGCGAGTCATTGATATCGAAATGATCGATGATGCGTCTTAGATCCGAGTCCTCCAGCTGCAACAACTGCTGAACCCAGTGGGCCAGTTCCACATACGGATTGCCGCGCATCTTGCAAAAGACCGTGGCACTCTCGATCGCCTTGTAACAGGTCGGGTTGAGCTTGTTGAACAGCGCAACGCGTGAGATCTCAGCCATGCAGGGCCTCCATCGGTCGGGCATCAATGCCGGGTTCATGGAAAAAATCGGGAGTTTCGGGTGCGCGCTGGCAACCGGCCAGCCAGGTCGACCAGCCCAACTGGCCATAGCGGCCCAGGCAGGTCGTCGGCACTTCGTCGGCGCGCACGCTCACCCTGTACTCCCACGAAAACTCGAGCCCGACAAAACTTCGCACCAGCGCGGCCAGGCGCGCCGGCGACGGCTGGTCGGGCAACAGCGATTCGAACTGCGCGCGCGAGACCGGGCCGAACTCCAGTGCAAAGCGGAACTGGCGCTCCCAGGTGCGTGCGCCGATTACGGTATTGATCCCCAGGCGACCGGTCGTGCGACCATGCCCCAGATGCAGGCGACTCTCATTCGGCAACTCCAGCCATTCCGGCTCGAATTCATGCATGCGTATCGGCATCGAGAACTGCTGCGCGACGATGCCCAGCAAGGCGCCGGGGCTCCGTTTCTGATCGCCGAAATGTCCGGCATGAAACAATCGCGATTCTTCGCGACACTCATCCTGTCCGCGCAAGCTCGGCATGCCGGTTCCGAACAGTGCGCCAACGTAGGTGCGGAACCGGTTCTGATCCGGTCGATCCTCACACAGCGCCGGCTCGGCATTGGCACGAATGCGATAGAAAAGTGACACCAGACGGTGGTGAAAGATGTCGCAGAAACGCTCGAAAGTCTCGTCGTGATACGACAGCCGTCGCTCCATCGCAAATTCGGTCAGGTGGATTGGCAGCGGGCCGTTGGGACCAAACAAGCCGTGAAAATACTGCAACAGACGCTCCGGACGCTGGTCTGCAGCCGGCTGCATCTCGGCCAGCGTGCTGGGAGCGAACGACAGCGTTGCCGCCTGCCCCAGGCGGATCGGGTCCTGGCTTGCGCGGCGCGAGCGTCCCAGCCCCGGCGAATCGGCATGCAATGCCTCCAGCCGCCGCAGGGCCTGGTAGAACCCGAAGCGGTAGGGCTCGGCCTCGAAACGCCCGATCAGAGCGTCGCGCGGCGACCGATGGTCATTGGCCATCTGACGATCTCTCCACGTTGGGTCGAGACCACGCGCGTCTCGGTGAATGAATTGATGCTGGCATGCCGAGCAAAGAACTCGGCCAGGATCCGGCCCAGCAGGAAAATACCCAGACCTTCGAATGCGCTTTCGTCCAGCGTCAATCGAATGCCGATGCCGCGCCCGGCCGTCAGCGGGCCGGCCATGGGCAATCGCCGGATGATACTTTCGGCCTCGATCGAACTCACGCCCTCGACCTGGCGCCGAATTGCCGAGTCTGAAAGATCAGCGTAGAGCTCAAGCATTTCGCGCAGCGATGCCGCACCGTTACCATTCCTGTCATTGAGCAGTGAAAGGTAGTTCAGGCTGAGATGACTGATCAGCCGCCAGCGCGTGTCACCCGGCGTGAAGCGGGCACGCGGCCGGGTCGGACCCTTGAGACACTCCACCCCGGTTACCGGAGCGCTCGACAGCAGCGAAAAATCGTTGTATTCGCCCACCGGCATGTGCAGCGGCAGATCCCGATTGCTGCACAGCGCCGTGACCGCCAACTGCCGGATCGACTCCGGATAGGGTGCATGATGTCCATCGACCAGCGTCAGGAAGACCTCGCTGCCGACATAACTGGAACGAGCTCCATCGCGCTGCTGTCGCGAGGAAAGCCGGCGCGGCTCGCGACGCTGGGTATAGAACGCCGAATGACCGCGCGCGGCGACCCGGTCGTGCGACCAGAAGAACGGCTTGAAAACATCACCCTCGTGCACGCCGGTGCGAAAGCCCTGTACCGATTCGATCGTGTGGATCTCGAAGTCCATCGGCCGGGTACGATCCGGGATCACATGCAGCTCCGGATCACGCTCGGTTACGTGGATGCGATCGCACTGGCGCGGAAACAGATTGACTGCCGGCGCACAGTTGAGCACAATATTTTCGGCATCGAGCGAATTCTCCAGGTTATCCGCCTGGCGATCGAAGGTGAAGATCAACTCCAACTGCTGTGCCGACAGATCCCGGGCAATACCTGCAAGACCGCTGATGCGAACAAAGTTGAAACGCTCGGGAAACGCGAAATACTCCTGCAGCAAACGATAGCCCTGAAACGAGCGATAGCCGCACGGCAGCACCGCTTCTTCGCTGACCAGCCCCGGCATCTCGATCGCATCGGCCGGAATGAAGCGCAAGCGCGGCTCGGCATCACCCTCGCCCCGTCCGCGCACGAAAAATCCCAGGCTGCCAGCATGGAAATGTTCCATCAGACTCGCGACCTGTTCGCCGGCTCCATTCAGATACAGCGTCAGCATGTCCACCGGGATTTCGTCGAATGAAAATCCACCGGTCGCCTTCAGCCGCAGACGCAAGCCGGAACGCGTGCCTTCCGGTGGCCGAATACCCAGCGCTGACACATCGCCACGTGTCGGCAGATACTGAGCCGACTCGACGACGATCGGCCACAGCACCACCTCCTGCCGGGTCCGGAACTCGCAGGCAGTCTGTTCTCCCCGGCCAATCCGGCCGCGCAGCGGCGTGTCACGCTCGATGACAAAGCCGTCGCACAAGCTGCCCTCGTTCATGTCCGGCTGGAAGCGCACCACAGCCATCGAGGGAATCGGGGCGAGAAAGTGCGGGAAGACGATCTCGAACAGATGCTGGGTGAAACGATCGTATTCCTTGTCGATCTTCAGTTGCAGGCGCGCGGCGAGAAACGCGAAACCTTCCAGCAGCCTTTCGACATAGGGATCGGCGCACTCGAACTCGTCAAGACCGATGCGCCCGGCAATCTTCGGATACTCGCGGGCAAACTCGGCACCCATGTCACGCAGGTGCTGAAGCTCGGTGTTGTAGAAGCGCAGGAAACCGGGGTCCATGGCTCAACGCCTCCCGGCCATATCGGCAGCATCTCGCACATCGACCTGTCCGGTTTCCAGATCGATTTCGGTCTTGAGAAAAAGTTCGGTCGGCATCGGCTGGGCCCAGAGCTGACCTTCGATTTCGAACACGATGGCGTTCTGATTCATGCGATCGGCTGAAATATCGGCCCGCACACGCAGCGTGCGGGCCAGAATTCGCGGTTCGTAGCTCAGCAGGGCGTTCTTGATCAGACGCTCGATCTCCTCGCGATCGAGATCAGCCACGGCGGTGCCGGAGAGATCGGGAATCCCGTAATTGAGTACCGACGAACGAACCTCGGGATAGGGCTCGAGATCGACCAGCGGCTCCATATGACCGGCGTTGAGCAGCCAGGAAAGATCACGTCGCACCAGATGTCGAAGCCGGGACACGCTGATCACGCGACGGCTGCGCGCCTCATCACGCTGCTGGGGGGCCTCGTCGGTAAGCCGATCCAGCAGTGACGGCTGCAGCCGTTCGGTGAAGCTCAGCTCTGCCACAAGCTATGACTCCTCGGCCGCAGCGTTCACCTGCTCGGCAGCCGCGCCAATCCGGATGGAACGGATGCCCAGCAGCGGGTACTCCGCACGATCGGTTGCAAGCAGGCGCTGACCCAGCCCGCGCGGCGCATGTTCGCTGTCGTCGCCATCGATCCATTCAGTCATGCGACTCAAGCGCAAGCGGTCATCAGCAGCGGCCTCGGTTCCCGGATAACGCGTCGGGATGAAACCAACCGCATCGCCGCCATTGGTCCACTGGAACCGTGCCGGGGTCCAGACCAGATCGCGCAGGTCCTCTGGCTTGTCGGTGTCGATGACCGAAATGTGCTCGAACGGAACCCAGTAATAGCGGCCTCTCAGGTACACCTCCAGCACGGGCCCGAGCCGGCCGTCGGCATCCGCAATCCATTCGAAGGATTCACCGTCGACGCTGCCATTACTTGGCGGCGCCGCATCAAAAGCCTGGTCACGCAACGAGTCTGCTGCCGCCTTTCGACCTGCTGCATCCTCGACAAGCGCCGAGCTCAAGGTGGCCAGCCAGTCTCGCGGCTCACCAAAAAACAGTGGGCTGCGCTGACCGTCAAAAACCGCGCTGCGAAACATTTCACATTGCAGCACAGGGTCATAGGCCTCGAACATCGGAATGGTCGAGGCATCCATGTCCTTGAGCACATAGAGCTGGCGACGCGCCTTCTCCCATTCACCGGTCAGGCAATAAAGCTGAAACAAAGCGATGCGCTGACGCACATCCGCGGCATTGGCACGCACTGACTCCATCGCCGCGGCGAGTGACGCCGACAAATCTCCGATCTGCAGCAATTCATGGATCTGATTCAAGGCTCGCTCTCCATTGAGGCCGGGCCGTTCATAACGGCCCGGCATGGGCTGACCTCAGCAAACTCAGGCCGCTTCGTTCCTGCGAATATCCCAGCCCGTCTCGACCGTGGCACCGCCCGAACCATCGGCTTGCTGCGGCGTGTATTCAAGCTTGAACTTGGCAAAGTTCAAGGTGATCGATTCGGTGATCTGCTCTTCTCCCGCCGCACCTCCGGTCTGCATGTCTGCAACCAGCACCTCTTCAAGCGTGATCTTGAGGTACTCCAGCGGCGCATCACCACCGGCCTTGCGGAGCGTGAGCACGGCTTCATTTTCATGCTTGCCGTTGCAGCACAGTTGCCACAGGTTCGGCGTGGCCGAGTCAACATACTTGGTGATCGAAAGATCATTGACCGAAACCTTGCCGGCACCACCGCCCTTGCCGCGATGCATGGTGCCCGACTGATGAGCACCCCAGGACCAGGAGAGCACCTCGACTTCGTCCTGGTGTTGCGCATCGGATGAATCGCCCTTGATGGACGAGAATTTCAGAAACATGTCAACAGCCATGATTTACCTCCACTGTGGTTTGAAAACTGGCACAGCCTGTTCAGGCCCGCCGAATTTTGCGCGCTCTCACGCGCGGTTCATGCACCCTTGGTCGACGGCAAGCGCGAGACCAACCGAAGAGAAACCGACAGACCTTCAAGTTGATAATGGGGCCTTAAATAAAATTGGGATGTGTAATAGCCCGGGTTGCCTTCCACTTCCTGTACCCGAACCTCGGCTGCAGCGAGCGGCTTGCGCGCCTTGGTGTCTTCGGAGGAATTATCCGGATCGCCATCGACATACTTCATGATCCAGCTCGACAACCAGCGCTCCATGTCCTCGCGCTCACGAAACGAACCGATCTTGTCACGCACAATGCACTTGAGATAGTGCGCGAAGCGGCAGCAGGCGAACAGGTACGGCAGCCGCGCCGACAGATTGGCGTTGGCGGTGGCGTCCGGANNGTCGTACTCGGCCGGCTTCTGCAGTGATTGCGCGCCGATGAACGCGGCGAAGTCGGTATTCTTGCGATGGACCAATGGCATCAGGCCGATCTTGGACAACTCGCCCTCGCGCCGATCACTGATCGCGATCTCGGTCGGGCACTTCATGTCCACGCCGCCGTCGTCAGTCGGGAAAGTGTGCGTCGGCAGACCCTCGACCGAGCCGCCCGACTCGACTCCGCGAATCCGCGTACACCAACCATACATCTTGAACGCGTTGGTGATATTGGTGGCCATGGCATAGGCGGAGTTGGCCCAGGTGTATTTGCTCGAATCGGCGCCTTCGGTGTCCTCCTCGAAATTGAATTCCTCGACCGGATCGGTCTTGGCGCCATAGGGGATGCGCGCCAGGAAGCGTGGCATGGTCAGCGCGATATAGCGCGAGTCGTCGGATTCGCGCAGCGAGTTCCAGGCTGCGTACTCGGGCGTCGACGTCAGCTTGCTCAGATCGCGTGGATTGGCCAACTCATCCCAGGAGTCCATTTGCAGCAGATTCGGCCCGGCCGCGGCCAGGAACGGCGCATGCGCCGCGGCCGCAATCTGTGCCATGCCGTTGAGAATGGAAACATCCCGTGCGTTGTGATCGAACACGTAGTCGCCGACCAACGCGCCGAATGGCTCGCCGCCGAGCTGTCCGTATTCCTCTTCGTAGACCTTCTTGAACAGCGGACTCTGATCCCACGAGGCACCGGGATAGCGACGAAACATCTTGGCCAGCTCATCCTTGGTGATATTCATCACGCGAATCTTGAGCATTTCGTCGGTCTCGGTATTCATCACGTGGTAATGAAGTCCACGCCAGGCACTTTCGAGCTGCTGGAATTCCTCGTGGTGGATAATCTCGTTGACCTGCTCGGTCAGACGTGCATCGATTTCCGCGATCAGTGCATTGATGGTCGTAACCGCATCTTCCGAGACCAGCGCGGTCCCCTCCAGGACCTGTTGCGCCAGCGTCCGGACGGCTGATTCGACTTCGCTTTTGGCGCGCTCGCTCTTGGGCCTGAATTCCTTCTGCAGCAGCGAGGCGAAATCATCCTGTTGCAGCGTTTCACCCTGTTGCTGGGCGGCAGTTTCTTTTTTTGTTGCCATGGCTTACTTCTCCTTCGCGCTGTCGCCAGCATCTTTGTCTGAAGGCTTGGGTGCCGCGGTCAGCGACTTCAGAAGTTCAGGGTCGTTGATGGCCTTGGAAACCAGCTCCTCGGCACCCGCCTTGCCATCCATGTAAGTGACCAGATTGGAGAGCTGAGTCCGGGCTTCGAGCAGCTTGCGCAACGGCTCGACCTTGCGCGCCACGGCTGCCGGCGAAAAATCGTCCAGGCTTTCGAAGGTCAGATCGACCGAGAGCTCACCTGCTTCGTCGGTCAGGGTGTTCTTGACCCGGAACGCGGCGCGTGGCTTCATTGCCTTGATCCTGTCGTCGAAGTTGTCCATGTCGAACTCGAGGAACTTGCGTTGCTCGATCGGCGGCAGCGGCTCCTCCTGCTTGCCAGCCAGATCGGCCATCACGCCCATGACGAACGGAATCTGGATCTTCTTCTCCGCACCGTAAAGTTCAACGTCATACTCGATGTGTACCCGGGGCGCGCGATTGCGCGCGATGAATTTCTGTCGACTCTGCTTAGCCATGCGCGATACTCCTGCTGAAGTTCTGTGGAATGTGCTTGCGGCACTGTTCAGTCATCGTCCGGACCACCCAGCAATACGTCGGCCTGCTTGTATCCGTCCGAGGCGATATCCTTGATGATCGCCATGAAATCCGCCGCTACCAGCCGCTTGGCTCGCTGCACCAGCAGCGGCACCGGACTCGACGGTTCGTTACGGTTGTAGTACTCGGTAATTCGATCCAGCATCCGGACCACGTCCTCACGGCTGCGGATTTCCCCCGACGCCGCCGGTACGGCGGCGCTGCCGGCGTTCGAAACATCGCCGTCATTGCTTTCGCCGCTGCTCTCGACTGCAATCCCGCGTCGGCCCAGCACTTCCTGCAGCGCCGGCCTGATGTCGCCGAACAAGCGAGTAAAAGGATCCAGGTCGATCAGGGCGCTGGCCGAAACGTTCTGGTTGAAGCGGGTTTCGATGCTGCCAGCAAGCTCGGCGGCTTCATCCACGAAGGCCAGCGTTGCCTGCAGGAATTCCAGATCGCAATCCATCAGTGCCTGGTTGATTGATGTGAGGGTCGCGCTTTCCTCATGCTTGCTCGCGCTGAGCTTGTTGCTGGCGATCAGGAAGTCGCGAATCGTGTAGCGGCCAATTGCCGGCGAACGTACCAACTCGGACTGCCGAATCAGCGGCAACAGGCCCTGCTCGCTCGCCAGCTCTGCAAGCGTGTGCAGGCGTTCGGTGGCATCACCGTCATCGATCAGCGGTTCCACCTCGTCCCACCAGTTCTCCTGCAAGCGATCAATCAGCGCCAGGCCCGCACACAGACCCGCAAGGCCCTGTCTGGTGCAAAGCGCCTTGGTCAGCAAGACCGCAACACGCAGGCTGCGCACCCGCTCGAACAGCGCCAGCGCCTTGTCTTGAACCGCGCGCCAGTCCGGCTCCTCAGCCGGTATGGTCTCATCGCCCATGACCTGCTCGGGTTTGCCCTGGGCAAGACGCTCAAGCTCTGCGTAGTCAGGATCGAACACGAAATCTTCCAGTCCCTCACCGCAGGGATGCTGCTCATCCAGCGCTGCGGCGAGTTTCTCGATGTTCAGCAATTCACTCATTTCCAGGTTCCATGGGTCTGCTCGAACTCCTGATTCGCTCGAATTCCGGTCTGCCCTATAGGTAACGTATTCGGTGAACCAATCACGCCACGCCGCCTGCAACGGGTGTCAGACTTCATCCGGCCAGCGCCGGCAGTGAGCCGGCCCAGTTGCCCAGGCTCAAGTTTCGGGGGCAGACTGTCCGCGTTGGCCCTTCGAAGCGAAATGTGGTTAGTCCGCCACCGTACTGCGTGCGCAGCGCCGCGCTTGCCGGGACCCCGGTGGCGTCAGCAACCAGCTGCAGCATTTCGCGCCCTTCCCGACCCTGGCCGGCCTTGCAATGCATGAACTCAATACAACCGTAAGCGCCGAAGATCGGCGCCAGCCGCGCGAGGATTGCGCGCAGAGCCGCACCGCCACGGGACGTGACCGAGTTGCCATGGAATCCTTCACTGCCTGTACCAAAGCTGACCCCGGCAACGCCGGGACTGCCATGACCATGAAAGCGCAGCAGGAACACCGAGCCCGGGCGAGTGCTTCTCACCACATCGAAAACCAGTTGTTCGAGGCCGTTACTAGTCCCGCCAATCAGGTACGGTATGCCCCCGGCACGGCGAATATCCAGCTCTTCAAGATGACCTTCGTCTGTATACAGGTTCTCATCGAACACGTCGATGCAGTCCACGACTTCCAGGCCGGGCAGCCCGGCAACCAGCGCAGGCCAGGTTTGCCTGCCGACACGACCGTCAACCCCGAGGCGTTGTTGGGTCTGGAACGATTTCACTGCTCCGGTCGTTGCCGGGCCGTAATTTCCATCGCAGCCAATGTCGGGATCGATTCGCGCCTGCAACAGCCGCTGCAGCACCGCGACTGCGGGCAGTACGTCATAACGCCTGAGGGATGGATAAGGCATCTCAGAATTCACCTCTGAAACCGAAGAAGATCGAATGGCGTGTGGTGTCGCTCTCGGCCAGCAGCGTGCTGTAGCTGACAAACAACTGCTGACCGGAAAGAAATACCCAGCTCAGGCCGAGATCGACGCGGGCGAAATTTCTGTCCGGATCATTGATTTCCACTGTCGGTCCGAAGGCACCTGCTCCGACCACACGCGGTCGCAGCATGTAGCCGTCATTTCCGCTTTCGTGACGATACGAGGCATCGATATACGGCGACAACACGCCGCGTTCGAAGCTGATGGCGCGATTGGCGCGAAGCCCCAGCCCCAAAGTCTCGGTACTGAAGTCCTGGTCGTCGAATTCGAGCGCGAACGGACTGCCGCGCTCGCGGAAGCCGTCGATATCGTTCCACGCGTACAGGAACTCGCCGTACGGCGTGATCGACCATGCCGAATCCAGTGCCAGCCGATAGTTCAGGGCAACACTGGCCGCGTACTGCCTGGCATCGGTCGAACCGCGTGCAATGCTGCGGGTCAGGCTGCCGATACCGGACAGATCCACGACCCGCTTCTGACTGACGTCGGTGGTCGACCAGGCGAGTGTTGCATCAAGGTAGAACGCGTCGGTAAAGCTGTAGCTTCCGTAGCCTTGCACGGTGATGGTCTCGGCATCGGTCGTGCCGCCGTCGTCATCGAGATCGGCGTTGTAGTCGCTGTAGCCGATCGAGATCCCGACGAACGAGCCCGAGTCGATTCGGTAGTCAATGCCGGCAGTCAAGCCCCAGGAGTCGAAATCGAAGCCGACCTCCTTGCCGCGCCGATCGCGTTCACCGATCGAGATCTCGCCATTGATGAATGCACCGAAGCGCTCGGATAACAGGCTGCTGCCACCCGCCCCAACAGCATCCTGGGCCTCGACCGGCAGCCAGCTTGAATCGATGCTCTGGCCGTTGAACGCCAGCGCAATACCGGAAACGCTCAAGCCGGTTGCACCGGCGCGCAGTTCGGCGATGCGCATATTGGCATTCGCGGTCTGAATCCGCCCGCCCTCGCTGGCCGCGACCGGAATCGCGGCCAGTTCATGCGGATCGAAAGCACGAGCAACCTGGGCCACCTGGGCGTCGGTCAGGTCCAGCGTCGCAATCTCGGTGCAGACGGCCGCAAAATCGCTGTCCGGGTTCGCGCTGGCACAAGCCTCATTGAAGTCGCGACCCGCATCGCCAAGGCGTGGATCGTCGGTCGGAATCTGCGACGGTGGCAGCGGCGGACCGGAGTCTTCGATCACGCGGATCGCGGCCAGCGTCTGGTCGCGCCGGACCGTACCGAACAACTGTCCGGCGATGAAGCCGATCCCGGTTGCGACCAGCTCGAAGCGCTTGTCGTCCGATTCCGGCAGGTTCAGCGGCAGGGCTTCGTAGGCAATCTGCACGGTACCCACGGCACCGGGCTGCAGCGCCAGCACGATCGTCGGCAAACGCGGTTCGATGGCGATGTCCACACCGATCTCGCCGCCGCCAGCGATGCTGCGATGCTCGTAGTCGAAGGTCGCCTGCCCGGACTCGCAGACTTCACCGATGACGACGCGGATTTCTGTCACAGCTCGCTCGCGAGTTCGCCGCTGGAGCTCGACCTCGCCCGGTGTGGCCGACTCGGTGAACGTGAACACCAGGTCGTCGGCCCCGCCGCAGGCGTTCACGCCGGGCGCTCCTCCTCCCGCACGCACGACCTGGCCATCGGCATACACGGCCATCGAGCTTGTTCGCGCCTCGGCTACTCCCGGACTGTTGAGTCCGGCCAGAACAATCAACCCGGCAAACAATGAAACGCGCAGCATCGACTCACGAGCGACAGACCCGGTTCGGCAAACAGCACTTCGGGACAGACCTGCATTCATGGCTCAGGGCTCCAGGACGAGGTTGATGGCTTGCTCGGCGGCATTGGCAGCGCGCACCGCAGCTTCAAGGGTGGCCATGCCCTGCCCGTCAAGCTGAAACAGCACGCCGGCCAGGCCACCGACCGGCAGTTCGGTCAGTGTGCAGCGCGGCTCGGCGCTGTCGATCTCGCACTGCCAATCGGCAATCTCTGCGGCATCACAGCGCACCTCGCCGCTACCGTTGGCCACATCGGACATGCAGCTCGGCGCAAGCCGGAAGAAGTTCTGTGCGGCGTAACCGGCGGGCAGGGCGAGCTCCAACTCGACGACTTGAGCCGGTTCGCTGCCGGTATTGGCGACATCGAATTGCACGAATACGCTGTCGCCGAAGGGAAGCGCCACCACGCCGCCGGACAGCGCCAGATCGGTCGGCGGCAGCAGGATTTCGAGATCGGCAGCGGCGGTGAGCTGCTGATTGTCTCGCTCGCATTCGAGGACCGCGGTGTAGCTGCCCGCCGGCAAGCTGCTGCTGTCGATCGTCTCACTGCCCGAGGCCGGCTTGCCGCCGCCATTCCAGCTGGTTCCCGGCAGTCCCGAACCGCTGCAACGGGTATCGATGTCATCCGGCAAGGCATTCCAGCTCAGCGTAAAGCTTTCACCTGCAATCACCGAATCCGGAAGCGCAGTGAACTCCAGAATTTCCAGCGCCTGGCCGGCTGGAGCAGGACGCTGGCTGCCACTGACGATCCAGTACTGGCCAAAACCCGCAACGCCATCGAAGGCCACGCCAGGTGCAGTCACCAGCAGGTCGGGAACGCCATCGCCGTCGAAATCGCCCGGTCCGTCCACGACGCTGCCGAAACCGATCGAGGCTTCGCTTGCAACCAGCGCGTAGCCCTGTGACGGTTCGAGGGCCGCGATCGAAAGCTCGGGCGGCAGGTCGATACTGCCGAACAGGACGAATACGCGCCCGGTATCGGGGGCCGGCGGTTGATCACCGATGCGTTCTGCCATGCCCGGCGCGCCGAGCGCAATATCGTCGAGTCCGTCACCATCGATATCGCCAAGACCGGCGCTGGCCTGGCCCAGCCGATCGTTTGCAACTGCGCCCACAATCCGGCTGACCCGCAAGTCGCCCGGCGCATCCAGGTCAAGCATGGCGGGCAAGGGCGCGGCTGTGCCGAACACCAGGTGCACTCGACCCGGCTCACCGTCGGGACGAAGCTCGCTGATCAGAAGATCGTCGTAGCCGTCGCCATCGACATCGCCAGCGCCGGTCACCCGGCTGCCGAAGCGCACCGCCTGACCCCCACCCGCCAGAGTCAATCCGATTCGACCGTCGAGCATGCTGATGTCAAGCTGCCCTTCGAAGCTGGAGGCCAGCTGTTGATCACCGAACAGCAGATGCACCAGGCCGCCGCCCGGTCGCGGCTCACCAATCGCGATATCCTCGATTCCGTCGCCGTTGAAGTCTCCGACCGCGCTCAGGCTGGCACCGAAATTGCCGCCCACGCCAGCGGCCTGGGTCAACAGCAGGCCCTGCGCGCCGGCCTGCGCCTGCACCGGCCACTGCTGGCCGGTGAACCCCTGCAGCTCCGGCGTACCGAACACCAGCGAGACTTGCGGAAGATCCGAACCGAAACCCGCGCCCGAAACCAGCAGGAAATCACTGAGGCCATCGCCATTGAAATCACCCGCGCCGGACAGTGCGCCGATAAAAGCCCCGGGATCACCGGTGGCGCGCTGCAGCACAATCCCGTCCTCAGGAGCAAGGCGGTTGTTCTGGTCGACCACGAAAGCAGGCGGCGGATCGAAGCCCGGCAGCACGAAGCTGCCTGCAACCGGACCCACCAGAGGATCCAGAGCGACCGAACGATCAGCGAAAAGCAGATCATCCAGACCGTCGCCATTGACGTCCCGAACACCGGCAATGCGGTCCCCCAAGCCACCGAGCCCGTCCGCCGACTCGACCCGATAACCTGGACTGGCCATCGAAGGGAATTCCGAAAGCGGTAACGCTACAGCATCCGCCTCGAACGGCCGTCCCAACACGAGCAGCAGCACATCGGCACCCGGCGCACCGATCGCGACATCGGCCAGACCATCACCATTGAAATCGCCTGAGGCTGCGGCCTCGCCCAGCCTCGACGGCCCACCCGCCCCATCCGGATCACCCACGCCCGAGCGTACGCCATCGGCAGACAAGCGCCGCTCCGGCATCGGCAGCTTGCCGATACGCGACAGCGGTGTGGTTTCCAGTGCAAGATTGTTGTCGGGATTCGGGTCCAGCGTCTGACTGTCGCTGCCGATGATTTCGACTCGATTGACGATGCTGTCCGATGTCGCTTCGGGATCGACGATTACGCCAAAACGGGTCGAGCCCTGGGTCCCCGCAGCGAGTGTTCCGATCGCCAGCTGACAGGTGTCCCCGGCAGCGCCGGTGCCGTCACAGAGCCACTCCCCGGTCAGGTCCGGATCAATCCGGGTAGACTCCGGCACGGTCTCGATCAGCACCACATCCTGGGCCGGGAGCTCACCGCCATTGGCATAGCTGATCGTCCAGGTCAGCCGCTCGCCCGGACTCGCCAGCACGTTGCCGTCACTTTTGGCCACCATCAGATCTGCCGGCACCGGCGGCGGGGGTGGCGGCGGGGGCACCGGAGCGGACTCCAGGGCACCGATATCGGTCGCCAGACCGAGGCTCCGGGGAAAGCCGCTGCCGCGCTGGTCATCAGTCAGCGCCAGTGGATTGGAGCCGGCATCGATCACCAGACTGTCGGGCGCCGGGAGATGCGTCGACACGCATGCCGATCCGGCCGCGGGGCCGGCGGTCACCGCGCAACCATTGTCGGCCAGCGGCCCCAGACCGGTGGCATCACTGAACAGGTTGTCGAGGTTCAGGCCATTGATCTCGCCGACGGCATCCCCGAACAGGCTGGAGGACACGTCGATCACGATTGAACCGAAACCCGGCTGGGACAGCAGGTTGCCCTCCGGACCGGAATTCCCGGCCAGCACCGTACTGGACAGCGTCATGGTGTAGGTCTGGTCTTCGACGACCTGAAACAAAAGGCCTCCGGGACCAGCCGCGGCGAAATTTCCGGTAATCGTGGAGTTGGCGACTACGGCATCGCCGCCACCTATGCGCAGCCCGCCGGTGCGCGCCCCCGCGCCCTGGGCGGAATTTCCGGAGATCGTGCTGTTGATGATCGTCGCCTGACCGAAAATGGTCGCGCCTCCATCATCGGAGTCGGCGCCCTCGGTCGCATTGCCCGAGATCGTGCTGTCGATGATTTCTGCAGTCGCCTGCAGCGCCAGACCGCCACCATCGGCCAGCGTTCCGCGAGTCCGATTGCCCGAAATTTCGCTGTTCCGGATCATCGCGGGTGAGAATCCGACCAGGCCGCCGCCCAAGGCCGAGGCCCCATCCGTGCGGTTGTCGGTGATGCGGCTGTCGATGATTTCGACATCGGCCTCAACCACGCCGCCGCCGCCGAAGGAGCCATCCCCCAGGGTGATGTTGTCGCTCAGGGCGCTGCGCTGCAGCAGCAGATCGCCGCCGACTTCGATGCCACCACCGCGAGATGAATCGGCATTCGTCGTATTGCCCGAGATCGTGCTGTCGTATACGCTGAGATTGCCGTCGACCGACAACCCGCCGCCGAAGGCAAACTCGCCGTCGGTCGAGTTGCCGCTGACCACGCTGTCGCTCATCGTCAGATCGCCGCCCACGAACAGGCCACCACCGCGCGCGGCCTGTCCCTGGCTGGCGTTGTTCGAAACCGTGCTGTTGGTCAGCGTGACGTTGCCAAGCGCAAACAGCCCGCCGCCACTGATGTAATCGCCGCTGATGGCACTTCCGGTGATCGTGGTGCCGACCAGCGTGACATCGTCAATCGAGCAGACCGCGCCGCCGTCACCGTAACTGGCCGCGCTGGTGTAGGTCCCGCAGGCATCTCCGGCGGGACCAATGGATCGTCCATTTTCCAGCAACAGATTCTGCAGCGTGATCACGGCACCGCTGGTGCGCACCGCCAGAAGACGCGATGTGCCGGCGCCGCGAATCACTTGTTGCCCGACCGGCCCGTTGATCTGCAGCGTCTCCGAGATCGTGATCTCGGACTGCAACACGATCTGGCCAAGCCCGGCATTGAACTCGATGATGTCGGGCCCGGCTGTCTGGTTGGCCAGACTCACGGCCTCGCGCAAGCTGCCCGGTCCGGTATCGGCGGGGCTGCTGACGGTGAAGGTCGCGGCTGATACCGCAGCGCTGGCTCCGGTCATCAGCCCGGCCGCGATTGCGATCGCCAGTCGCTTGCGCGGCCGCGCAGCGACCGCTCGTAGCTCTCGTTTCACTTCAATGCTCCCGTAAGCCGTTCAATTACAGTGCGCCTGAGTCCGGCACCAGGAAGAAGCTGCCGGCCTCATGACCCGCCTCCCGAATCGGTCGAAGTTCCGGTCGCTGGTCGACACCCAGCGATGCCGCCAGGCGCTCGGTACGCTCGGCCACGCGGTGAAACAGGTCCTGCGCACGCAGCAGCTCGTCGCTTTCACGCAGCACTTCGATCAGCGCCCGGGCAAACACCGAATGCTGGCCCTCGGTCCCATCCAGTACCGGCCGCAGCCCGCCCGACGACAGCACAAAGCGCGACTTGCGCGACAGGCCGAGCTCGATCAGGCGCTCGCTGAGCCCGGTCTCGGCGCCCACCATCAAGGTCGATGGATCGGTCGACATGGCACCGCCGAAACACGAATCGGCAATCACCAACACACCGCGTGCGTCGAAGATCGCCAGGTAGTCATTGATCGCCGAGTTCGAGACCCACCAGGTGGTGCGCTCGAGTTCGGCGTTTACCGGAAGCCAGTAGCCGCGGCCCAGCTCTCGCGCCTGCTGGCCGAGCAGCTGGCCGTGGCCGGCGAAGTAGATCAGCACATTGTCCTCGGGGCCGACGCGCTCACGCAGGTCGTTGATGGCACTGAGGATTTCGGCCCCCGTGGCATCAAGCAACAGCGTGGTGTCGAAGCCGTAGCGGCTTGAAAGAAGGTTCGCGATCACGCGTGCGTCTTCGTGTGGCGACTGCAGCGATTCCCAGAACAGGTAGTCCTCCAGCCCGACCACCAGTGCATGAAACTTGCCGAAGCGCTGCCGCGAGACGCTCGCAGCCGGAATCCGCTCGCTGCGGCCTGCGCTAGCGGCAGTGCCGACTTCAGGCGGTTCCTGACCGCGCAATCGCACCAGACGGCCTTCGGTCGCCGCCGCCTGGCGTTCGGTCTGCGCCAGCATCCGCTCCAGCGTCTCGATCGTGGTTCGGGTGTCGTCACTCGCGATCTGCTCGGCCTCGAGCTCATCGCGCAGCCGCTGGACCTGGCCTGACAAGGCATTGCGTTCACCCCGCAATTGATCAAGCTCGGCCTGCAATTCGCGCTGCTGGGCTTCGAACTTCTCGCGTGCCGCCTCGGCAAACACCAGCTCCCCACTGCCGGCACCCGCCGCGCGCCGGTACCATTTGAGCGATTCGGCCAGATCAGCCTCCACACCCAGGCCCATTTCATGGAAATAGCCAAGTGCAACCTGCGACTTTGCATAGCCCTGCTCGGCGGCCCGCGTGTACCAGGCCAGCGCCTGTGCATAGTCGGGCGCAAGACCCATGCCTTTCTCGTAGATCTCGCCGACGTAATGCTGCGCCTCGGCATCGCCTCCACGCGCGCGCTCCAGCCAGACATTCAGCGCCGACTTGTAATCGGCCCTGCTATAGGCGGTGTATTCGCCGCCGCGGATTCTGCAATCCAGCGCCGTAGTGCGTACCGGCCGGCGCGGCGAAAGGAAGGTCGCACGCCCCATCCGTCGCACTTCTCCGGGCAGCAGGCAGTCGACGATGTGCAGATCGTCGAACTCGGCAAAACCCTCCATCTCCCGGCTTTGTTCGTCAATCGGGCGCACCTGCTGGGCCGAACAGGCGCTTGCAGCAAGCAGCAGCAGCATCGCCGACAAGCGCAGTCGCCGAGCACTGCAGGCCATTCGTTGAACTGCGATCCTCATACCGTCCTGCGATCCAGATTGTTTGCTCATCCACTAAAACGGGAAAACCCGATGAATCAGGCCAGCGAATTTCGGAATCGATACCCTCGGTGCAATTGCCGTCACCGCAGGCAACCCGGTCGTCGAGATTCCTGCAAGGGACGGGTTGGGCCTGCGACGGCGCTGATCCAGGCTGGTGGTCACAACAGGCAGTCACCAAATGTGATGGAAATCGCATTTGCCCGCCATTGCCGATTTCCGATGCGCTAGACTGATGTGTTGTCGCATCACGGCCACCGAAGGGTCATTCGACAACGTACTAAGACATGCATAAGTA
>NPIE01002980.1_pt1 | contig 17704 bp, 20 predicted proteins | sample 8637661 | NCBI WGS metagenome assembly NPIE01 (sample SAMN07420842, study PRJNA396082) | bioreactor metagenome | isolation source: sample BA12 brine-fed electro-methanogenic bioreactor BA | place: Japan: Kochi | collected 2016-12-09
GTCTGCCGACTTGGCCGCTTTCAGACTGGACACTCTCTCGATGGCCGGAGGGTTATCCGATCCGGTGGCTTCTCTTGTTCTATGCGACCCTCACAACAGCGACCTGGTAATGATTGACGGGAAGATCCGCGTCCAGAACGGCAGGATAGTCGATGGCGAACTCTCAGAACTAATCAAGAGGCACAACGAAATATCTTGCAGATTGATTGAAGCCTGAGACAAGCCGGGTGAATTATCCTGAAGTTACCGAGTGAGTTGCACAACAGGATGGCTTCCGTAAACTGTCTTCATGCATCATAGTGTGAGGCGTCGTAACTCGTTAATAACCGCGATTCTTCAGCGGCGAGGGACTGGCAACCACAGATCAAAGTAGTTTTCGGCCGGACTGCATCTTGCGAATCATTCGCTATCGTCTTGAATTCTAGTACTAATCCTGGAGGTACAAATGTCAGAGATCTATTTCTTGCGCCATGGACAAAGTCAATCGAATGTTGAGAACCGATTTGCGAATGGAAACGATGGTTATCCTCTGACTGATCAGGGGAGGAGGCAGGCGGAAAAGGCATCTGCATTTCTGCGTTCCAGAGCGATAGAGATTCTGTTCGGTATCGTCAGTTATCGATGCTCTAGCCAAATTCTTGTGAATCAAAGAGAACTGTGGATCAATAATCGAGCTTACGAACCCGAAGTTCCGCTTGATATACTCTCTAGTCATGAACTCAGTCGGCATTCCAAGTGCGTCACCAACTGTGAGCGCTTCAAGCGCGCTTTGGTATTTATGCATTTGCGGCTCTTCTCCTTTCAGCATTAATTAATCAACCGTGAATCAATTTCGCAGTCTTGCGGTTGATACCGCCTCTGGCAGGCAACTAATCGAGATCTCTCCGCCTATATAGTAGCAGACATTGCCATCGACCACAAGATATGAGGAGAGGCCCTTTATTGCTATATGATCTTTTTCTCCAAATAGCAGCTGTTGTATGGATACCGCCTTTAGTGGCGACTCGAGTTTCGAGTCGATTATAACCGTGTCCAGAAGAGATACTGCTCCACAGACTGGAAAAAACGGGGCCAAGCAGAGAGCCCCAGTGATCGCCTTACCGTTATAATGACGGCTTTCCAGTAGAGGAGAAGCAACTATTTGAAGGGTCTTGAAACACGGTAGTGGTTGAGAAACACCGTTTTTGAGAAGCGCAAAATCGGCTGTCGTTATTTCTTCTGAAGGCTTCTTCTCAAGCTTAATCCCATCTTCCACAAAGGCCCGAGCACTCAGATTGGTCATCTTTCCCTCGATCGTTCCAAGAAACGTGTCACCAATAACTATATCGTTGAAAGCGTAGAAAGTTCTTCTCCCGGCGCTCTCAACGGCCAAAGCCGAGACTTTAGCATAATTCATGTTAGCAAGGTCCAGTCTCTCCAGGGTATCTTCATTGAAGCCAAGCAAGGGACCAACATTCGCAGTGCCACCGCAGATACCCAGTAAAGGAATCGTGTAATGCCCTTCTATGATGAAAGCGCCGATGTGGGCGAGAAATCCATCCCCACCCACACCGACGATGAGATCGACTTTTCTGGACAGAAATCCGTCAAGACAGGATTTGAGCCTCTCGGAAAAGTCCAGACCGTGAATCTCAACGATTTCGAGAGAGTCTCCATGGTCGAACCAGTTCTCTCCATAGTCTAAGCCGCCAGTTATCAGGGAAGCTTCTTGACACCTTTCTAACAGCTTCAGAGCGATTGCTTTGAACCGCTCTCTTCTCCCTGCAGCCGGGTTAAAGACAATGCCAATCCTCATCAACAGACTCCATCACAGCGAAGTTAGAAACTCCCGGTCCTTCTGCAGTTCTTTCTCGGTAGTCTCGAGATAGTTCTTATAGGCCGGTTCTAACACATAGATCCCAGAGTAGCCTAGCTCTCTAAGAGTGTTTATGATTCTCTTCCAATCGCCCTCGCCCTTTCCCGCCGGAACATGCTTCCGCTCACCCGAATGGTCGCTCAGATGTAGATGTATCGGCTTAACGCTGCTGATGAAACTGGCCGGATCGATTCCTGCCTCCCATGCCTCAGTAGTATCGACCATCGGGCCAACGTTTCTGTGAGCCAGAGTCTTCACAAAACCTATCAGTCCGCCGGCTGTGTCTGCCAGCGTATTTGGGTTGTTTTCGACGGCCAATCTTACTCCGGACATTTCAAGTCTGTCGGCAAGGTATCTCAAATTGTCAAGAACCGGCTGTTCAAAGAGATTCGCTTTTTGACTATCCATCTTCGGTAGTGCATGTACAACTACTATCTCACTGCGAAGAATCTCTGCAGAAGCGGCCAGTTCATCTGCCATATTCCTGGCTTCTCTTATCATTCCCGGGTAAGGGTTATACAGAAGGGAGAAGAATACCAGCGGGAAATGAATCGAACTGACCTTTATTCCAGTTTCTAAAGCCTTTCGCGCAAAGGCCGGTTTCGTCTCTTCAAGGCACTGCGGCATCAGCTCGGCCTCACGAAAACCGCTCTTTCCAATCATCGTGAGCGCTTCCAGAGTTGGTCTGGGATAAAGGGCAGCGGTAGAGAAGGAGATTCTCATTCCAGATTCGCCTCTATCTCGGCCTTAAGTTCTTTCGACAGCCACTTCATCGCGTCGGCCGGAGACATTACGTTTCTCTCAATCTTCTCCAGAGCTTCCCATATGAGGCTGTCCATGGTTCCCATCTCGTTGAAGTGCCAGTACGCGAAGGCAAACTCCATCTGTTCGAATGCTGTTCTCCACATAGGAGTAGAGGCCATGAATTCCTGAGTCATGGGTAATTCAAGCGAGGATCTTCTCGTAGGCAGATAGCCGGTCTCGATTGCGAACTTCGCTGCGTTCTCGCTCGTGGTCAACCACTTTATCAGCCTGTAGGTCGCTTCGTCCTCTTTCGCCGTCTTCGGGAATAGAACTGCCACGGCCCCTCCGATGGGTATTGCTCTTACCTTGCCGGCAGGAAGGAAAGCGGCTCCAAATTCGAAGCTCGTCGTTCCCTGCCATCTTCCGATCCTGTTGGAACTACCCATATAGAATCCCAGAGTCCCTCCAAGGAACATTTTCTCGGCGAGCGAATGCTGACCAATGGCCATAGCCTTCTCGTCGATTAGTCTCTTCCAGAACTGCGCGGCCTCTATTCCCCGCTGATTATCGAATAGAGGAGTCATCGTCGATACGTCGATGATTTCATTTTCATTTTGAAGCAGAAAGGCTTTGAAGATCCACGGAGTATCGGCCATATCGACTCCCCAGATATCGGGTATACCGTCGTTGTTTGTGTCCCTGGTTATGGCCTTTGCCGCTTCAAGCAGCTCTTCCCAGGTCTGCGGAGGATTGTCCGGATCCAGTCCCGAAGCTCTCATAAGGTCTTTGTTATAGTAAAAGACGGGCGTACTTATGTTGAACGGAACTGCGCAGATCTTTCCTTCGTACTTCGAGTAATCCCACATCGCCGGGTAGAAATCATCCATGTCAAATTCGGGATCCTTAAGTATGTAATCGAGAAGGACGAAGTTCCCCCTCGCGCCGGTGAAGATCGGCCCGGCAGGTATTATGCCTCCATTTGGCAGTGTATTGGCTGCGAGAGCCGCAGTGATCTTCTGGGCGGTATCGGCATAGTTTCCTGAATAGACAAGCTTGACCAGAACATCGTTTTGACTGATGTTGAACTCTTCGACTATTGCCTTGATAGACTCTCCAGATACACCGCTCAGGGCATACCAGAACGTTATCTCGGTAACGGCCATAGTAAGAACCGCTACTGAGACTACCAAAATACACAGCAGTACTTTCTTCACAAAAACACCCCCTTCAGGATTTCAGTCCTGTCATTGTTATAGACTTAATGAATTGCTTCTCGGAGAACATGTATACGATAAGTACCGGTACAATAGCCATCACTGAAGCCGCCATCATTAGCTGGTAGTCGCTGCTTCCCTCAGTCATAAGATATCTCAAACCTATCGGCAGCGTGCGCATATCGGTAGTATTTATGACTATCAGGGGCCATAGATACTCTGTCCATTGTCCGAGAAAGGTGAAGAGCGCGATCGTGGATATAGCCGGTTTGGTGTTAGGCAGTATAACGTTAAAGAGTATGCCGAAGTAACTGCAGCCATCTATGCGCGCCGCATCTTGCAGATCTATCGGAACGGTTATGAAAAACTGTACAAGAAAGATTATTGAGAACCCGTTGAACAGAAACGGAACGATCAGCCCCTGATAAGTATCGATCCATTTCAGACTGCTGATTATCAAGAAGGTAGGAATCATAGTGACGACAAATGGCATAAGCATGGTCGCGACGACAAACATGAAGATCAGGTTCTTGAAGGGAAACCTCAATCTCGCCAGAGAATAAGCTGCAAGTATCGATACGAATATCTGACCTACAGTCGATAATGTTGTGACCAATATGCTGTTGAAATAGTATCTCCCGAATGGAACCATCTTGAAGACCCGCGCGAAGTTATCGAGACTCCAAGAACTGGGAAGCCACTTGGGGGGATAGGAATAGACATCCGCCTGAGTCTTGAAAGCTGATAGAATCATCCAGAAGAACGGAAAGAGCATCGCGAAAAGCCCCACAAGAAGTATTATGAAGGCAATCCGATTTCTTCTGCGCTCGGCCTTAAGTACTCCATTCTTCATTCGTAGATCACCCTCTTACTACCGGCTTTCCTCTGGACCCAAGTCAGCGAGAGTATCATAAGGAACAATACGACGGCGGCAGCCGAAGCCCTACCGATCTTGAAGCTCTGGAAGGCCTGCTGGTAGATATAAAAGACCATAACTCCGGTACTGTAAAGAGGTCCTCCGTTCGGGGTCATGACGGAAATTGGTGTGAATATCTTGAAGGAGTTGATTATCCCCATCAGAATCACGAAGTAAATTACCGGCGAGAGGAGGGGTAAGGTTATTTTGAAGAATATTCTCCGCTCGCTTGCACCGTCTATCTTTGCAGCTTCGGCGTAAGTCTCCGGTATTGCCTGAAGGCCGGCGAGAAAGATCACTATGTCGTAACCCAGGCCCTTCCACAATGCGAAGAAGATCACTGAAGGCATAGCCCACTCGGGATCGTATAGCCAGCGGATAGGCCTGATTCCAAAGAGAGACAGTATCTGATTCAGAGGTCCAAGTGAAGGGTCGTAAATCCATATCCAGATGAGCGATGCGGCGACCATCGGAAGAACGACTGGGGCGAAATACGAAGCTCTCAGGAATCTTCTCGCAAAGATCTTTCGATCAAGAAGCCTGGCGATGAAGAGTGACACAACCAGGTCCAAAGGAATTTTCACGGCAGCGAAGTAGAGAGTGTTCAGCATTGACTTAAGGAATTTCTCATCTTTGAAAATGTACTGGTAATTACTGAACCCTATGAACCTCTTTGTGGCCCTCAGAAGGTCCCAGTTGGTGAAACTCAGATAAATTACGTTAACCAGAGGGATTACTACGAAGACCGTCGCCAAAAAGAGAGCGGGGGAGAGACAAACAAATGCCACTGCAACCTCTCTGGCTTTGTACCTGGGCCGGATTCTCTTCACCATGTTTACACTCACATCCCGAAGAAAACTTTCATGGCTTCACCCTTGCTCAGAATCTCGAAGGCCTTCGGCGCGTTCTCCAGGTCGAATCTATGGGTCATAAGTCTCCTGAAGAGCTCAACCTGAGATGAAAGCGTTTGTACAGCCCTTTCGAAGTGCCTCAACGCAAAGCCGAAACCACCGACCACACTCACCTCTCTGTAATGGACCGCGTATGAGTCTACTTCGATCAGTGAGTCCTTCGGGTAACCGCTGAAGAGAAGAAGACTTCCGCCGTCATTGGCAAGCCGCGTGTACTGTCCTACGAGTTCGGGAATATTGACGGCAAAGATAATGCCGTCGAAAAGCCCTTCGGGAGGTGTGTCTGCCGCTTCGATTCCAAGATTTCTAATATGCTCAAGTCGCCAGGCGGACTTCTCTATCACAAAGGTCTCACACCCCTCAGAGACTCCGAGAAGTGCAAACAAGACACCCATCGGACCACCGCCGACCACAAGCAATCTCCTGGGTTTAACTCTTAGCTTTTCGAATCCGTTGAAGACACATGCGAGAGGCTCGGCAAGGATTTGCGCGGGATCGTCTGTGACCTTGAAGAGAGCTCTGGACGCATGCTCACGTGACACGGCAATGTATTGGGTGAAGCATCCGGTCTCCAAATATGTCTTCGACTTGCAGAGCTCTGGAACGCCAGTTTCACAGAGGTCGCACTTGCCACATTCTGCATATGGAGCGACTGCGACTGTGTCACCCACTTCGAGGCTCTTCAAATCAACATTGAGCTCGACTATCCTTCCGTAACACTCGTGCCCAAGTATTGTTGGCGGTTTGAACATAGGATGACCCTTCAGATAAGTCTTCAAATCCGTTCCGCAGACACCCGCGCCTAGAATCTTAATGACCACATCACCCTTCGGTTTCCCAATCTCTCTCAGTTCAAGCCTTTCCGGGCCGAGATAGAAGAGCGCCTTCATCCACAATCGCCTCCTGTGATTTCCAGAATACTTCTGGCTGTGAACTCATCAGTAATCAGAATATTGAAATAACCTGCCCGAGCAGCTACGACTATTCCGTTGACTTTTTCCTTTCCGCCGGAAAGACAGACTACTCTCTTTACCTTCTTCAATCTCGATATCGGCAGACCGGCAAGGTTTTCTTCCATGCCAGATTCGCAAATCTTACCCTCGACGTCTAGAAACTGACCGAGAATATCGCCGACTGCTCCCTGAGATCTGAGCTTCTCCAGAATGGAAGTCTCTATCTCAGCCGTGAGAGCTCCCCTGGGTGTTCCAAGACCGACAATAGCCAGATCTAGCTTCACCCAATGTTCTTCTATGACGCTCAGCGAATTCGGCGAAAGATCTTGACGGTAAATCTCTCCCCCGTTCACAAAAGCAGGGAGATTGAAGAACACTCTCCTGGCCCCGAACTTCTCGGCAAGCCTGTCAACCATATTGTTCACTTGATAAAAGGGGGCAGTCTGACCTATACCGCCAATTAGCGGAACAAAGAGCTTGTCTTTGTGCAACGCATATTGCTCGTGATTGTCAACCAGAAGAACAGTCTTATATAGAGTTCTTCCCCAGCCTACACCGATTACGTTTGAATCAGCAATCAAAGACGGCAGAAAGGAACTGGCTCTGGCCGCAATTGAATCAAGCAACTCCGGAAACACTCCGCTCCTTCTTCTTCCAAGCGGTGCAATGACAACCTCTTGAAGACCGAGGATTCTTTTGATACCAGATGCGAGCTCATCAAGCTTTTCATCATGCGGTTCGTTTATTTTGATCTCGACCATGCCTACTTCTCTAGCGCGTTTCAGGTATCTCGAAATCTGAGGTCTTGACAGATCAACTCTGACTGAGATCTGTTCCTGGCTGAGATTCTCGATATAATACATGACGGCTATTCTGTGCATCAAAGAATCATCAAGAGATCTTGGTATTTGAATCACCCTCTCAATACTCTGTCAAGTTCAGAAACGAGACTCACGGGATCTGCACTCTGGAAGACGTTTCTTCCAAATGCTAGTCCCTTTGCTCCAGACTCCTTCGCGCTTTTGGCCATCGAGAGAACGTCGAGGTTCTTCGGGCCTCCAGCCAGTATTACCGGCACAGGGCAACCCTCAATGACACTGGAAAAGTCTTCCGTGAAGAAGACCTTTAGAACATCAGCTCCCAATTCGGCCGCTATTCGGGCTCCAGTTCTAACCAGCTCGGGATCGCTCGTTTTCGAGAAATCCTCAGCCAGAATCTCGACAATGACAGGAACCGACAGCGAGTGGTACTCCTCTATTGCTCTGGCGACGTTCTCCATGGAATCGTAATCGTGACTTCCGAGAATAAGCATCACAATTGCTGCATCTGCACCATAGTTGACAAGCGTATCTGCCCCGAAAACTATTGGATGCACTGTCTTGTAGTCCGAAAACTTGCTCCCGCCAAGAGATGAGCGCACGATAAGCTTCTTGGCCGCCACAAGATCCGGGTCCATTAGCTTTATCAAACCGGGATTGACAATGAAGCCGTCGGCAACGGTTGAAGCGAGTCTTTCCAGTATCTCCAGCGGTCTTTCAAGTCCCTCCATCGGTCCGAAGAATTGTGGATGATCTAGAGCGACTATAAAGAGTTTCCCGTCATTTGAGAAGAGCTTTGCGGTGTTTCTCGCCAGTCCGGTCAAGATAATCACATCTCCTATCTTAAATACACATTTGTGCATCACAAGTGTTCATAATAATTATACCAGAGATGCTGCACCAAATGCAAACTCCACAAAAAAAGAGCGGGTTATTCTCCCGCTCTTTTTCATAAAAAACTGTCTTCAGAAGTTTAAGGAGTCCATTTGGTATAGACCATCGGGTCCTGTTTAAAACCCGCTATAGTTCTTTCCGTAAGAGTCCAAGATGTAGTCTGGGGACTTCCGCCCTTGATAGACGTGAAGCACTTGTAGAGGAGGGCAGCGATATCGCTTATCTTCTTGGTTGTTGCGTAGGTCTCAACAGTCGGCCACCAAGTGTCACTTGTAAAGAAGGCCATCTTTTGAAGGAAATCTCCGGACCATTCGACATATTGATCTGAAGGATTATGATCTACAACGACACCGCCAACATGATCCCAGTCTGGATATGCGCTCTTCGAATAACTTGTAGTGGTGATCGCGATCTCGATGTTTGCAGGCATCACTCCACCGGACTTTAAACCATTCAGCCAGCTTCCAGCATGACAGGACTCGATTATGATACAGAACGTCACGTTGGAATACTCCTGAATAAAGCTTCTCAACTGCGAAGCGTAGAACGTCGTTCCTCCCAGATTCATAAGGTTTATGTTTCCGTGTGCGATAAAGTAGAGTGTCATGTGGTTGATTTTCTTGTTGACTATAAGATCGTTCATAGCGTTTTGAACTGCCGTCCAGTTAGGCGCAGCCGCTCAGGCGACATACCTCACATCTCTTACGGTATCTGTTCCCATCAAAGTCTTGAACGAGGTTGACATGAGATTTCGGGCATCTCTCGCCTCCGCATAGAGACTCTGCGATGGAGTGAGTCCACTGGTTATAACCGCGCCCTTACGAATAATCCTCGCAATTATAATGTCGATCCAATCGCCAATGGGTAAGAGTACGATCTTCGACTTATCCCAGATTACCGCGGAGATATACTGGGAGCGCAGTAGAATAGGTCCTGGAACTGCGCCATTCAACTTTGGAACACCCTGAATCTTCTCATCGAAGATAATCTGTCTGTTCTTGTTTACGACTACCAGTCTTCCCGGATGGTCATAAAAGGCGCCAGGCGCCTCGTCAAGATAGAAGAGCCATCCTGCCTGGTCCAGCCCCTGAAGCTGGAACTGAAACTCCGTATTTCCTTCGGCGGTCTCCGAAGTTATGACATCTCCAACCTCGACTTCAGCAAGCAAAACACCAGTAAATGGATCATCGGGCTCGCCTTCACTTTTTATGAAATCAATGAATTTCTTTGTGGCTACTTCAACCGGATCTTTCGGAATACACGCAGAAAGTATGGGGAAAGTTATCGAGACAAGAGTGAGTATCAAAGCTGCTCTTTTGAACTAGAGATAAAAGGGTCAGACTCCAATTCTTCATTGTGAGCTGAATGTTGAAAATTTCGTTCACGGGTATTTGTTTTCTGCTGGTGATCGAGTAATGACACAGGATACACTCTCTTCCGAGCTCATAGATTCCGCACGAATCTCCTCATTCCTGCTTGATGCTTGCCGTGAACGCGCTCGGTCATTTCTGGCCTGCCTGAATGGAACTACGGAGTCATCGTTCATGAGAAAGCAGGAAGGAAATCTTCTCCTTCCCGCCGTTAGGGTGTGTGAGTTGAGCAGTTGAAAGTTACAAGTTCTGAGTTGCAAGTTGCGAGCAGAAGAAATCGTTGTCCGTCACAGGTCCACCGTCCTCCGGAAAAGCCATACGCTTAAGATTGGAGAACCCGCTATCACTGTGAAAAACAGTTCCATGTTGTCTGTTCCAAGCTCCAAGTAATGAGAGTTGCAGTGCCTCTGAACACCCACTATTCGGTGTTCGCTGCAGGCTATTAAGATCCGCGAGCAAGAACACGCTATTCGCTACACGCTTAGGGATAAAGATCCCTTCCGTGTCTCGCATGATGCTCAGATACGAGATTACCTAGCAAAAAGCCAGGCACGGATCTCTTCGCTTTGGTATCAGTAGCTCTCCTGGTGTTCGAACTCGGAGAATGGAGAACGGTCAACCGCGTGCTGGTTCTTTCCCACCCATTCCTCAATAACCTCTCTGGCATCATCAAGATCAGCAATAGTAATCGATTCGCCGAGTTTGTCTTCGTAGAAGTTCTGAAAGCTTGATCCTCTGGAGCCGGAGAGATCGAGGATCATACCTGCTATGATGTATCTTCTGCTTTGCTCTGGTTTGTCGAGGTTCTCGAGTGCCTTGCCTGCAAGAAAGTAGCTTTTCGGAGTCCGGGGATCGAGCCTCAGCAGCTTCTGAGCCCATGCGAGGGCATCGAGAGGCCTGTCAGTATCGAGATAGAGATAAACAAGCTCTTCCACAGCTTTCATGTTGTCTTTGTCTTCCCAAAGAGCAGCCCTGAACATCAGTTCGGATTTGTAAGGCTTCTTTCGCTTCTTGTAGATCTTTCCGAGGAAGACCATTCCTTCTATGTCATTCGGTTTCCTGGAATAATGCTCTTCAATAAGAGACTCTGCAGTCTCTGTGTCATCGAAGAGATAGGCGATATGCCCCAGATCCCACAGCTCTTCTTCGTTCAGAGTTACCCACCTTTCGAACTCGCTCGCTACGGATACACTCTTCTCAGCCTCAGAAGCGCATTGACTACTTTCTCCATTTAGAACTGTTTCTGAAACACTCTCCTTCTTTGAGAGATCGTTTATTATCTCGCGATAAAGCTTGCCCGCTTCTTTCCAACTTCCATCCAGAAGCAGAGCCATCGTCTTGGTTATTCTGTCTTCCATGATATTTCTCCTTTCGTCGAAATAGTTGCAAGTTCTGAGTTGCAAGTTGTAAGAAAAAAACACAGTTGCAAGTTCTGAGTTGTGAGTTGCAAGGGAAAACCAGTTGCATGAATCGATGATTTCGGCGAAACTTTGATTGATTATCATTCAGAAAAGGAGGTTCTAGCTGTGTCGACGTCTTTCAAAGATCTTCTTGTATGGAACGCCAGTATGGATTATGTAACCAGCATCTACAAGATAACTAGTGACTTCCCGGATTCTGAACGTTTCGGTCTCGCTTCCCAGCTCCAAAGAGCAGCGGTATCAGTCCCCTCAAATATCGCCGAGGGCTCCGGAAGGTATTTCAAGAAGGAGTTTGTTCATTTTCTTTATCAGGCTAGAGGATCTCTTCTCGAAACCTTCACTCAGATAGAAATAGCCTTCAGACTTGGTTACATCACTGATCAAGTTCGGGACCAGCTCATCGAGACAGGAGAGGAGATAAGTAAAATGCTCAATGGCCTCATAAAATCTCTCAAAGACTGATCTTTCAGCGGAGCTAGGCTCATGAGCAGTTCTAGATCCCTTCTGTTGTACAGTTCTTCTTTCTTGCAACTGAGAACCTGCATCTTGGAACTGCTCTTTCCAACTTAGAACTTGCATCTTGGAACTTGCATCTTGCAACTGCTCTTCACAATTTGGAACTTGCATCTTGGAACTCATCTCTCGTCCAGGCCACATACCTCTCCCTCTTCTTCTCGCGGTAGGACTTGACTCCTTCCAGCCGCATGATCGCGGTCCTCTCGCCCAGTCTGCTGAAGATCCTGGCTCCAACGGTTCCATCGAAATCAGTTAAGTTCAGGTTGGAGGTGATTATCGTTCCCGCCCCCTGTTCATACCTATGGTTTATCAGTTCGAATATCTTGTCTGTGGTCATCTTGTTTTCCGTCTCGTTGCTGAGGTCGTCAATAACGAGAAGGTCTACTCCCGAACACTCCTGTATCTTCTCGGAGACCGTCTTGAAGTCTCCGATCTTCAGAGACGGAGCGGTTATGAAAGCGACTGTATCTCCCATGTTGACCGCCTCTATCGCAATTCCCGCCGCGAGGTGAGTCTTTCCGGTGCCGTAGCCTCCCAGAAGGACGAAGTTCGATCCTATCTTCCACGCCCTGTGTCTCACATACTTCTTCGAGAGGTCCAGCGCCCTTTCGGTCACTTCATCTTCAGCGATGAAGTTGTCCAGTCTTCTCTCCCAAAGTCCCTTGGGAAGAACTTTTATCAGCCTCTCCATGTTTTCCTTTACCCTCCTGAATTCTCTGTATATCGAGCACTCGTACATGAGGTCGCTGTACTGTGGGTCTTCGCTGGCGTAAATGATATATCCCCCGTAAGGGCACTTCTCCGGGCCGGGACAGTTCCTCATGCACTCTTCTATCGCCTCGTCTTTGCTATACCGTGTATTTGAGGAGTTCTTCGAGTGTTTTGGGTTTTTCTCTTGCGGGATTCTTGAACTTTTCGATAGGATCTCTAAACGATCCAGAATCGCTCCAATCTTTTCTTCCATTTCTATTCGCTCTCCTTCCGAATGCGCCCCTTAGAAGAGGCTGCATAAGATATTCGAAGCCTATCTCTTCGAGGACTTCGTGTTTCGATCTGTCCATAGCGATGATCGCAGTCTTTATCTGAGAGGGATAGCATTTATTGAGGGCTTCTCTCAGGAGAGGAATCCACTCCCTCTCGAAGGGCCCTATTATCGCCTCCCACGTCTCCATAACGTCTCTCTCGTACCTCGAACAGGAGTCGAGATAGGAGAAATCTTCCTGACTTTCCCCATCCTGCTTTTCTTTTTGATTGTTCATCTCGAACAAGGGAACGACCAAACAACCTTCCGCCTGCACTTCTTCCGGAGGTCCGTCTTCGCCTTGACGCAATTGTTCATTCCCGTTCGATTTGATTCCGGAAACGGCCATTTCGCCGGGAGAAGTATCTCCGTGAAGAAGCTCTTGCGAATCATTCTCCAACTCTGTTTGCACAAGAGAGACTTCCTTCGTGACTTCAGAAATTTCTTCTTTCTCTCCATTCTCAACCCCTTTTTCCGTTGATTGCGAAAGTGAAACTTTCGTTTCTCCGTAAGGAGAAAGAATGTTTTTTAGTTTTGTTTTGTCTTGTTTTGTTTTGTTTATATATAATGTGCGTGTGCGTGGTTCGCGCGAAAGTTGCGCGTTGTCTGCGCATGACTTGCGCGTCGAATCTTCACAATCGCACATTTCAGAGGACCGCTCTTCCAGTTCTGGCGAGGTTTCTATTAACTCATCGCTGTGCGCGGAAAGTGCGCATGGATTGCTCACACATTGCGTTGAAGATGCGCGTAGAAATGTCACGGTGAAAGAGTACTTTCCATTCCTGCCTTTATCGCCTGAAGAATAGCTAATAATGCCGGTTTCGATCAGTTTACTCCTCGCCCATCTCACCTGATTTCTCGTCCAGCCGAACTCTTTCCTGAATACACTGCACGGCATGGAAAAACTCTCGGGCCAGAATAACTCATTCGCCCTGTCGAGCAAAAAGAAGAACATGGAAATCTCCTTTTCATTGAAATGAAACCGCCTGTGCTGTATCCAAAAGTTGTTAATCAGTTCTATGTAATTCACGGTAAAACCTCCAAATTTGAGTCGTGGTAGCGGGGGCGGGGTAGGGGGTAGGTCAAGATCTTACGAACCCGCTACCCCATACCCCCAGCGTTCAGCGATCAGCGGCTCTTCGAAACCTCCTCACCGGCTTCAGCTTCTCTTTCTTCTCGTACGCTTCTTCGGGAAGATAGTCGACCAGCTCCGAAAGGTTCCTGAACGTGATGAATTTGAATGGATCTGGAAGACCAACGACTGTATCCAGCGCAGCCTCTCTATCCAGAAGCCTTATCTGTGTGGGAGCTTCATCGCTCGCGTATTCATAGCCATTTATCTCCACCTTTCCTATCCCTTCCCTGTCTATGTATTCATCTGCGAGCTTCTTCATCTTCTTCGCCCCTTCCTGAAAGGCTACTGTCTTCTGAAGGGTGTTCTTTAGAGAGTCACTGTCACTTATCGTGAGATCCTCTCCCAGCTTCTCCATGAGAGGGCAGAGTGAATGATACAGGCAGTAGGAGCAGTGGTCTCCGGCTTCAGGAGTAAAGTCGCTCTGAAGGATCTGGTTTATCCAGGCGTAGAGATTGATTCCCGCCTCTTCGAGGTTTTCTTTCGTTATCTCTTTCGAGAAGGAAGCGCCCGCTGAAAGAGAGACCCATTCGATCATGCCTATGTCATATCCCCCTCTCGATAAAGCCCAGGCGTATATAAGAAGCCTCTCCCAGTCGGGATCGCCAAAACCCGCCTTGAAGTGGCACAGGGTAAGAGCTGGGGTTGCGGGCTCGTGGTAGGGGGTAGGACCAGAACTCTCCAACAAGTTATCTTGATCAGATGAAGAAGACCAGAAACTGTCGGTCAGGTGTTCGGGAAGATCAACTCTTTGCTTTGAGTCAGATCCGTGATAGGCTAATTCCTCACAAGACTCTGAATTAGATCTTACGAACCTGCTACCACCTGTCTCCGGCCCCGGCGCAGTGTAAAGACACTGCGCCACTCCCCTAAACACGACTTCCGGTTCATCGAATGGTATTGGATTGGAAAATCTGTCCAGAGCGAAGGGGATATTGAGAGCAAGAACATCTTTGCTCTTGAGGAATTGAACTCCGAACTCTATCTGCTCCATATCCCTCTTGAGGTTTTCTCCAAAGAGGAGAGGAGTAGGGGAGTTACCGAGATAAGAGTTGAACACCGCCCTCAAGATGAGCCCGTTGTGCTTTCTTCCCTCTCCCTGAGCTTCTGGCAGGCCTTCAAAATAACGGAGATAGAACCTGTGAGGACATTCCACGAAGGCTTTGATTCGGGAATAGGATAAGGGGAACGGGTGACGGTTCTCCGTCAGCCGTTCTCCGTTCTCCGATTTCTCAGGAGCTAATTGCCTGGAAATGTATGGACAAGAGAGATTCTGTCCTATTCCTGACGCTTCTTCTGCGTGAATTGCCGAAGTAATATCACTGTTGCAAAAAGGGTAAACAGAATTAGACCTTTCCCGTTTGAAAGTGATAGTATTAGTTAGGGTTTTGAAATTTCTTTTTGTTGGGAGCGGATCTCCTGGCCGAGATCCGTTCTCGTTTTTTACTGCCGGATTCATGGCGAATCACCTTCCTTTCTTAAGTGCAGTTGCAAGTTCTGAGTTGCAAGTTGCAAGGGAAAACCAGTTGCAAGCGAAAACCAGTTGCAAGTGCCAAGTTGTGAGTTGCATAAGAGCCGTTGATCGCTTAAAAGCGATGAACCCGCTGAGCGCCGGAAAAACTTTTATCGCTGTACGCTGGAAGAGCCGTCCTTCGTTGCCCGTCCCAGATCGTGAACCCGTCCTTCGTAAAGATCTATCTTCCCGAGCGAAAATAGCGGATCTTTGGACGGTGGACCGTTGACGGTTGACCTGTTCTCACTCACACTTCCTCGATCTCATACGGACTAATGTCGTATCCCAGGTTGTAGAGATACATGAGTTCCTTGAACCTTGGCAGCCTTGAAAGTCTCACATAACAGGTGAACAGGAATTCAACGGGTACTGCCAGTTCCTTCGCGATCCTGTCTGCCTTGTTGAACAGCGGGGTAATCCTCCCGTTTTCGATCGCGCAGATATAGTTCTCACTCAGTCCGACCCTTTCCGCCAGCTGCTTCTGAGTCAAACCACTGCGATGGCGTGCCTCTCTGAATATCTCTATTTGCATCCCTCCTTTCGTCCATCTCTTCAGGAAGCGTTAGTGGCGACACTCTCACGCTGAAGCGTTCGAAGAGAAACTCTACAGGCACAGAGAAGATACTCGCTATTCTGTCGGCGAGAAAGAAGTCTTTCAACTCTTCCGGTGACTTCTCGATCCTCGAGTATTTCTGCCTGCTTATCCCAAGCCTCTCTGCGACCTCCTGAATAGACAGTCCCTTATTTCTTCTTAGACGCTTTAAGATCAACATTTAACCTCCTTCGACATAATAGATTCATTGTATTGTGTATTGCCTATGGTCATCAATCAAATACTAGCAAGAAACACGACTAAAGTCCAGAGAAAATGTTATGAAAGTGAGCATTCATGGGAATCATAGAGAGTAACAATTTCGCGAAAAAGTAGAATCTTTTTAAGGATGTTTCTCAAATCTGCTTGTTTTGCCCTTCGTAATGCTTTGAACATATTCCTTGACTGAGAATCAGGTCCTTGGCTTTTACAGAGATTTAACGTTATTCTCTTGTCACGTGGCCACGAATAAAAAAAACGGAGGTTGCGGAAACGTGGTAGCGGGTGGGTAAGATCTTTCAAACCCCTAACCCCCTTACCTCTGACCCCGGCCTCTAGAACAAGGAGGAATTTTCATGGGACTTGGCACAACTGTAATGGTAGTAGGAACTGAGAAGTCACTCTCGATCACCTGGGATACAGGTGTCATCGAGGACGACAAACCAGTCCTCTCGAGACAGACTCTCAAGGTCGATTCAGCAATGACTGCTCAGGAGGCTTATGACGCAGCTTACAACATCGCAAGCCTCACCGATTACATCATCGCCGATATCAAGCTAGTCGAAACCCAGACCCTCGGACCGATCGATTAAGAGATTGATGTAAGAGGGTAGAGGCTGGAGGTTAGAAATTCAATAGCTTCTTACCTCTGACCGGTGAAACAATGTAACCGTAGGCCGTAGTCCGTTCGCCGATTAGGATCGAAAATGCAATGCCACTGCACTTTATAGCTCTTTCGGAGGACGGATGACGGTCAACGGAGAACCGTTATTCGAAAGGAGGAACTCAAATGAGAAACCTGAGCGTTAGGTGGTACGATTCAACCGCGAAGAAGTCCAAGGGCTTCTACATAAAGGAGCCCAAGGCGAGTCTCACTCAGTCTGAAGTCGAGACTGTGATGGGAAACCTCATAACTCTGAAGGCAATCCCTTCAAATTATGCGGTAGACTACGCGGCAGTGATCGATACCCAGAAGAATGAGTTGTTTAATCTGATCTGACCACATTAGTTGTTCGTTCCAGAGCGAGGATCTGTTCTTCGTTCTTGGATGCCCGGGCTTACAGCCCGGGTTTCTTTAGAGAACTGATCAGTTTGTTGATCATCATGTCGATCTTTGTGCCGACGGCTTCGATTGATTCAAGACAGCTATTGTTAATGTAGCCGAGCCTATTTGCTATGGCAAGTTGAATGAGCGATTCAAGAAGAGAACCTCTCGCGAGGTAGAGGAATTGAATGAACTCCTTTCTATGCTGCCTTCCAGAACCTTCGGCGATATTGGAAGGAATGGATACAGCAGATCTTTGGAGCTGAGAACCGAGACCGTATTTCTCATACTCAGGAAAGTCTCTGGTTAATCTGTAGATCACCATCACGTAATCCATGCTGAGCTGCCATACATGCAAATCTTTGTAACTTGTAGACACATCATTCACCTCCGAGAGAATTCTAAAAGAATCGGCGTCTTTGATCAACTCCGCTCTGACGAAGAACCTGGACACGAAGTGTCGGAACAAAGAACTGTTCTCATCGCTCTTCTGAACTAGGAACAAAGCTCCTAGCTCCGGAACGAAGAACTGCTCTTTGCTCTTCTGAACCAAGAACATGGACGCGTAGC
>NPIE01010332.1_pt1 | contig 17702 bp, 13 predicted proteins | sample 8637661 | NCBI WGS metagenome assembly NPIE01 (sample SAMN07420842, study PRJNA396082) | bioreactor metagenome | isolation source: sample BA12 brine-fed electro-methanogenic bioreactor BA | place: Japan: Kochi | collected 2016-12-09
GGCTTCCAGAAACCGTCGCGGGAGAGGTCTTCGGAGAGTTTTCCCCCGCCCCCCGGTTTGACGTCGGTATCCTCGTACCTGCCGGCCATGATCTGGAAGGCAAAGGGCACTTCGGAAGAAAGGGACGTTCCGTAAAGCCGGACCGAAGCGTTCAGTCCGTATTCGTCGAGATCCTTCCAGGGCTGGTGGAACATGGACCAGGAACCCTCGCTGACGCTCCACCCCCCCTTGGCGGGGCCGTTCGAAAGCCTGAACCATTTCTGGCGAAGCTCATAGTTGCCGTCGGGAGCATTGGAGAAGACAACCCTCTTTATCTCCTCACTGTAAGAGAAATTCTCTCCACTTCTGTTTTCTTTATCGATAGCATCGAAACGATTTTTTACTTTCCCAAAGGCTTCACCGATGACTTCCGGAAATTCCGCGGATCCGCAGGCTTCTCCCCCGTTCAGCCAGTCCGGGTAGTATATGGTGATCGCGACCTTGTCGCTGACTGATTCACCGTACGATTCGTCAAGGGGACTGCCCTGGGACCCTTTCGGCTTTATCTCCACGGTTTTCGTGAACCACTGCGTATAGCGCAGCGCGTCGGCCGAAACATCGAACCCTGAGCTTTTTGCCTTGCCTGAATCGGTTGACCCTTTCTCGTAACCTTCTTTCCCCAGAAACAGGGCAACGGCATCCATCCTGTCCTGGAGCAGTTCAGGAAGCACGGGTCTGGCGAAAACAGGATCCGCAGAACATACCAGAAGCGCAGTAAAAACACAGACCAGGATAAAGGCAACTCCATATCTTCTCAAACGGAACCCCTCCCGATGAACAGCACAATCTGCTCTCAAGTCAGGAATCAAGAGCGGTTTACACCTTTCACTATATAATAATTTCGATATCTCTGGAAAGAGTTTTTCCCCTTGATATCTCAAAAAACCACCAGCACAAAAATCTGGCCCCCTCAAATAAGGGGGCCAGACCATGTTTTGCTATATTGCAGCCTGTCAGTCTCTCTCGTTGGGAGAGGTCATGATGGCATCGACCTCTTCCTGCGACAGGAACGACGCCTCGTAGCGGATGCTTTCCTTGTTGAGTTGCCTCCCGAAGGCCCTGAGGTGGTTCCTGGAACCTTTTTCAAGGTTTTCGTAGACAGCGAGAAGGTCCGGCTTGTCGGTTTTCTTCTGCTCTTCACGAAAATCCATGATGTCCATCTCCTCGACCATGGCCGCGACCTTCAGCGCTTCACCCCTCGAGACCATCCCTTTGGCAAGAAGGTCATCGTAGATGCCCTGGAGTTTTTCGTCGCTGAATCTCCCTGCCTCCGGCAGCACCGGATCCACCAGGCCATACCTTTCCACAAGAAGTTTCATGCTGTCCATGTGGTTTTCCTCGCTCCCCGAGATCTGCGAGAAGGTACGGACACCCCACTTCTCGTAAAAAGCCACGTAAAGATCCCTGGCAAGCTTCTCCTCCTCCCTCAGATAGAGGATTCCGTTCTTTTCCGTTTCCGTGAGAACTCCCACTGGAAGGCCTTCGAGAAGGACCTCGAGGTGATCCTCATGGGTCGCGGCTTCGGAAATGCCGCCGGAAGCAAGAATTCCGGCAAAAATGAACAAAGAAAGTACCGCAATTACTTTTATTTTCTCCACTGGTAACCCCTCCTTCAAATATTCCGCATACCCACTATACGGACGCAGGGTATAAAGAGCATCGTAAGATTTACCTATTCCGGAAATAAGTAGAACTTGCCTTTCTCGGACAACGAAGGAACTGGAAAAAACCAGTTGAACTTTTCCGAAGAAAAGGTTTAAAATTTTTCCGTTTCATGGATCTTCCATTCGAGAAGGTGAGGTAAAAAAATGACGACGCCGACCAAAGTCGTAATTGCCCTGGGAGGAAATGCCCTGCAGGAGGCCGGGACCCCTCCGACGGCCGAGGCACAGCTCGAGGTAGTAGGAAAGACCGCTCAATACCTCGCAGAGATAAGCTGCAAGGGGTATGAAATGGCCATTGTTCACGGCAACGGCCCCCAGGTGGGAAGGATAGTTCTGACCCAGGAAATTGCATCGAGGGAGAACGAGCAGACTCCGGCAATGCCCTTTGACGTCTGTGGGGCTATGAGCCAGGGATACATCGGATACCACATACAGCAGGCTCTCAGGGACGCTCTCCGTAACCGCAACCGCAATATTCCCGTGGTCACAATGGTGACCCAGGTCGTCGTCGACCCCAAGGACCCGGCGTTCCAGAACCCCTCCAAACCCATCGGGCAGTTCTACACCGAGGAAGAGGCAAAGAAGATATCCGAAGAGAAAGGCTACGTAATGAAGGAGGACGCGGGGCGCGGATGGCGAAGGATAGTCCCGTCCCCCCAGCCGAAAAAAATTGTGGAAATTTCAGCGGTCAAGAGGCTCTGGGACACAACCATAGTAATAACGGCCGGAGGAGGGGGAATCCCCGTCATCGAAAACATGGACGGCTCCCTGACGGGGGTAGCCGCGGTTATCGACAAGGATCTGGCCGCCGAAAAACTGGCCCAGGACATCGAGGCCGATACCCTGCTGATCCTCACTGAGGTCGACAAGGTCTGTCTGAACTTCAACAAGCCTGACCAGAAGTTCCTTGACCACATGACGGTTCCGGACGCCATTAAGTACATGAACGAGGGACACTTCGCTCCCGGGAGCATGCTTCCCAAGGTCCTCGCGGCAGTAAAGTTCGCACGCACCTACCCCGGCAAGAAGGCCATAATTACATCCCTTTACAAGGCCGTAGAGGCTCTTGAGGGGAAAGAGGGTACTGTAGTAACAATGGCATAGGCGATACTCTGCAAAAAGATGAAGGCCCCGGGAATCTCACCGGGGCCTTCTTGATTTTTCTTCAACATTTTAATCAACGGTCTTTTCAGGATCGGACCTTTCCGGGTCTCGTATGATCCCTGCGTCCCGAGGAAGCGATTTTTGAAAGGGACGCTCCCGAAAGGCTCTCGGGGTTCCTCCTGTATTTTTCCAGAGCCCTTGGCAATAGTTCGACCATGATGCTGTCCTTTTTAAGGACTATCTCCGCCACATCCCTGCTGCTGACATCGAGAGAAGAACATACCGTCCTCAGGACCTTGCCGGCGTTCCAGTCCGATGTGTTGGTAACCCCGAGACGCACCAGGGTTCCCTTCGGGCGGCGCCCCTGGTTCCTCTTGTCCCCGCGCTCTCCACGCTCTCCACGAGCCGGTGCGGGCCTTAGCCTTCTGGTCCTGACCTGCTCTTTCTCCCTTTCCAGGTCATCCTTCAGGGAGTATCCGGAACGAATGCTTCTTTCGGCAATACGCAGAAGGTTGGATACCAGTTCCACCGGGTCGCTTCTTTCGAGAAGGCTCGCAGCCCACTCGCCTGTATCGCAAAGCCCATCGGAGCAGACTCCGAAGATCTTTTCCTCGTACCGCGCCCTCTGTCTTGTCTTGATGGCCTGCGAATCCGGCACGGGGAGCCAGTTGATCGTGATATTCGTATTGCGCAGCATGCCGCGCAGTTTATCCGATTCGGCAAGGGTAAGGACCAGGATGTCCCGTCCTTCATTCCCCGCCCTGCCGGTCCTTCCGCTCCTGTGTATGAAAGTCTCCGCGTCTGAAGGAAGCCCGAACTGGAAGACGTGCTCCACGTCGGGCACATCAAGACCCCTTGCCGCCACATTGGTCGCGACAAGGTGGGAGACCCTGCCCGAAACGAACATCGAGAGAGCATGGTTCCTCTCCCTCTGGCTCATGTCGCCGTGTAGACAGCAGGAACTGAAGCGCTCCTGGGTCAGACGGTTGGCAACCTCGATGGTTTCGGCCCTGGTCTGGCAAAAGACGAGCCCCTTGGGGGAGTTCTCCCAGAGCAGAACGTTGACGAGGCCGTCCATCTGCCTGTTGCGCGGGGTAGTGTAGACGGTGTGGATGATATCCTCGTGCTGGGCTCCATCCTCCACCAGGGAGATCATCTTCGGGTCCTTAAGGTACTTTCTGGACAGAGCCCTGACTGACGGGGGCATGGTGGCCGAAAAAAGCCACGTCTTTTCTCTCTGCGGAGCCGCGCTCAAGATAGACTCCAGTTCCTCCCGGAACCCCATGTCCAGCATGTGGTCACCTTCGTCAAGCACGATCGTATGGACCGAGTCCATCTTCAGGGTCCCACGACGGATATGGTCGAGGATTCTTCCGGGAGTCCCTATGGCAAAGGCGGCGCCTTTCCTGAGATCCCGTATCTGGCCCGACATATCCATACCACCCACCAGAGAAGCGCAGGTACAATTCATCCCCCGGGAGACCCAGGTGGCCTCCCTTGCTATCTGCATGGCCAGTTCCCTCGTCGGGGAAATGACTACTACTCCCGTGGTCGAAGGGTCCAGACGGTCATCGCTCATCAGCGGCAGCAGGAATGCAAGAGTCTTTCCCGAACCAGTCCTGGCACGGACAATCAGGTCCTTGGAGAGGTCGTCATGACCGAGAACGGCCGTTTGCACCGGGGTTGGTTCGGTAAATCCCTTTGTTTCGAGAGCCTTCAGAAGTTCCTTGCGCAGTTTGAATCCTGCGAAGGATCCGGTTTCTGTTGTTTCTGTTGTTTCAATCCTTTGGAGCTGTTCCATATAATCACTTTCCTCCTGTATTTGGGAAAGGACACAAAAAAAGCGGCACCCCACCATGGGGTCCCACCCGTAATAATCCCTTCACGGCAATAGGGGTATTATGGCGACTGGGCAGGATTTGTCAAGGGCAGGGGAAAGACAGGGCAGGGGAAAGACAGTGAACGGTGAACGGAAAGGGCAAGACCCGTGAGTCGTGAATCGTGAATCGAAAAACCAAATTCAAAGGCGTTTACGGTCAACAGTCAACGGTGTGAAGCGGAATACCAGGGAGGCAGGAGACTGGCGTCTGGCGACAGGGAAAACTGAAAGGCAAGGGCAAGGGCTTGTCATCCTGAGCGCAGCGAAGCGGAACGTCCGCCCACCGGCGGAGATCTGTTCTTGAACCAGATTCTTCGTCCCGCTGGTCCTCAGAATGACGGCCCTTTTTCCCAGAGCATTCTCCCCTCTTTGAACAGGGGAATCAACAACCCCTTGTCCGCCAGGAAGGATATGTGGGCCGATACGGTGATGTGGGTCAGGACGTACTGAGCCGGAGTAAGATCTATTCCAAACCGGCGTACAAGGACCGCAAGCAGGTCCTCCCTTGAAGACGGTTCGACGCAGGTTTCGAGGATGATATCCCTGGTCTGTTCAAGCGCGGCCCTGTTCCTTCGCACGAGCGGCCCGATATCCCGCGAGGGTTCCGCATGGCTCGGAATGAATAGTTCCGCTTCGGCCTTCTCCAGGTAATCGAGCGTCCTCTCCTGCCCGGCGACGTCGAAGCAGACGACAATACCGTACTTGTCCAGTATGGCGGACGAAAAGAGGCTGTCGGCAATGAAAAAGATGCCATCAGGGGTTCTGACGCCGATCATATCCAGAAAATGACCCGGCAGCGGGACCGCTTCAAGCCCCATATCGAGTATTGGACCCGCGGAAGGGATCACGTCAGTCACCGTTGAAGGTTGGGCCTGCAGGAACTTGCCGCTTATCTCCCTGAAGGGGAACGCCCCCCACAGAAACGATGGCTCGAGCCATGGATCCCCGATCAGGGCCGCCTCAACCCGCGTTGCCGCCACACGGCACCCTGTCCTCTTCTGGATGAAGGCATTACCGCCGACATGGTCGGCGTTTGAGTGAGTGTTAAGGATCACCTTCAATTCCCACCCCCGTTCCCTGACAGCAGCAAGCAACTTTCTCCCCATTGACTCGTCGTTCCCGCTGTCGATGAGCACCGCATCCTTCCCTGGCGCGAATACCCCCGGGTTGGTTGGCCCCGGAACGTACCAGGTGTTTCCAGAAACCCGTACCATCTCCATTGTTATATTTCCTCCCGACCTGTTACGATAATGGCTGCGGGAAAAACAGTCTTCTCCCGCGTGAAAGGAGCCCCTCTTGACCGACCTTATTCTCATCGATGGCCACGCCCTGGCCTACAGGGCATACTTTGGCGTCCGCACCCGCCATGTTACTTCTGGCGGAGTTCTCGTTAATGGCGTACACGGCTTCGGGAAACTCCTCGTAAGCCTTATTGAGGGCGCAGGCGCACCGGCAGCCGCAGTCGTTTTTGATTCTCCCGCTCCTGTATTCAGAAAAGAGATCTATCCTTCCTACAAGGCGAATCGCCCGGCCCCTCCGGAGGATTTCCTACCGCAGATACCTTTGATGAAGGAATTCGCGAAGAATCTGGGAATCTCCGTGATCTGCGAGGACGGATTCGAGGCGGATGACCTTATAGCCTCGGCGGCCGTCCGGGAGGCACACTCAGGGGGACGCGTAACCATAGTAACCCCCGACAAGGATCTCTTCCAGACTCTGGGGGAGGGGAATATTACAATAATGAGACCAGCAGGGGGAGATGTCTTCACAAAGATGGACAGATCCCTTTTCAGGAAGCAGTTCGGGTTTGAACCGTCATCCATGACAGACTACCAGGCACTGACCGGCGACAGGTGCGACAACATTCCGGGAGTTGCGGGAGTGGGACCAGTGACCGCGAAAGGCCTTATCAGACGGTTCCCCGATCTGGAAACTATCTACGAAAGCCTCCCTTCCATCTCTTTTTCCGTAAGATCCCGACTCGAGAGAGACCGGGAGATGGCCTTTCTCTGCCGGAGCCTTACCCGGCTCCGACTGGACGCTCCCCTTCCGGAATGCCTCGACGCGGGTGAACCCGACATCCCCGGATCGCGTGATTTCTGTTCCAGAAACAATCTTGCCGTACTCTCGGGACTTTGTTCGGCCTTCAACCCCTGGCCGGCAGGAAGGGCCTGAGGATCGAAATGTATCCCCATCGTTCGACCTTTCTCCCGGTAAACAGGGATGATATGGAAGCCAGGGGCTGGGATGAGGTCGACTTTGTCTTCATCTCCGGAGATGCCTGTGTCGACCACCCGAGTTTCGCCAACGCCATTATCCCGCGCTTTCTCGAAAGCAGGGGTTACAGGGTAGGGATCATAGCCCAGCCAGACTGGAGAAGCCTGAAGGATTTTCTCGTCATGGGAAGGCCCAGGCTCGGCGCCCTTGTCTCTGCCGGTAACCTTGACTCGATGCTGTCCCACTTCACCGCCGCTAAAAAGCCCAGAAGCGACGACCCCTACTCTCCCGGCGGAAAGGCCGGCTTCAGGCCCCAAAGAGCAACAACTGTCTACTGCAACAGGGTGAGGGAGGCCTGGAAGGACCTTCCCCTTGTGATCGGTGGCGTCGAGGCAAGCATGCGTCGCTTCGCCCACTATGATTACTGGTCGGACAGCGTCCGCAGGTCGGTACTGGTGGACTCAAGGGCAGATCTCCTGGTCTTCGGAATGGGGGAGAGGGCAATGGGAGAGATAGCCGATTCGCTCTCGAAGGGGGTTCCTGTCGGCCAGATCCGCGACCTGGCCGGAACCTGCTTCAAGTCAAGGAGCAATGATATCCCAGTTGACTCGGTTACTGTCCCTTCTTTTGCTGAGGTCTCAACCGACAGCCAGGCTTTCTGCGAAGCATTTCGTCTTCAGCATATGGAGCAGGATCCATTCAGGGGAAGGCCCGTTGCCCAGGACAACGGGGCATGGAACGTAGTACAGAACTCCCCAGCGATGCCCCTTTCCGTGAAAGAGATGGATCAACTTTATGACCTTCCCTATACAAGGTCACCCCATCCCATGTACGAGAGTTCCGGCGGAGTACCCGCCATAGAGGAGGTCCGTTTCAGCATCACCGCTCACAGGGGCTGCTTCGGAAGCTGTTCTTTCTGCTCCATAACCTCCCATCAGGGAAGGATCATCCAGAGAAGAAGCGACGAGTCCATCATTCGCGAGGCAATGACCATAACCCGGATGCCCGATTTCAAGGGGTACATTCACGACGTCGGAGGCCCGACGGCGAACTTTCATGTCCCGGCATGTTCAAAACAGACAAGGGTCGGATCCTGCCCCGACAGGGAATGCCTCTGGCCAGAGCCATGCCCCGGGCTTGAGCGGAGTCATTCCGCTTATTTCTCGTTACTAAGGAAACTTAGGGACCTCCCCGGGGTCAAAAAGGTCTTCATCCGTTCGGGAATTCGCTACGACTACCTTCTGGCTTCAAAAAACCCGGATCTGATAAGAGAACTTTGCGAACATCACGTCAGCGGACAACTGAAGGTTGCCCCGGAACACGTGTCAGGAGAGGTACTGGGGCTGATGCGCAAACCGGGAAAGGAGGTATTCATAAGGTTCAGTAAGGCTTTCGACAGGGCGAACAGCCAGATCGGGAAAGAACAGTACCTGGTGCCATACCTGATGTCGAGCCACCCGGGCGCCACCCTGGCCGATGCCGTTGAACTGGCAGAGTTCCTCAGGGATATCGGATACCACCCGGAGCAGGTCCAGGACTTCATCCCGACCCCCGGGACGCTCTCTACATGCATGTTCTATACCGGTCTCGATCCAATGATCGGCGATCAGATCCACGTCCCGCGGAGCGCCCACGAAAAGAAACTCCAGCGGGCCCTTCTTCAGTACCGTTCACCGAAGAACCGTAAACTTGTGGAGGAAGCCCTGTCACTGGCCGGCAGAAATGACCTTATCGGCAATCATGCCCGCGCCCTTCTGAGACCGCGAAGGCGCAGGTAGAAAAGTCAGTCCCTTGGCCGGAAGACTATGACCGTGCAGGGAGCATGCTCCACTACGCGGGCCGCCACGCTTCCTATGAAGAAGCGCTCGAAGCTTCCCATTCCCCGGTGACCTATGAATATGGACCTGTAGGGGAACTCTTCGGCTTGCCGGATTATCTCGGCGGAAGGGCTTCCGTAAGGGAAGATCATCTCCACGGCGACCTTGTCCGCACCGATCTTCTCCTTTTCCTTCCGGACCAGCTCTTCGAGAGCCTTTTTGGTTGCCTCCGAATGCCCCTCTTCAAGAGCGACAGGAACGGGCATTCCAGGGAAAAGCGCCGCCGGGTAGGGCTGAAATACGTAGATGAAATCCAGCCCTTCCAGTTTCTCTTTCTTTGCCCTCTCAAAGGAAAAATTCACAAGCGGGCGTGTTATGGAGCTTCCGTCGATCGCTACAAGAGCCTTTCTCATCTCATCTCACCTCCATAGTTGTTCTATGCTACTGAGGGAACGTGAACCCCTTCTTCCTGAAGAGCCTGAGACACGCATCTACCACATCGGGACAGAAGAGAACTCCCCTGTTGCTTTCTATCTCCTTTAGCGCCTCCTCAAGCCCCTTCGAAGCGCGGTAGGGGCGGTGAGAGGACATCGCCTCGACCACGTCGGCGACGGCAACGATCTTCGCCTCAACCAGAATCTCTTTATCTTTGAGTCCGGCCGGGTAACCCGAACCGTCGATTCTCTCGTGGTGCTGGCGAATTATGTCGGCAAGCCTCCATGGGAGGTCTATTCCCTTCATGATCTCGTACCCTATCTCGGGATGAGTTCTTATGAGGGCAAACTCCACTTCTCCGAGGGTGCCCGGTTTGCTGAGGATCTCCGCGGGTACGTTTATTTTGCCTATGTCGTGCACAAGGCCCGCCATGCGGATCGAGTCCACGGTGTCACGATCCATCCCCATCTCAAGGGCTATAGCCTCCGCCAGTGCGGAAACCCTCCTCTGGTGACCGGCGGTGTAGGGATCTCGCGTCTCCGAGGCCGTCGCCAGAACCTCTATGGTCTGCTCCCAGGTGCGGCGCATCCTGGCCAGGTTCTCTTTAAGGACCTTCTGTGCCTCCTTCGATGCTGTTATATCCCGGTAGATCGTATAGGACCCCCAAAGATCTCCGTCCAGGGGTATGGGGACAGAAATGATCGATACGTCGACAATAGAACCGTCCTTCCTCTCGCGAAGGCTCTCAAGGTACACCGGCTTTCCGGAGTTGGCTATCTCGTCCAGTTCCTCCCCCTCGGAGAGAAGGTGTTCCGGAACCACAAGATCGTTCAGGGTTTTCCCGCAGGCCTCCTCGGAACTGAAGCCGAAAAGGGTCGTAAACCCCCTGTTGACCCGGATCACGACGTTCCCCTCCGCACCCTCCAGCACCAGTGCATCGGGGGAATCTTCGAAAAGTTTCTCCAGGAGTGTCTTCTCCCTGGCAAGTTCTTTTCTGTTCTGGAGCAATTCTCTTGTCCTGGTGACAACCTTCCGCCGGAGGACCACGCTCACCAGCGAGACGAGGACAAGGGCACCCGCAGCGATGCCGGCAAGCCATTTGACCCACCAGGGGAGAAACCCTTTCTGCGAGAGATCTGACGAAAGCCATCTCTGGATCGACAGATTTAGTGGAGATTCCTGGTCGGTTCTCATCTTGACCAGGGAGAAATCCAGTATCTGGAGCAGGGTCACGTGTCTGCCCTTAGTGGCCGCGAAGCGGAGTTCCGTCGGCTCGATAAAGAGGGACGTTCTCTCCACAAGGAAATCCTTCTCGTTGGCAAGCCCGTAAAGGCGGCTGACCAGACCCGCCTGGACCCGGGCTCCCTCGAGCTCGATCATGACATCCGGATAATCGTCAACCTCTTCGTAGAAACACTCTATGCCGAATTTCAGCGCCAGTTCCCTGAAGGCCGCGTAGTAGACATCACCCCTTACTACGGCGATCCTTCTGCCTTCCAGGCCAAGTATCGAGTCCGGCGCGATCCCCCTGGGCACGTAAAAGACTCCCCAGTTGGAGATCACGGCCTTCCTGGTGAAATCGTACTCCCCGGCACGGGCGGCGCTCCAGGCTATGGCCGCCATAAGATCTATCTCGCCCTTTTTCAGTCTTTCAAGATTATCCGAGAAGGTTCCGTCAACCCAGAGGATGTCCCAGTCGTTCTCCTTCGCCACGGCGTTGAGAAAATCTGCATATATACCCTTCACAACACCACCTTCACGAAAGATCAGAGGCTTGTTCTGGTATACACCTATGGAGACCTGCCGGGAGGCAATAGCGGGTGTGGGAGAAACAGACAACAACACGCAAACAGCAACAAGGGGGATCAAAAGGCGAGCTATGCGCATCGTCGGTCCCCCCCTCCACAAACAGACCTTACGGTCTGAATTTCTCGTGACTATTTTATCAATTCAACAGAGCAATGACAACAGCGATTAATTGAAAACACTGTATCTGTCATCGGTGCGCCTATTCCTCGAGAGTGTCCTCAAAGAGTTCTCCCTGGCTCTCGAACCCGTCCTCCACCATTGGCGCGATCCGGATGTTACGGAGGGTTCGTATCTCTTCTATCCGCTCCAGCGGCTTGTCAAGCCGTCTCCTTCTTGTGGAGATCAGCGACTCGTAGTCATCGTGGGCCCCTTCGATCTGCTTTCCGAGGTGCTCAAGTTTCTTGAGGAATTCCTCCCACTGTTTTTTGAAAGCACCGAAGAGGGAAAGTATCTCGTTGGAGGTCTGTTCGAGGGTGAAATTGTCCACCGCCTGGCGAATGACCGCCAGCACCGCGTACAGCGTTACGGGGGAACAGAAGATGACCCTCTGACGAAGGCCGTCATCCAGGATCGATGGCTCCTGTTCGTGGATAAAGGCGAAGATCTGGTCGTTGGGGATGAAAAGAAGGGCATAGTCCACTGTGCTTTGCCCCGGGTCAATGTAATCTCTCCCGGCCACTTCCTTTATCTTGATCCTTACGTCTTTCATAAAAGCCTTGCAAAAACGGGTCCTTTCGTTTTCGTTAGGAGCCTCAAGCCAGGAGATGTAGTTATCGTAGGGGAACTTTACATCCATGTTGAGAGTGAGTCCCTTTGGCAACATGAAGGTGAAGTCGGGCCTTCTTCCCGATTCCGCCAGGGTCTTCTGTTTGCAATAATTGATACCTTCGATGAATCCCGCAAGACGGAGCACGTCCTCCGCCATTCGCTCTCCCCACTGACCGCGGACCCTGGAACTCGAAAGAGCCTCTCTCAGGGTCCCAGTTGTTCGGGTCAGGTCCGCCGTTCTTTCGCTGACCTCCCTGAGCCTGTCGGCCAGTTCCCCGAACTTGGCAGAGCGGTCTTTCTCGAGGTCTCTCACAAGGCCTGAAACGGCCTCCATTTTCCGGGTCATCTCCTCCAGCTGGCGGTCGATGAGCCCCTTCTTCTGATCCAGGTCGTGGCAGCCCCTCTCCCTCTCCGACTGGAGACGTGAGTGGGCAAGCTTGAGGAACTCCTCGGTGGATCTGGAAAGGGCATCTAGGGAGAGATTGCCGAAGGCCGCCTTGACGTGATCCACGACGGCATCCACCTGATCCTTCCTCTCGGCCTCGCTCTCCCTGAAAAGTTCTTCGGCTATGTCTCTCGCGTTCTTCAGATGCATTATCCGCAGCAGGAAGGCGGCCATAAGCCCAAGCAGGAAACCCGCCACAAGAGCCGCTATCATTGGGGCAAGAGGGGCCAGTTCATTCACGGGGCATCATCTCCACTTTTTTCCTCCATTATATACGCCGATGTACTGTTACAATTGCCGGGCCACAGAAACATTACAATGAAGGAGTGATATTTCATGCTTGTATTGGCCTTCAACGCAAGCCCAAGGCCGGATGGCAACACCGCCTTTCTCCTGGGAAAAGCCCTTTCAGAGATCGAAAAAGAGGGGATCAGGACCGAAATGATCCATATGGGGGGAAGACCTCTGCGGGGGTGTACATCCTGTGGAGAGTGCCAGAAAAGGCTCGACAGGCGCTGTGCCCTTCCCGACGACGGGGTCAACGGGTGGATAGAAAGAATGATCGAAGCCGACGGAGTTATCCTGGGAAGCCCCACCTACTTTGCCGATGTGACCTCGGAGATGAAGGCCTTCATCGACCGCGCCGGATATGTTTGCAGGGCCAACGGAAGCCTTCTTCAACGGAAAGCCGGAGCAGCGGTCATAGCAGTCCGTCGCTGCGGTTCGATCCACGCCTTTGACACCATCAACCATTTCTTCATGATAAGCCAGATGATAGTTCCAGGGTCAAGTTACTGGAACATGGGCATCGGAAAACATCCCGGGGAAGCGGCCCTCGATGAGGAGGGAGTCTCCACCATGGAAACCCTGGGGAAAAACATGGCCTGGCTTCTGGCCAGGATAGCCTCAAGGGACTGATACCTCCCTCATCCGTGCTAGAATATTTGTTGTTTTCTGAACTCCCTAGCCGGAGGAGGTTCATTGTATGACACTCACAAAAAGAAAGAACGAGCCTTTCAAGGGAGAACTCGAAGATCATCTCAGGCTTCTCGTAGAAAGTTCCCCCGAGGGAATGGTGATATGTGACGCAAGCGACCGGATAGTCTTCGCGAACCCGGAGTTTTGCCGGATGTTCGGCTGGGACAGGTCAGAGATAACCGGAATACCCATAAACCAGATAGTAGCTTCCTCTCCGGATGTTCTCGAAGAGGCCTCGATGGTCTCCTCGTCGGTATTATCAAATCCCCACGTCATTCCGGACACGTACAGGACCCACCGCAACGGGAGCAAGATCCCTGTCTCCCTCCTTGCCGGGCCCATTTCTGACGGAGAGAAAGTGATCGGTGTCTACGGAATATACAGGGACACGTCTCCTCGCAAACAGGCCGAAGCCCAGGCGAAGCGCGAAAAGGCATTCTTCGAAAACCTTTTTGAGAACTCCCCCGACGCTATCGTCATCTGCGACAGACAGGAGAAGGGGATCAGGTGCAACAGGGCCTTTACGGAACTCTTCGGTTTTACTTCCCAGGAGGTTTCCGAAAACTACCTCAACGACCTGATCGCCCGGGACCCTGAACTGCACCGGGAGGCACGTAACATAGACGTGCTGGCATGGTCCGGAAAGGATCCCGTAACTATCGACACCTGGCGGACTCGCAGTGACGGGACCATGATCCCCGTGAGAATACTCCAGTTCCCCTTCAGCGTGGACGATGATACGCTTGTCGACTACACAATATACCGGGACCGGAGCGCAGAGATCAGGGCAGGGGCCGCACTGAAACGAGAAAAGTACTTTTTTGAGGCTCTTTTCGAGTTCTCTCCGGACGCCATCATCATCTGCTCAAAAGAAGGGAAGACCATCAGGGCGAACAGTTCCTTTTACTCCCTTTTCGGGTACGAGATCGAGGACCGGATCATAGGCGCGGATCTCTTCGAGATGGTTACAAAAAAACCGGAGAGCAAAGCCGAGGCAAAGGAACTGGACCGGCGTTTCTGGGAAGGCGAAAGTATCGACAGGGATGTTGTCCGTCAAAGGAAGGACGGAACAGACATCAACCTCCACCTTACCCAGGTGCTTCTGGAGACCGACGACGGCGATCTTGTCGATTACATCATCTACAGGAACATCGACGACCGCAAGAAAACCGAGGCCGCACTGAGGGAAAGCCAGCAGCAATTTCTCCACATAGTCGAGGACCAGGACGAATTCATCATCCGCTTCAACTCCGGCGGGATCCTGACATTTGCCAACTCGGCATACTGTCGCCGGTTTGGAAAGACCCGCGAAGAACTGATGGGCCGCTCCATCTTCGACCACGTCGACAGGGAAGAAACCGAAAGGCTTTCAAGGGAATTTTTTGAAAAGATCACGCCGGATAACCCCACCAACGTGGATGAATCCTGGTCGCTTCTCCCTGACGGGGAGGTCCGCCTGGAGCAATGGCAGAACCGCGGGATATTCGACGAAAACGGAAATCTTGTCTGCATCCAGGCCGTGGGCAGGGACATTACCGCCCAGCGGGAGACCGAAAAGGCTCTGCGCGAAAGCGAAAAAAGATATGCCGCGATCGTGGAGGGGCAGGTCGAGATGGTCTGCCGTTTCCTCCCCGGAGGAGAGATCACCTTCGTGAACGACGCTTTCTGCTCTTTCTTCGGGGTAACGAGAGAACAGATTCTTTCCAGACCTCTTTGTCTCCCGTTGGGACCCGAGGGCTGGGATGCGCTGAATGAACGCAAGGAAAGACTTTCAATTCAGGAGGATCCTGTCTTCATCGAGCATCCCTGCACAATTTCCTCGGGCGAAAAAAAATGGATAAGATGGTCAAGAAAGGCCATATTCGGCGAAGACGGCTCTATGAAGGAGATCCAGGCCGTCGGCAGGGATTTCACCAGGATCAAAAAGAACGAGGAAGAACTGAAACACCTCAACAACGTCCTCAGATCTATCAGGGGAGTCAACCGGATAATTTTCAGACACAACGACAGCGAAACCCTGATACGGGATATTTGCGCCCTTATGATAGAGACCCGGGGCTACAGGAACGTATGGATAGGCACTCTGGGTGCAGGGGGAAAATTGGCGACGATAACCGAAGCGGGCCTGGGACCAGACGGGAGACCTCTCTCCGAGACGACCAGAAACGTTATGCTCAGCAGTTGGGGTCTGTCGGTCCTGGAAAATCCGGGAGTAACGATCCAGCGCAGGGTGACCACCATAACGGACTGCCCTCTGATGGACAGATACAAGGAATCGGGAATTATGGCATCGCGACTGGAGTACGATAACCGTGTTTTCGGCCTGATATCTGTTTCGATCCCCGGAGATATGCAGCTGGATCCCGAGGAGAAAATACTCTTTTCCGAACTCGCGTGGGATGTCTCTTTTGCCCTGCACACGATAGAGATAACCCGGGACAGAGAGGAGAAAACCGAAGCCCTCGTAGGGAAGGCCCGCCAACTGGAGTTGCTCGTGGATCACCACCAGGATGGCCTGTGGGAATGGGATGTGCAGGCAGGGAGGGTGATCCTGAATTCAAGTTACGAAACCTCACTGGGCTATGCCACGGGGGAAATGGAACGCTCCTACTCCGCTTCAATAGCGAAAATCCATCCCGATGACCGTCCCGCCACCATGGAACAACTCGAAAAAGTGATTTCGGACAAGACCGGCGGGGATATTTACCGGATGGTTTATCGCATGCGCAGAAAGGATGGCAACTGGCAGAGACTGCTGGACCGTGGTTACGTGGTTCGCCGTGACAGGCATGGCAAGGCCCTTCGTATGGTAGGCGTCCACACGAACCTTTCATCCCCGGAGGAGGAAGAACACCCATGAGACTTGCCGACGTAATAGGACCCGTGATGATAGGACCTTCATCCAGCCACACCGCGGGGGCGGCAAGGCTGGGCGGCCTCGCGAAGCGGATATGGGGGAGGCCCGTGACCGAAGTGGCCCTATTCCTGAGAGGGAGTTTCGCAGCGACATTCAAGGGACACGGGACGGACATGGCGCTCCTCGGCGGCCTCACAGGCATGGCGCCCGATGACCCGCGTATTCCCGACGCCTTTTCCGAAGCCAGGAAAGCGGGAATTTCGTGGGAGTTCAGCCAGGAAAAGGTTGAAGGCGCCCACCCCAACTCTGTGCGTTTCGTTTTTTCCGACGGAAGCGGTACAGGGATGGATATCTCAGGTTCTTCCATCGGCGGCGGAGCGGTCGTTCTGACCGAGATCGATGGATTCAGCCTGAGGCTTTCGGGAGATCTGGCAGCACTGGTGACCTTCCACGAAGACAGGCCGGGGGTCGTCGCGGCCGTGGCTGGCAGCCTCTCCCGGGCCGGACGCAATATTGCCTCTCTCAACCTTCACCGCCAGGGACGTGGCGGCAGGGCAGCGATGGTGATAGAGCTTGATGAAAATCCCCTTGAAGGACTGGAAGAGATGGTCCTCGCGACGCACCCGGCCATAAACAGGGTCCTGGCCATTCCCGGAGGAGAGGATAACTGACATGTGGTCCCTTGCAGAACTCGAAGAGGGGTGCTCGAAAACAGGGCTGTCATTTCCGGAAGTAATCATCGCCCGTGACAGCGAACGCTCCGGGGCCAGCCCGGAATCCATCCGAAAAACAATGGGATCACGCCTTATTGACATGGAAAGATCCGTGAGGGAGGCCCTTTCAGGTGAACACAGGGGCAAGTTTATCGGTGATGATTCCACCCTTCTGGAAACCTACGGAAGCAAAGGTTCCCCACTCTCGGGAGGTCTTGTCCTTGAAGCATCAAGGATAGCTCTCGCCGTATCCACCTACAACGCATCCATGGGGCGAATAGTCGCGGCCCCGACTGCCGGGAGTTGCGGAATAATTCCGGGGATGCTATTTGCCTACAACAGCCTTTTCCCGACCCCGCGCGAGAAACTGGTTGACGCTCTGGTCGTGGCAGGAGGAATAGGCCAGGTGATCGCAAGGAGAGCAACCCTCGCGGGAGCCTCCGGTGGATGCCAGGCGGAGTGCGGCGCCGCGGCGGCAATGGGGTCCTCGGCCCTTGTTTTCCTTCGGGGGGGCTCCCCGGAAGCAATAACCCACGGGGCAGGAATAACAATAAAATCCATACTTGGCCTGGTCTGCGACCCCGTCGCGGGACTTGTTGAAATACCATGCGTGAAAAGGAACGGCTCGCTGGTCTCCCTCGGAATGATATGCGCGGACATGGCCCTCTCGGGAATACGCTCGGCGATCCCTCCGGACGAGATCATCGATGCCATGAGGTCCGTGGGGAACTCTCTTCCGGACACTCTCAGGGAAACAGGAATGGGCGGGGTTGCCGCAACTCCGACCGGCATAAGGCTAAAGGAGGAGTTTTCATCATGAGACGCAAGGAAAAGGAGATCACCGAAAGATCACAGATCGAGGCAATTCTCAAAAGGGCAAAGATGTGCCGCGTGGCTTTTTTCGATAACGAGTACCCCTACATGGTTCCCCTCTGTTTCGGGTTCGACGGTCAATCTATCTGGTTCCACGGCTTCAA
>NPIE01016754.1_pt2 | contig 17681 bp, 15 predicted proteins | sample 8637661 | NCBI WGS metagenome assembly NPIE01 (sample SAMN07420842, study PRJNA396082) | bioreactor metagenome | isolation source: sample BA12 brine-fed electro-methanogenic bioreactor BA | place: Japan: Kochi | collected 2016-12-09
CTCCAACATGGGTAATCCTGATTACCCAACTCAGCACGATGATTGTGATTGGTTTGTGGCATGGCATCACCTGGAATTTCGTTCTGTGGGGAGTCTGGCACGGGTTGGGGATGTTTGTACAGAATCGCTATTCAGATTGGGTCAAACCACACCTGACAAAGATTGAAGATAAACCAAAATTGCAAAAAGGACTCTTAATTATCAACGTTGCCTTGACCTTCCATTTTGTTGCATTAGGATGGATCTGGTTTGCTTTACCGGAAATCTCATTATCGTTGCGTGTCTTTATGACACTGTTCGGGGTAGGAGGGTAGGAGAAGAACTATGAATTTCCGATTCTACCGTAATGTCTTGCTCAAAGCACTCTTCCTGTTTGTGATTCTGAACCTGATCCTGATCTATGTTCCGCTTTCAACAGGTGTAAAACAGTTGTCGCTGTACAACTCAATTTTTCCAGGACGTGACCGTTTTCCCTTTGGCGAAGCTCCGCAGCAAGCTTACAACTTCAGCCTCTATGATGTCGATGCAATGTTTGCCTCGCATGTGGTAGCAGAAAAGACGCAAGATCAAAGTGAATTCCGCGTATTTCTAGTAGGGGATTCTTCCGTCTGGGGCACCTTATTAAAACCCGAAGAAACCCTTAGTGGTTATCTGAACGCCATGGATTTACGCTGCGGAGATCGAAAAGTAAAATTTTATAATCTAGGCTATCCTACCATATCCCTCACCAAGGATTTGATGGTGATGCAACGCGCTATGCAATACAAACCAGACTTGATCATTTGGTTAACCACCCTGGAAGCATTTCCTCTCGACAAACAACTTGCTTCCCCGCTGGCAGATAACAACCCCCAGCGCATCCAGCCACTGGTCGAAAAATACAACCTGCCATTACAAATTGCCGAACCTGAAAACGACATTGTAACTCGTAGCCTCTGGGGGCAACGCCGAGCCTATGCCGATTGGATTCGCCTGCAACTGTATGGCTTTCTTTGGGCAGCCACGGGGATCGATCAATTCTATGACGAATATGAACCCGCTGCCTGGGACCTGGAAGCTGATGAGAATTATTATGAATTCACACCACCTGAGTTACCAAACGATCAATTGCTCTGGCAGGCACTTCCGGCAGCCATGAATATAACCGCAGATACACCACTCTGGATTGTCAATGAACCAATCATGATCAGTGAAGGTGAGAACAGCGACATCCGCTACAACTACTTCTATCCTCACTGGGCATACGACCAATATCGTGATGAATTGGCCAACAGAACCCAGCAGCTGGAAATATCCTACATCGACGCCTGGGATTGGATTGATGCCCGCGAATTCACCAACTCCGCCATCCACCTTACCCCTGAAGGCCAAAAACTCTTCGCTGACCAGCTGTCTGAGAAGTTTATCAGGGGTGCCTGTCGCTGAAAAGCAACTGATATAATAAAAAAATAAGGTCAATCTTAACAACGAACTTACCGGTAAATAAATGAAGAAATTCAACTTTTTCCTCTCAATCAACTTTATCCTTTCTTTTATCCTCACGGGATGCCAGGCTGCGCCAGTGAAAAGTCAGGGTGAACCGACTCTGACACAGGTAGCCAAAACGGATTCACTTGAACAAGTAACTAAGGTATCCAATGAGCTGGAATCAACTCCCGATCTAAACGTAAACAGCATTCAGGTGGTTGCTCAGGAAACGAATGCCACCTTAAAACCAACGCAACCGCCACAACCCACCCCACGTCCCACGTTAGGTCCCGATGATTGGCAAGAGCTACCCATCTTCCCCACGGAAATCAGTGAGAGGGCTCGTGAGATTTACCAGCGTGGCCTGGAAATGGGCAATGACCCCACCCATTTCTCCAAATTGGGCGACTGCCAGAATATCACCACCTACTTCCTGGCTATCTATGATGATCCCGAACTTTATACCCTGGGTGAACAATACAGCTCCCTTCAGGAAACAATTGACTATTATGAAGATTCCTGGTCGCGTGAAAGTATGTCGGTAAAAGGTGGTTTCAATGTTGCCTCTGTTTTCAACCCAATGCTGAGCAATCGCGAATTTTGTGAGAAGAATGAATCACCTTTAGACTGCGAATTACGCTTATACAAACCTTCTATTGTGTTGATCAGTATGGAAGAATGGTGGAATGGGGATACTGAAAAATACAAAACCTACCTGCGCAAGATTCTTGATTCAGTGATCGAAAAAGGAGCCTTACCGATTCTGGCAACCAAAGCCGATAACATGGAAGGTGATCATGCTATCAACAAAGCCATCGTGAAACTGGCATATGAATATGAAGTACCACTCTGGAATTTCTGGGCAGCTGTCCAACCGATTCCTGCCAAGGGGTTATTAAAGGATGGTTTCCACCTGACCCATGGTGTCAATAATTTCACCAGTTCCTCGCAATTAAAACGCGGTTGGGTGCAACGCAATCTGACAGCCCTGCAAGTGTTGGATGCGGTTCGGAGAGAACTACAAACCCCATGAAAAAACAATGGTGGGGGGTTTTGCTAACCATGGTTATATTGATTACTGGGTGTACACCAGCAATACCAATCGGTCTGGAAAATCCTGGAAATCTCTTGCTGGTTGAGCAGAACCTGACGGTAGAAATTACATTCACAAACACAATCACCTCAACGGTTACCCCTTCCATCACACCATTTTTACCTTCAACAGCCACAGTTACCCCCATCCCGCCAACAGCAACCATCACCCCCGACCCCAAATTGTCCCAATTCGGTCCAGGTGATGTGCTCATCCCAATCCTGATGTATCATCATGTGAGCCCGAATGCCAATAGTGAATATGCTGTCAGTATCGATCAATTCCGCAGGCAAATGCAATGGCTACAAGATGAGGGTTATCAGACAGTCAGCATTGCGGACATGGTCACAGCCATTCAAGTAGGTAAATTATTACCACATAAACCGATCATTCTCACCTTCGACGATGGCTTTATGGATGTGTATGAAAACGCCTATCCGCTCCTGACCGAATTAGGTTACACCGCCACCATGTATTTGATTGAAGATGTGATCAATGAACACCCCTATGTGACAGACGATGTCATGGAAGAACTGATCAATGCTGGTTGGGAGTTGGGTCATCACTCAAAATCACACGCATACCTGCCTGGATTACGCAATCTGGATGAAGAAGTTTGTGATTCTCGTATGCGATTGATCGAACGCTTCAACCAACCCTTCGATAGTTTTGCCTACCCCTTCGCTGCAAAAGATGATAAATCCATCCAGGTAGTCAAGGATTGCGGCTACACATCCGGTGCTGGCAATGGAAGTTTTACCATCCACACCGAGGAGCGTCTCTTTTTCTTCAGCCGGCGTGAGATCAAAAGCTACTTCGACATGCAGCGCTTCATCACAACCGTCACGGATGTACGTTAGCGGAAGAAAATTGAAAAAGCCCTGGTGGTGAATTTACCAAGGCTTTTTCGCGTCTAAGAATTCTGATACCCCTTTGGTTCGAATTCTCCTTATTTCAGGATCAGTGGCAGATATATCTTAAATGTACTATCTTCAAGGGTGATATTCACATCTGAAACAGTACTTCCCGCCGAGATCACCACTGCTTTGGGATCACCATTTTGATCGACATACCAACTGACTGGTTCATCCGGGTCAGGGGGACCATCTCCTGAGTCATTCACATCCAGGAAGGCAGCCACATAATAGGTCCCATCTGGGACATTCTCAAAGATAAAAGACGCACCGTTCAGAATATGGACACTTTCATAAGGGGAACCATCAACCGATTCAAATAAAGATACGATAATATCATGTGGGTCAGTGATGCTGCCATTGTATGTAACGTTGCCAGTAATTGTCCCAGCTCCTACTGCACTAATTGAAAATCCAGTTTCTGTGTATTCTGTCTCCCATACCAAACCATTAGTTAATGTAGGCAGATTGATAGTCGTAAATGTGCCGGAAAGCGATGCTGCATCAAGGATCAAGAATTGATCACCATTGGATGGTACAAATCCATCATACAAACTGACATCCAACGTACCAGCAAGAGTCGCAACCCCAGTGACCTGTAACTGATCATAACCAGTCCTTGCCACATCTCCCCCTAATTCGATCTCAAGCACCCCACCCGCTTCCTGGGTATAGATACCATCAACGGTGATGATGCCTGGTGAGCTCCCCGGGCTGACAGTACCCCCATTCACCAGATTACTGGATAATGTGCCTGAACCCACCAGCTCTGCACCTGAACTCAGCGTCAGTGTCTCACCTGGTTCTAAAGTGCCATCTCCCAAATCGATGGTCGTCCCACTTTCTGAGGTTAGATTGCCACCAAAAACCAGCTCACCAGCCATCACTTCCACTTCATTATTGTTGGTGAAATTGGTGTTGATGGTAGTAGTTGTTCCATCGGTTTTCTTAGTGAATAAGCCATTATTGATAAACGCATTGGCAGTTCCGGTTCCGATACTCATGGTCGTCGTAGCATTGGCGTTGAAGATGGATGAAGTATCATTTGTAAAAGTTGCATCGTTTGTTAGCGCGATTGTTCCAGCATTCCAATTAGCTGTCGTTTGGTTGACCAAATCATGTCCATCCAGGTAATGTGTACCAGTAGAAATAGGGAAAGTGGCTGTGCTGGCAATCATGGTTGTTCCAGTCCCCTTAAATGTCCCACCTTTCCAATCAAATTTATTTAAAATTTCCAAGGAATCATCATTTTGAACAACACCATTTAAGCCAAGAAGTAATTCTAAAATTCGATAATCACTATTTAGGTTTGAAGAAAAAATAACTTGACCATAATAATTGGTTATTTTTCTCAGGTAATTTATGCCTGAAGCGGATTTGAAACGAAAAACACCTGTTTCATATTCATTGCTTTCTATATTAAGGTCGCTATAAACGGTTGGTGCAAAAATACCAGAGAATTCAATAATGATTCCTGTTATATATACTTGAGGAATATCAAGTTCAGAGTTTTCCTCAAAACTAACAGTCAATCCGATAAAATTATTACCATCAAAACGAATCCATGTATCAGCATTACCTTCAAACGACCCAGTATGAGTGCCACCCTTAGTTATCTTTATACCACCATGATCTATTTGAACTGTACCATTGTTATCAAATGGAGAATTAATAGTGATAGAGGAACTACTATTTCCAGTGAGTTGGATTGTTCCAGTATTCGTAAAACTTTCAGACTCAAAAGTCAAGCTATTATTTCCAGAAGCTGACACATTATTGTCGGATGTAATCGTACCATTGTTTACGATTGATAGCATATTTGATCCATTATGATTGACATAATTAGTGCCATGCATTGCCAGTAAACCACCTGAATCAATGGTTAGATTATTGCTGTTGACACTGAAATAATCGTTCACAGTTAACATACCCCCGGATGATATTGTTATTGAATTTACAGCATCCATAACAATTGAAACAATCGGATCGTTGGTTACATCTGGAATGACCACATCATCTGCTGAACCAGGAATTTTTGGTTGTAGAGTCACCGAATTAGTGCAATTCAACCAATTCCCAATCGTATTCCAATCATTACTCACAGCACCCGTCCATGTACAGGTCGCCGCCTGTACCGCCATATTCGGTTTCCCCAAACCAAGACAAAAACAAACAATAAAAAATAACCGCAAAATAAACCTGATCTTCATTTCACATCTCCTTTAAAAAAATTACTTTTCAGGGATTTCCCCGTCCTTAAAACAATTCCGCTTCAATAAATTCTCAAGCTCATCCAGGTCAGCAAAATACTGCTTCTCCTTCGAATTCACCACCTCAACCTCCCCACGCATTTTTGAGTTAGGGGATTTTAAGTACTCCTTCCAGACACGGACGATAAATATGAGCGTTTCTCTTTGCAGGGGTGCAGGCATAAAAAACCGTTGACCGACCTTTCTGCCAACAGTTTACAAAAACCCCCTTACAGAAATCTTACAATTAATCGGTCAAGTTTAATCGCCTGGCAGTTAAAAACAAAATCAGTCCCCCAAATCCGCATGCCAGAAATGGAAAAACCAACGCTAATTGCAATCCCATCGCATCGGATAGGATCCCGATTAAACCAGTGGCTGGCGTTGCCCCCAAAATCTGGGTTGCCAATCCGAAGGCAGCCTGCGTGGTCGCCAGTTTGTTTTCCGCCACCGCTTCCTGCACAAAAACCAGCAAGGGGCTGACCGGGATAGTGATGCAAATAGAAGCGATAAACAGCCACCCAATGCTGGCTGTCATATTCATGCTCAGTATTCCTACCAATCCAAAAACAGCGGCCGTTGATAGCCCGGCGGTTGCTATCCAAATCTTCTTCCGGGGATTTGTCTTTCCGATCCGGTCATTCAGTATTCCCCCCAGCAAAGTCCCGATAATACTGGCTGGGATGATCACCCCACCGGTTACCAAACCGGCGCGCGTCAGGCTCACCGCAAATTGCCGGGTCAGGTAAGTTGGCAGCCATGAAACCAAAGCAGTCGAGGCAAACACCCCAAATGCCGCGCCAACAAAAATTCCAGGGAAGGGCTTTTTAAATAACCAGCGATAACCAGAAACTTCGGATTTTTCTGGCGGTTTAGGTTCACTTTTTGCGATTTTTTCTCCCGGATTTTTTGGCAGCAGGAACAATCCCAGAGCAGTAATCATCCCAATGATCCCCGGGATGATAAACACCCACCGCCAACCAAAGCGTTCCCCTATCGCCCCGGCGTAGATCACGCCTACGCCAGAACCCAGATACAGTGCGATCGAATAAATCCCCAAAAAGATTCCACGCTTTCTTTCCGGGCTGGCTTTGCCCAGATAAGCCAAATCCAATGGACCATTTCCGCCATCCATCAACCCAACCCCTAAGCGGAAACCGAGAAACCCCCAAAAGCGGTTTGCCCAGCCGGATAGCATGGTAAACAATGACCACAGCAACACCATCGGTTGCATGATTTTCAGAATACCTTTGCGATCTGCCAACCAACCCGCTGGTAAGCTCATCAATGTGCGCCCCAACGTAAACAGCGACACCGCCAAACCTAATTGGGTGTCGCTCAATCCCCATTCCAGCTTTAGTAGTGGAAAGATGGTCACCAATGCACGCCGGTCGACCTGATTGACAAAATTCAGAATGGATAAAAGCACCAGGGCTTTGAGGGCAACTTTTGCGTTCCTTTTCGTGTCCGAATTTTTTTCTTCCATTACTTGGTTTGGGTTCCAGATCCAGTGTGAAGATTCTTTATAATTTCGCGCGTGCGTTGGCTTTCAAACCTTGCTCCAATCTCATCGAAAATCACAAGCGCTTCTTCCAACTCAACACGTGAAGGTTTTGCCTCCATCAGTGCATTAGCACGTAAGGACAAGCCTCTTTCAAATGGGACATCATTCTTCTCAGCCATACCTACTGAATCAATCAGGTGTTCACGTGCTGCTTCCAGCTTACCCTGATGGTACAGCGCAAGCCCAAGCACACGGCTGGCCTGGCAAAATTCCCGTTTCAACCCACACCTATTCGCAATATCAATTGCTTCCCTTGCTGCATTCTCGGCCTCCGAAACACACCTTTCAATCAGGTAAACTTCGGCTAACAAAATCAAACATTTTGCAATATATGGGTTTGCCCCCTGGTAGCGTGCCATGCTGAGTATACTTTTCAGGGTTTTCACCTCGCCTTCCCCTTCTTGTTTGGCGATTACAATTTTTGTCTGTAAAAACGTCGCCTCGATATAACGTAGGATATCCAGCTTTTGTTGCACCAATCCCAGTACCTGCTTTATCTTCTTCTTGCAATCTTCAAAATCACCTTGTTCAAAGGCGACGCTACCCAAACCAATCAAACTCTCCCCTTGTAAGCGCAAATCCCCAGCTTTGGAGGCCAGTTTACAACACTGCTGGAAGGCTTGCCTGGCTTTATCATATTCTCCCAGATGGTAATACGACTCACCCAAAGACGCTTCGATGGCTTCCTTGATGTTTACATCTTGCGTGTTTGAGGGTAGTAGACCCAGGTTCTTCTTTGCAAAATGAATACTTACCCGGTAGTTACCCCATTGGTTATGAGCGCGCATCATTAAGGTCAAAGCACGATTATATATCCAGGTTGGTGGTTTTTTGCCATCTGCAATTAATTGACGCGCAACCCGCCACCCCTTGGCATTATAAAAGCGCATCATTTTCTGATCTCCGATCAGTAAATGCACAAAACTATGCGACCAGAATAACAAGGGCAATGCCCAAGACAATCCTTCATCAGCGATCGATTGCTGTGCCAGTTTCGCGATTTCGTGGTAGGAGTCAAGGGGTTTGCCTTGTAAAACTTTAAGCTGGAAAATTAAATAAACGGCAGCTTGTTTGATTTCCCCTTTGAGTGAGGGTAGGGCTAATTCGTAATGTTGGATTGCTTCCAAACTTTTCCCTACCAAGCGCTGTGCTTCAGCTAAACCAAAGTATGCTTGTCCGAGGACTTCAGGATTGTTCTGCACGGAATACCATTGAATGGCATTTTCGTAATAGGGGATCGCTTGTTGAGGTGAATACAAACTGCGCAAGTATTCGCCTGCTGCTAGGGAATATTGGGCAGCCTTTTCATCGTCGCCACCGGATGAAAAATGATGAGCCAAAACCTCGCTGAATTGGCCGCTGGTATGTCCATTGTGTACCATTGCATCTCCAATGCGTTTGTGGAACCGTTTCAAGCGTGGCTTGGGCAATGAGCGATAGATGACATCCTCATAGATAAAGTGTGAAAAGGTTAATTCCGCTTCGCCTATCTTACGTGGCTCCACCAGCAAACCACGTTGAATCAAATTATCGGTAAAATCCAAAAGTTTTGTTTCCTGGATTTCGAGCACATCCTGTAGGATTTCATATTCACATTCCCCACCAGCTACAGCAACCACATCCAAAATACTTTGTTCGTCTTTCGAGTTTTTATTCAAGCGGATGGAAATCAAATTTTCGATTGTATTTGAACCTGCGAGGTGGATGGGTTGGGTCTGTAGCCATTCTCCTTGATGGTTAACATAGACAATGCCCTCCTCGAAACAGTGTTGTAAGGTGTTGATCAAAAACAAAGGATTACCACCAGTAATGGCATACAAACTCTCACTCAAAACAGGCATGCCACTCCCACTGAGTTTTTCTACGAAACTGGCAACCTGTGCGCTTTGCCAGCGTTGTACCGTCAAAGAGCTAATAAATTTTGATTGCTTACTCAGGAATTCTTCAAAAAAAGGGTTATCATGTTCTTCCTCGCTCATGCTGGAGAGAAGAATAAAAAATCTTTTCGCCAAAATCTCTACTAAAGATAAAGACGCTGCGTCAGCTAAATGGATATCATCAATCCAGAGGATGGAACCTTGCGGAAGGTTTTGTTGAAAAACATCTACAAGGGCATGCTGGATCTGTTGGCTGGCGGATTGATGCGACGGATTGTCTAATAAACTTGACTCCTGACTTTCTCCGGAGAGTAAAGTATTAATGAGTTTTCGGTTTTCAGGCGATAAAGCAAGTAAATCAAAGGTGTGAGAGTACTTTTCCAACCCAGCAATCCATATGGCATATGGTCGTTTTTCTATGCTGCGAGCATGGATTGTAATGACCTTTAATTTCTTGTCATCGATATGGTGGATGAATTCTTCCAACAGACGGGTTTTTCCAACCCCGGATTCCCCATTAACCCAAACTATGGACGGGTTGGGATTTTGTAATTGTTCCACCAACCAGGAAAATTCTAATTCCCTGCCAACAAAAGGTGTTTCACTGAGGGAATAGGGGACTTCAAACAATCTTCCGGAATAGACAGATGGGGGATATTTTCCATTCCCATTGTTCTCACCCAATTCACCAGCGCGAATTTTTTGAGCCAGTTCTTGCGTGTAATTATCCGGATCAACTTCCATCTCTTGCGATAAGGTTTTTTGGCAACGTTCAAAAACCTCCAATGATTTCGAGCGTTCTCCCAAATGGTAGTAATAGAGCATTAGTTGCACAAACGTTGATTCTCGACAGGGATCAACCGATAAGACCTTCTGGCTGACATCAATCGCATGCCGGTAGCGACCAGTTTGTGCATAGGCTTCTGCCATCTCGGTCAGTGCCATCAAATACCGATCACGTAAGCGCTCGCGTTCGCTGATGGTCCAGTCTTCGTATAAATCTTCGACCAGAAAATCTGCTCTGTAATGCGTAATCGCTTTTTTGAAGAGCGTGATCGCCTGGTCAAACGCTCTATTTTCGAGATGTTCACGACCCTGATCTGCTTTTTGTTCAAATTCGTCAACATCAATCCAAATTGACAGCTCTCCATCCTTTTCTAAAAAAGGATCAGGTTGAAAAACATATCCACCATCGACTGTCTGAATGCAGTCCTGAAAACCAGATTTTTTCAGAATCTTTCTGATCTGACTGATACGAACATAGAGATGCTGGGCTGCCTGCTCGGGATTCTTGTCAGGCCAAACTTTCTCAATGATCTGACTACCGGGGACAGGTTTACCACGACGAATGATCAGTAATTTTAGAATCGTTCGCAGCTGGCGACTTTGCCAAAGTTCGCTGTGAATTTTTTGATGGTTGAGAAGGATTTCAAAATTACCAAATAGAAATATTTGCAAAGAAGCCATGGTTTTTTTAGGGAAAATGAATTGGTCAAAGACGGAACTAAATAAGTATCGCTTAAACAGGTAGTCTCTGTCAAACGCCATGGACGTTTAATTGAACTCCAACCTAATAATCTGATAAAATGGGAGAATCCTACATACCTGGAGGTCACATGACACAGGAAATAATCGCTACCTTATCAACAAAAATTGCAGCTGATATTCTCAAGCAACCCACCCGAACCATCCAAGCCGATGAAGCCCTCATCTCCAGTGGCTTAATCGATTCCTTTAGCCTGGTCGATCTGTCTTTATTAATTGAAGATGAATTCGGTGTCACAATTGATGATACTGAACTGAACGCGGATAGTTTCGATAACCTGCAACAATTAGCAGCGCTTATACAATCCAAACAATAGGTGTCGATGAAAACCTTTTCAGCAATCCTACAATCTGCCTACTCAACGATACCCGAATCAGTGATCATCACTTTGCAAAAAGCAGGTGAAGAGGATTTCCCGATCCGTTACAAAACCCTGATTGAAGGGGCAACTGGTTACGCAAAAACTTATGCCCAGCATGGGATTAAACCAGGCGAGGTCGTCATCCTGATATTGCAGCATGGGATAGATTTAGTCTATGCTTTCTGGGGAGCGGTACTGCATGGTGCGATTCCATCCATCATGCCTTACCTCACCGAGAAATTGTTACCCGAACGCTATCGCCATGATTTAGAAGCACTCATCTCCGTAACCAAACCGGTCGCCATCGTTACCTATCCGGAGTTCGAAGGGGAAGTAAGACCTGCTTTAAAGGAAGGAGACTCAGTTCGAACCCTCATTTTAAGTGATGCAGTCGCACAACCTTCTGAACCGGACTTTGATAAAATGGGTGGTTTGCAACGTGATCCGGGTGATATTGTGCTGTTGCAACACTCCTCCGGTACCACCGGCTTACAGAAAGGGGTTGCTCTTTCCCACCAGGCTGTGTTTAATCATCTTGATAATTTATGTGCCGCGTTGGATTACACCGAGGAGGATGTGATCGTCTCCTGGTTACCGCTCTACCATGACATGGGTCTTATCGCTGGTTTCATTCTACCCATCCTGACCGGACGGCATCTGGTACTACTTTCGCCTTTCGATTGGGTCAAAGCTCCCCAACGTCTCTTCCAGGCCATCACAAAATACAAGGGAACGCTGGTCTGGTTACCAAACTTTGCCTATTATTTCTGTGCGCAGAAAATCCGTGATCGTCATCTCGAAGGGGTTGATTTGTCCAGTCTGCGTGCGGTCATCAATTGTTCCGAACCGGTACGGGATGATGGCCATCTAGTCTTCCTTGAGAAATTTAAACCTTATGGATTAGCAGAAAACGCTTTAGCTGTCAGTTACGCCATGGCAGAAAATGTTTTTGGCGTCACCCAAACCAAAATTGGCGACCCTCTTTATTTTGAAGATATCGATCGCGACATCTTACAAACCCAAAAGTTTGCTCTACCCGCCAGTGATGGAAAAGCAGCTGTTCGCATGGTCACCTGTGGCAAACCGATACCAAATGTTGAAATTAAAATCGTCGATCAAAATGGAAACATGTTAAAGAGCCGTAGGGTGGGGGAAGTCGCGGTGCAGTCCAATTGCATGCTTAATGAATACTACAACCGCCCTGACGCCACACAAAAGACGATCATGGAGGACGGCTATTTCCTGACCGGAGATTTTGGTTATATGGTTGGGCAGGAGTTGTTCATCACCGGGCGTAAGAAAGATCTCATTATCGTGGGCGGTAAGAATGTCTACCCGATGGATATTGAACAACTGGCGATGGAAGTGGATGGTGTTCATCCAGGTCGTGTCAGTGTTTTTGGTGTTTTTGATGAGAACAAAGGCACAGAAGATGTGGTACTTGTTGCCGAGGTAGGTACGCAGGACGAACAAGAACGCGAACGCATCAGCAATGATATCCGGGCAACCGTAAACCGCGGTTCGGCAATAGCCTTACGGCAGATCTATCTGGTCGATCCGGGTTGGATGGTTAAAACTTCCAGCGGAAAGAACTCCCGTTACGCCAACCGCGACCGCTACTTAAAGGAAACCTCTTCAAAGTAACAATAACGATAAATTATCTCAAGAAACGCTTTTGTGGAAAACCAACCCCTCAACTAAAATGTCAAAGGACGCAACGCTTGCCGATTTTTAAAGTATGTTTTGTTCAATTATATGCCCACATGAAGGACATTTGATACCGTGTTTGATTTTTTCAAAATTTACGACAAATTTTCTCTTGCTGGCAAATTCCTTGGCTAGTTCAACGAATTTTTCACCGTGAGTTTCTAAACTGTATTTCCTCACAATATAACTTCCGTTGTAGACAACTGCTTCAACGTCCGGGGACACTTCATTACCTGGGAGGTCTGGGAGAATAGAAGATTTAACAACAACTTCCCTTTTTACAGATTTTGCTTTAGTCATAATTTATACTATCAATTAATAAATGGGTTTGTCAAATACATGCCACCTATCAAATTAAAATTGATAATAAATTCTGAGTATAATAAAAATGGGAGAAACTATGTCATGGAAACCTAATTTAAGGTTACAAAAATTGATTATTTCGTTCCTCTTGCCTATGATTGTAATTGTAATCTCTTCATGCAATTCGACCAATAGGGAAGAGGCCATTACGAGATTGGATGTTTCAAAAACTTCTGATGTCGCAGTTCAGGCAACAGAAACACTACCGATAATAGAACCAACTGCAACAGTAACGGCAACTCCTGAGCCAACTGCAACAAATGAACCAACAGTGACACCGACGGAGACACCGTTGATTGTGGGTGATATTTTTTTTGATCCACAGTCGGAGGCGGATTTTGATAAGGTGGTAAAGGCTCCTAGCCCAATTGATAACCCAGATGAATTTGCAGTGTGGCAGGATGAGTATTTTAGACAGATTAACGAAAAACTGAAAACTTACGATGGAGAGTATATGAAATTAGAAAATAATGGCATAATGTATAATGGAGGTTATTTTGTATTTGGGGCAAACAATTGGAAAGTAATGGCCTCATATCAATTTCCATGGAGCGATGAGGGGGGTAATGAACATAGTATAATCAATAAAACTTTTGTCTTTAAGGATTCTCAAAGTAACAAGATCCCTGTTACGATAACTTATGGACCATTAACATCGACATATTGGCTTTCAGAACAAGGATATGAAACTCCAATTGGTAACAATTTGAACATGTATGTAAGATACAATTGGATTTCAGGGAGAAAGTTATTTAATGAACCATTTTTTAATGTCTTTTTACCAGATGAAGGGAGTGATAGCGAAAATTTTGATATATGGTATCGTGTTGTAGCAGGAATTAGTGAAAGTGAGCAAGAGATTGAAATAGCAATGAGAAAGCATTTAATATTTTTCGCCTTTAGTGATCTTTAATACACAGTTTAGATTGGTTTGAATGTTAATGAAAATATTAGTATTTATTAATATTAATACATAGTGGTATTGGATTAGGACTATTGATTATAAATAATGATACAAAAACAAGCAAAAATGTGGTTTAATTAGATATGATGATAAGTAAAAAATGGTGGGTTTTTTTGCTAGTAGGTATGTTGTTTGGTTTGGGAATTATATATCTAAGAGGTTTATCTAGTAGCAAAGTAATAAAGGAAACCGAAACTGAGGTGTCTGATCAAAAAACAGAGGTACCGGTGGGACAAGAGTTAGTGACGGTTAACGAACAATTAGTGGCTGAAGTGGTTAGTTGGGATAGCGGAATTTCTGAGTTGACTTTTAAACTGAAAGATAATGGAAAGGTAATGGCTGCGGTTGTGGATTCGAGTAAAATGAGTCTGTTTATTCCTGAGGCGCAACACAAAACGGATGCGGTTTTACCTTTAAGTAATGGTGATAAAAATTGGGAGACGGCTTATTGTCCAGGAGATAGTTTAACAGTCGGTTTTGGTGATAGTGGAGAAGTGAAAATGTTGTTTAATACTGGCTATCGAATGTGTGGACTTAAGGGTAACTAGGTAGATAAACTTGTTGTTTTAGTGTATATTTTTGTTATGCGGAGGATAGTAGTTTTTTCCTATCGGCAGAGTCGAGTTGTTTGTAGGCTCTTTTCGCTAACCAATAAGGGATATTGTGTTTTTCAGCTTCACGACGTAATTGTTTAAATTTTTTCTCACTCATAATCCGTAATTCTTTAAAACTTTATCTCTTTTCTTTTGCCTTTCACGCAACATTTTTTCTCTAGGATTCGGATTTCTCGCCCTTCTGACTGCATCTTCTATCCATGACCGGATTTGAGCCTTAGTTGCTTCGTTTGACATATTTATAATCCAAACTTTTCACCTGCTTTTTTTATCTCCCCCTCGGTGATTTCTTTTTTCTCTTTATGTGTCAGCGTATTTACTTTATTAATTATAGATCTTTATATACAATAGTATTAGGTTTATAAGAAGGACATTAAAGGAAAATGCTCAAAAAGAATCAAACCGAAGAGAGTGCTGATACTTTCGCAGAGACCTATTTTCAGGAACTGCAATTTATTGATTCTCGTAGAAAACGCTGGAGCAAACGCAACGAAGATGACCCATTGCAGGTATTGGTTTTTTGGGTGCTAATACCGGTTTTCCTGGGTTCTCTTACCATCACCACCATCATATTCCTATCTTTGCTTTTTTAATCGCTTATTTTCGGATGTAAATATGCATGCCTTCACTCCCGTAAATGTCGGTTGGGAGCAAGGCTAAAAGGTCATACTGTTCTACGAAACGCGGATCCACAAACAAACCCAGCCGGCCATACACCTCCAGCAGCACCACCAGCTCTGGTTGCTGGTCGATGATTAAATCCGGTGCCACCGCGTAATTGGTTACGTAGTATTTTTCATCAAGGGGGTAATAATCCAGTGATTCAGGAGAATTCAAGCCAACCGTATCCAGAATGCGTGCCTGGGTGTGATAACCCAGCACACCTACATCGCCAGCAGCCAGGGTCGTATCAGGCGTGAGATATGGTTTTACAATTTGGGCAGCTTTCTGATACAGCAACTCCAGTTCATACCAAGCCATGCCGGGCGCAGGTCGATCCAGTCCATGATCCTGATGGATTTGCCAGTTGCCCAGCAGACTGCCAAAAGGCAGCAGGATAACCAGGATGACCAATAATCCAGTTTGTATAAAACCGGGTAGTCTCAAACGAGAGGATGAGAAAATCGTAGAAAAGAAAACCATCACGCCCATTAAGATTCCAAAAAACAAAAATGGTAATGGGGGGGTCAGGTACCAACGGAAAATCAATGGATTGGCGACTGCAAATACAGCCAGATATAACCAGGGGTAAATCATGATGACAAGGCTTTTAGAATTTTGTTGAAATAATTTTCTTGCACCCACCAGATAGAAAAAGGGATAAAGCAACAAACCAGAGCTAACCGCAATCGCAGCACCAAACCATCGATCTGCCATGAAAGGCGTGGTGTAGTGTTGTAATAAGCGGATCAGAGCTGCTTCTGGGGGTAAGCGATAAGCCCCCAGCTTGGCTTGCACCGAATGTGGAATTGGCGTCCCGAATTGCAGAGTGGCGTAACCATACCACAGCAGCGGTAACAGCACCAACGCCAACACAGCCAACCACTCCCATTCCATCTGCTTACGCAATACCCTGATGAAATAATCCAAGGCGATCAACCCCACCAGCAAAACGGTATCCGGGCGGGTGACCAATGCCAGGCTGGCCAAAAACGCAGCCAACGTGATCTTTTCCGTCAGATAAAAATAGGACATGCCCACCAGTAAAAGCACCACCAGGCTGGTTTCCAACCCACCAATCGCAAAGGTGACACTATGGGATGCCACACCCCAACACAAAGCAGCAGCAATACCGACCAGCTCCTGTTTAAAATGTTTACCCAGTAAATACAATAGAGCAGCGGCTATCCCATCCGCAATCGCATTTACCAGCATTGCAATTTCCGGAAAAGGTGCCTGCGTCCCACCACTCACAGCCCCCAAAACCACCATAACAAACGTGTAAAGTGGGGTGGTAGTACCCATGATGGGTTCTCCCGGGTTATAAACAAAACCTTCTCCTGCCATAATGTTCTGGGCATAGCGGAAAGTGATGAAAGAATCATCAATGGTGCGTGGTCCAGGAATCATGCGGGTAGTGAACGCCAGCAGAAAGAAAAATAATGGAAGCAAGCGGGTCAACGATTTCATCTATTTATTAATTATAGATGAGAAACGTTGATTCTCTCACTATCCAAGCAAATCCTGCACAATATCACGTACCCAATATGGATGTTGTCCTTGATGCGAGAGTCGCCGGATGCTATCCAGATGGTTTCCCAGGGTTACAATCGCTGGTTCTTCCTTCTGATTTGTCCCCTGTGCCAAGCCTACTGTCGAGAGCAGACCATTGCAGAGACAACGACGGGACTTCGTGTTGTGGGGGAGTCCTCGTTTTTTCACAAACCCTTCAATAGGTGCAGCGGAACAGCGTTGAAAAAGCTTTCTCTTTCCATCGGCATCAGGTTTGCTTAACCCACGCTGTTGTAATAATCCTATATCACATACCCTGTGTCTACCAGCATAGATCATTTCATCCGCCAAGGTGCCACTCAATTGAAAGACTTTGAATGGAAAGCCTGTTGGCGAGAACAAAGTAGTTTTCACCAGTTCAGTATCTTCGGCACCTTTCCGGATCTCGTTCAGTATCGCTGTCCGGTAGGAAGGTTTCATGCCGGATTCTTCCGCTAGTGCGAAAGCAGATCCAACCTGAACCCCTGTCGCTCCAGCAGCCATGGCTTGTTGGATTTTCTCGCGACTTGCATACCCACCAGCTAACCAGAAAGGAAGCCCAATCTGACGGATGACTGACAGATCTGGTTCATCTAATTCGCTGTAAATTGGTTGTCCCATTGGATCCAGGCGGATGGGGCCTTGTGGTCCTGCATTATGCCCGCCGGCTGTGTGATGTTCGATAATGAAGCCATCTGGTGCTTCACTTGGACTTTGCGCAAGCATCTGAACAAGCCCTTCCAGTGAGGCA
>NPIE01001739.1_pt3 | contig 17632 bp, 20 predicted proteins | sample 8637661 | NCBI WGS metagenome assembly NPIE01 (sample SAMN07420842, study PRJNA396082) | bioreactor metagenome | isolation source: sample BA12 brine-fed electro-methanogenic bioreactor BA | place: Japan: Kochi | collected 2016-12-09
TAGAAGACTGCCTTACCATGTGCGACATCAGTAGTACGTAGAGGATTTAAAACCTCCAAAGATTGAGCCTGTATGGGAGCTCGAACAAAGATGCTTGTGAGAAAGAAAACAGAAAAAATAATAATCCGTTTCATAATAAACCTCCTTTATATGTAAATGTTCCTATTGTTCTATCTATAGAATACAACGAACACAAAAAAAGGCAATACTATAGGTATATATTGACTTTAAATAAAAAGATTGTATTATATAGCCATCACATTAAAAACTACATATTAAAGGAGGAATTATGCTTCAGAGATCCAAAAGACTCTTTAGTACAGCACAACTGGGAGCACTATTCGTATTTATACTCCCCTTTGTACTTTACATACGAACTCTCCCTCAAACAGAAGCGGTAGAAAAAGGACAGTTTATTCTTGCTCTACTTTGCGGAGGAGGACTTCTTGTCCTAGCTGTTATAGTTTCAATTACACGCCTTGTAAGAAATAAAGAACTGGGGTTCTACTGGTTCTTATCATCATCCCTTTCTATAATGGGGGTTGAGTTATCCTTCGTAGCTCTTCTTATAACAGGAAGTTTAATGGATACAACAATCATAGATAACCCTCTTACTGTTGTCCTATTTATTACTTCTGTTTTAGTCATTGTCTTCCTTGTTTTTATGTCTTCACATATCGTTGACAGCATCGAAGAATACTACGATGTTCCAAAAAAAAGCATTGCCTGGAGAAGTTTATTTCAAATTATTTTTACGACGGGAATTATTATTCTCTCGTACTACGCACTCACGTAAATAAAAACCGACCCCCTATAGGGTCGGTCTTTTTATTTTTCTTCCATCTTTATCGTATCATATATATTAAGTATGGCATTGATACCATCCCCCATTGCCGTATTAATTTGATGATACAACTCATCAGTTATATCCCCAGCAGCCCATATACGAGGGTGAGATGTCTTGAATGTTTTTCTATCAACCTTAATAGTTTTCTTTTCAGTTAACTCAACCAGATTCTCTACTAATGTAGTATTGGGAATATATCCAATAGCTACAAATGCGCCACTCACCGGAAGAATACCCTCTTCTCCCCTTAGAGCATCTTTCCAAGCAACCTGGTCCAAAAGCATATCTCCCTTAAATGAAGTTACCTCTCTATTCAAATGAATAAAAACATTTTCATATTTCTTTATACGATCCTGATACACAGGATCAGCTCTTAAAACACCTGAGCGTTGAAACACATGGATGTTCTTTGCATATGGAAGAAGATCAATAATAGCCTCAAAAGCACTATTTCCTCCTCCAATAACAACCACATCCTTATCTTTCATTAATGGAGCATCACAGATAGAGCAATAGAATACTCCCTTTCCTTCAAATTCTTTTTCTCCAGGAGCATCCAGTCTTTTGTATTGACTCCCCAAAGCAAGCAAAAGGTATCGAGATCGATATTCTTTTCCTTGTTTGTCTTTTACTACCACACAGTTGTCCCCCTCAGACACCTCTACTATCTCCACACCTGTCTCGATAGTAATGTTGTCTTGTGCACGTATATGTTTTTCAAGAATTTCAGAAAATTCCATTCCTGAAAGTTTCTCAAACCCAATAAAATTTTCAATGGACCCTGAGTTAATTGATTGTCCTCCTATTTCTTTAGTGAGAAGAAGCGTCGAAAGTCTTTTTCTGGACGCATAGATACCCGCTGCAACGCCAGCAGGACCTCCACCCAAGATAATAACGTNNNNCTCAGCAAGCGCTGTATCAATCGCCTCTCTGTCAAATCCAACGATAATAGTTCCATTAATATCAAGCACCGGAACACCCATCTGTCCTGACTTTTGGACCATCTCTGCTGCTGCAGCAGTATCCTCTTGCACATTTACATCTTTAAAGGGAACGCCCTTTACGCCCAAGTATTCCTTTGCCATTTTGCAGTATGGGCACTGCGTTGTTGAATAAATAGTAATCATATGACCACCACCATATCATACTTTAAAATGTTATTGCAACTCTTGACTACTTTCTCCAGAAAGTGCTTCCTCATACGTGGTAAGATCAAATGGATTTACTCGTATACCATTGACAAACACAGTAGGGGTAGAGATGCGCCCATCCATTGCAGCTTCAGCATCAGCCATATGTTGCGCAATCATCTGATCTGCTTTTTCAGATGCGTAACATGATTCAAATGCTTCTATCTCACCTCCTTGCTGTGCAATAACATCCTCAAAGAAACGATCAATTAAGTTTCCATTATTTTCATTTCCACCAGCAGCAAGTTCTTCTGCTTCAATGGCAAATATTGCATCGTGCATCTCCCAGAAGAGATTCTGCTCTGCAGCACAGTATGCTGCCTTTGCAGCATTCTCTGATTCACGAGGAAGTGCATAGTTGTCATAGGAATCAATAAAGGTAAGAACTTTTGTTACCTTGTAGGCACGTCCTGTATCAATAAACTGTTCACGAACTTGTTGTTCTACATTAGCAAAATAAGAAACACAAGCAGAACACTGAAAATCAACAAATTCAACAATACGTCCAGGAGCATTCACATCCCCCAAAACGACCTCTCCTCTATCCTCAAGACCAGTTCGTCCATCATCTACTGGTCCTGCTGGTACTTGCCTGTCTTGCAAAACTGCAAACACGATAAGCCCAATAGCAACAAGAGCACTGACCCCAATAATAATATAGTTAAGCGCTGATCCACGAGATTGTTTTATGTCCATATACATTTATAGTACACTTAGTGATAAGAGTATTAGTATAAAATGATTACCCGTATAAAACAACTTACGGTATTAGTTGGAGATATCGTTCTTCTCTATGGAGCGCTTTTTCTTACGCTTTTAATTCGCTATCAATCAATACAACACGTTGATGCTCACCTTATTCCCTTTTCGTGTATTTTCATTGTATGGATTATTCTCCTCTACGCATTTGGATTCTATGAGATAAAAAATCTTAAAAATACAATAGAGTTTGGTGTACTCTTCTTGCTTGCCATTGGGATAGGAATGATTAGCGCTATTGTGCTTTTTTACCTCATCCCCTACTTTCATATTTCTCCAAAAACAAACCTTGTCATATTCTCTGGGGTCTTTGTAGTGCTGGGGCTTTTGTGGAGATTTTTCTTTAACACCGCAACACGAGGATACAGTCAAACAGTGCTAGTGATAGGGAATAGTTCTCATGCACAGGAAATCCTCTCATACATTACAAACAATCCTCATGTTGGATATGTTCCCCTTCATGTCTCAGAACCATCAAAAGAACATATCCAAGAGGCTCTTAAAAACAATCCTGACTACGTTATCTACGATCCAGAACTCTTTGAGCACGAGGGACCATTTTCTACACTCTCACAACTTTTAGTAACATCCCACAGTATCTCATATCATACCCATGAATTCTATGAACTATTGTTAAAGAAGGTTCCTCTGACCAAAACATCCTACACCCCACCACAACAATCCTTCTACCTTTCAATTCGTCCTCTCATAGAAAAGATTGTTGCGCTTATTCTCTGTATTATCCTTCTTCCTCTGCTGATTCTCATCTACCTCCTTGTTGCGCTCACTTCAAAAGGAGGGGGCATCTACTTACAAGAACGTATTGGAAAACATGAAACACCATTTCTCATATACAAGTTTAGAACCATGGTACATGATGCTGAAAAACAAGGCCCTCAATTTGCTACTCACCGTGATCCCCGCATTACTCTTGTTGGACGCTTTCTTCGCTTTACCCACCTTGATGAACTTCCTCAGTTGATAAATGTGATAAAGGGAGATCTTTCATTTGTAGGACCGCGACCAGAACGCCCTCAGTTTGTATCACAACTTAAAAAACAAATTCCTCTTTATAGCCTCAGACACACCATACAACCAGGTATTACCGGATGGGCACAGGTACAGTATCGGTATGGATCAAACAAAGAAGATGCAGAAGAGAAACTACGGTTTGATCTCTACTATGTGAAACATCAGTCATTCTTTCTTGATCTGATTATTCTCACAAAGACAATAAAGATGGTATTTTTTAATTATAAATAGGTTAACTTAGGTAGTATGGTTAACGTATGTTAACCATTGACGTCTGGTTAACATAACTACACACTACGTACGATGAAAAAAAGAGAAAAAAAATTCCTTTCAACAACAGAAGTAGCTCAATTGCTTGGTATCAGCAGAGTTGCTGTTTTTAAACGTATCAAAAAAGGGACTCTTCCTGCTCAAAAAAGGGGGAGACAATATGCTATTTCAAAAAAAGACCTTGGTTTAGACAAACTTCACAGCCCCCTCTCTCAGAAAAGAAAGAATGAAATAGAAAGAGACATTTCATACATGTTGAAACGGTACAGAAAAACATTTGAACTTCTTGGAAAAGATGATTAAGCAAAACAATAAAACTCACAATCAAAATAAAAACTAGAAGAATTTATTAAAAAATACTCAACAAAACTATGATCGAAATATATAAAAAAACACTACGAGATACAGAACTCAAAAAGAGGGAATCATTTGATAAAGGATCATGGGTACTGGTAACAGATCCAGATGATGAAGAAATACAAGTACTCACTGAAGAGTTAGGCCTTGAGAGAGGACATATTCTTGATGCCCTGGATATTCATGAGACNNCCTTCGTTTCCCCTACACAGAAGCAGGAATGATTCATACCATGCCAGCGCTCTTTATCATCACTGATGATATGCTTATTACCGTAGTAAAAGATCAACGACTCCTCTTTGAAGACTTCCTTACAGAAAAAGCACGTTTCTATACAACTCAACGACAAAAAACCGCACTCTTTATGTTTCTTAAAATTAGTCTCCTATACAGACGTCATCTACAAAAGATAAACAAGGAACTTCGTTCAAAGAGAAACAAGCTTGAAGAAATTAACGATAACGATATTAAACGATTCGTCCAATGGGAAGAAATATTAAATGACTTTATTACCTCAGTCGTACCTGCAAGTAATATCTATCGAACTATCTTGAGTGGAAAGTATATTACCTTCTTTAAAGAAGATGAGGATATCATTGAGGACTTGCTTCTCAGCAACGATGAGACCATCGATATCTGTAAAACAAATATTAAAACGATTGTAAACATTCGAGAAGCCTATGCTACTGTTGTTGCGAACAATCTTAACCGTACGGTAAAGTTCTTAACGGCAATAACGATTATTCTGACTCTTCCTACGATGATCGCAAGTATCTATGGTATGAACATTGAACTACCCTTTCAAGAACATCCCCTTGCTTTCCCTATCGTAATGGGAATCATTCTTCTTGTTGCCATTATTGCCCTTCTTTTGTTTCAAAAGAAAAAGTGGCTTTAAAAAATGAGGAAGAAATTCTCATAACACCCTTGTCCTTACTTATCAAATCTACACCTCACTAATAACCTCAAAACCACTAAAGCTTCCTGTGATAGCGAGTCCAATTATTGTTCTAGCGATTCCTTGAGTCTTAATTTTCTTTGCTGTTTCATTAATCGTAGCTCCTGACCCTAGAGCATCATCTATAAGTAACACTGTTTTAAATTTTCTTATCTCGTCTACTATAATTGTTTTTTTAGCATTCTCAATACGATCCTCAAGCTTATTAAGGGTCTTTTGTGGAACTATAACGGGTGTTTTTACCTTCACGAGAGAAATTTTGGGATTGGTAAGATGTAGCTGTCGTTCCAGCTCTTTCATCAACTGAACTTCACGTTTTACCGTTGGAGGAATAAAGCCAACTGCCTCAATTTGATACTTCTGTATAAGTTTTTCTATGTGAGGTTTTATTTTATCTACCAGTTCTTTTATGAGTTTCTTGTTCTGGCTTTGTTTTGCGTAAAGGAGAAGCTGTCCAATTTTAGTTTTCCCAAAACGTTCAATACTATAGAAATCAAGATAGAAAAGTTTATCTACAGCCACATCAGAAAAAGTGTTTTTTATCTTATACATACCGTCAATTAATCCATCCTTTTTATACAGATTGTATTTCTTGAACGTTGCAACATATTCTTTCGCTGTTTTCTCAAGAGGATCTTTTCTCTTGAGGCACCACTGTATGAATCCTTCAAATCCTTCCTGCCTTTCCCCAGAAGCAGTGATATTGAGGAAATGCTCATTGATAATTTTCTTAGTTTTTTCATCAACAGTATTATCTACCTTTTTTATCTTATCTTCAGCAAGAAGATAGAAGACCTTTGGTGGTCTCCCTATCTTGTGTATCAAACCTTTTTCTTGTAGTCGGTTAATCTGTCTATGTACAGCCTGCCTACTTATCGCCAAGTGCTCAGCTAAATCATTAGCACTTACCTGACCTCTATGTTTGATATAGTTGATTATTTTATCCTCTGTATTCAATTTCATACATTTTAATGGTAACACATATTTAGGTAAGTTTACAGTCTACTGTAAACTGTAAACTACTATGTACACAGGATCCCTTAGATTCGTTTTTGATCGGATATTAAAATTATCTATTGCATACGAAAGTATTTACATATATGTATCTTTGTTGTATCGTCTAATTAGTTCATATACAACTAAAAGGAGGATACATGCAATTTTTAAAGGAGGAACTTATTGCCATACTCAAAGATCTCTTTGCAGGGATACTGGTGATAGCGATTGTTATCATTATCTATACAGTAACAGCAATCCCTCTTGAGTTCTTTTCTCAGGTATTTGGATTTGTTTCAGATAACTTCTTTATACAAACAGGGGTAGGAATTGGTATTACTATCCTAATAGGAATAGGAACACGAAAACTTCCTATGTTTAAAAAGTTTAAATGGCTTGATCAGTTTATTCCGACAAAAGCATTAAAAAAACCTGAAATCCGTATCCCTACAGATATACCAGGAGTCTATGATCTTCGCATAGAACTGCGAAGAACAGATTCCTATATTGAAACTGGTATTGCATCAGGAAGTCTCATCTCCTATACAATTCTCCAAGACAAAATTATCTATACGTATACCCCTGAAATGAAAGGAATCTCTTATACCGGAAGAAATGTAGGGGATGTGTTGCGTTCTATGGCAACGATAGGAATTGCAACAGGACAAAAAAATAAGGCCGACATATAGTCGGCCCTTTTATTTATAACAATTGGTACTGATCAGGAGAGGAACGCTTTTTTCGAGATGTTCGTTTCTGTATTGGCATACCAAGTGATGCCCGCATTGTCTCAACTCCCCTCCTAGAAGCATGAAACATACTCACATCAAGTGGATGGTCTAGAATAATATAATCAATAGCACCATATCCAACACGTCCAGTACGACCTCCTCTCTGAATACGAGATATTTCAGTCAACGGCATTGAATAGTTGATGATATACCCAACCTCAGGAACAGAGACTCCTTCTTCAATAACTGAGGTGGCGATGAGAACATCAATGTCTCTGTGAGCAAGACGCTTTAAAAGAAAATGCTGTTGCTTCACACTGGTAGCACCAGTGATAACTTCAGCACGCTTCCCTTCAGCAGTAGCGATATCCTTAAGCCTATACCCAGTCACTGTATTATTCACAAATACAATCCCTACAATTCCTGGAACATATCCTTTTCTCATAAGGTAGGCAAAACGCTCTACCTTTGGATGTGTATATTCATCACATCTCCGTATGTAGGAGATTACATCACATACCACTCTATGAGTTTTAAGAAACATACCTGATTTTGAGGTATCAGCAGCAAGTTTCTCATCCCAATATGAGAGTGTAGCGGTATATGTTTCGGTGAGCGTTGTTTTAAGAATGTGGGCAAGTTTCTGATACAGAGCAATATAATACTGAGCTTTGTAATATACATACTTCCCCATGTTCTTCGCTGCCTTTTGAAGGCTTGTAATTTCTTTCTGTGTTAGATATCCAGAAGAGTGAAAACAGGAACGAAATCCAAGATTTCCCAAATTTACTAATACACCTCCCATAACAGAAAGAAGTTGCTGTTCAATAAAAGAAAGATTGTTATTTACAGAAACAGTATAGGGATAGGAGAAACGTTTTTTTTCTTGTTCTGGGTTAGGAACAATAAGAAGATTGTCTATATGGGAACGTTTCTTGAGTCGCTCAATATCCTCTACCGTTTTCCCAGGAGATGCAGAAAGTCCTAAAAGAGGTGTATTGTGTAGTAACGCAAGGTGCTCACACACTACATATGCATAGTTCCCCACACTTTTGTGAAACTCATCAATGATAATAAGATCAAAATCCATTGAAACCTTCCAACGATTGTAATCAGCAAGGAATGTTTGTGGGGTAGCAAAGGTATAAAATACCTCATCCCAGTGACGCTTCCTCCAGTCAGTATCTCCAAGAATAATCTGATAGGAATACGTGTCTGCTCCCATTGCTAAAAAAAGTTCTTTGTGCTGAGAAGCAAGTACTTTTTCTGGGACAAGAAAAAGGACACGAGAAAAACGAGCAATTGAAACTAAATGAGCAATAATCGTCTTTCCTGCCCCTGTTTCAGCGACAACTCCTACATTCCCCTTATACAGGCCCTCAAGGACCCTAAAGGACCATTGATACCAAAATGGAAGATACTTCTTCTGTATATCAGAAAATCCTCTATATGAAAGCCGAGACCATAACGTCCTATATACTGACATGTTATCTAGGTAGTTCATGTCGGTACCTCATATATTGTTATCAAAGTAACTATCTATGATAGTATCTATTTTTGTAAGAGAGGTCAATTGATTGACACATATCACTATTTATAGTACTTTTGTTTCTAGTACTTAACAACTGAGGAGGAGTTTATGAACTTAACATTATTTGGAAGAAATTCATTCATGTTTGCTGTTGTCTTTTCCTGTATCGTTCTGGCAGGAGGATTATTCCTTCCAGTAACACATAGACAAGCAGGTGATATGAATGTTTTGACAATAGCAACAATCATCCTTTTTCTTTTTGTTGTTCCTATATCATTATGGAAACTAATGACGGGAACGAAAGGAGAAGAGTTTATGCTAATTAGCGGCCTTTCCACTATCGCAGGATATGGAATAGTACAGTTTTTTTCTACTACCGGAGATCTTTCCCTTGCAGTAGGAACCATGTGCGTAGTTGCACTTGTTCTTCTCTTTTTCGTGTCACGAGATATTGCTCAAAGTAAGGGACATGTAAAAAGAGAGATAGAACACATGAAAAAAATCTTTTGGGGGCAGGAGATGGTTATTATGGGATTTCAAATTATTGTTGCTGTTATATTTCTTTCAATAACAGGAGGGTTTTAATGAAATACATTATCCATGTATTCTTGTTGTGTGGGTATGCGATAGTGTCTGCTTTTGCATCTGTTATGTTTTCCCCTCTATGGGGAGATGTAACAGAAGTCTCCATTCTTATAGGAGAGGCCATTGGACTTACGCTCTGGACCCTCTACCTCATAGGAGAAGGTGATATTGGAGATGAAAAACCTGTTATATATTCATTTATACTATCAGCATACGCAGGACTTCTTGTTGCCTATAGCTGGCTACAGTATGGTAAAGCTGCCATGATATATGAAAGTATCGGATGGATACTTGTCGCAGGAGCAATTCTGCGACTCATCTCTGTCTGGTGGGGTGGAAAAGATGATACATTCACTCCCCCAGTGCTTGTTATTATTGTATGGGTTATAACATCTATTGGAGTTGCAACTGTAACAGCGTATACTCCCCATATACTCTATGATGTAATAACGAGGCCATTACCATTGTTCTTTGAAGTCACGGGTGAGAGATGCGTCTGAACGACAGAATTCTCATGCACAGCATGAAACAACGAGAAAAATAACTTCGGGAAGTTTTTCCTCCTAAGGAATATTGAACGCTCTCACAATGAGAGTCTGTATATGATACAGATTCTATAAAGGACTCCTAAAAGGAGTCCTTATTTTTTACCTATTTTTGAGAACGATACCATTCAATGGTTCGCTTCAACCCTTCTTTAAAGTCAACTTGAGCAGAAAAACCAAATCGTTCTTTTGCGCGAGAAACATCAAGACAACGACGAGGTTGTCCATCAGGTTTTGTAGCATCCCAACGAATCTCACCTTTAAAATCCATTAACTTGGTTATAGTCTCGACAAGGTCTTTAATAGAAATTTCCATTCCAGAACCTATATTCACAGGATCTGGATCATTGTACTTCTCAGAGGCAAGAACGATTCCTTCAGCAGCATCATCAACATATACAAACTCACGAGTAGCAGAACCAGTCCCCCATACATCAATATATTCATCTCCTCTTTCTTGTGCATCAGCAACTTTTTTTATAAGAGCTGGAATGACGTGAGATGAATTTGGATCAAAGTTATCACCTGGACCATATAAATTAACAGGGAGAAGAAATATTGCATTAAAACCATATTGTTGCCTATACGCTTGGCCCTCAACAAGCATCATCTTTTTTGCAAGACCATAGGGGGCATTTGTCTCCTCAGGATATCCATTCCAAATATCATCTTCCTTAAATGGAACTGGAGTAAATTTAGGATAGGCACATATTGTTCCAATGCTTACAAATTTGCNNTAAATTTAGGATACGCACAAATTGTACCAATGCCCACAAACTTCTCTATTCCGTGTCGATATGCGCTATCAATAAGCTGAATTCCCATAATTGCATTGTCATAAAATAAGCTTGCGGGATTTTCCCTGTTGTACCCAATCCCTCCTACCTTTGCAGCCAAATGAATAACAATATCTATATCTTTCATTAAAGAATCAATCACCTCTCTTTTTCTCAAATCATACTCAGCTGATCGAGGAATAATAATGTCCTCTTTTTTTACCCCTCGTTCAATAAGTTTTTTCACAATGACAGAGCCTAGAAAACCAGCTCCACCAGTAACAAGAAAGCGCTTCCCTTCTAAATAATTTTTATCAGACATAGTAGTTATATAGTATATTCTTTTACATCAGCATCCACCATTATTTTTACAAGTTCCTTAAAACTTGTTTGAGGCTTCCACCCAAGTACTTTTTGGGCTTTTGTGATATCTGCGATAAGAACATCCACCTCAGTAGGCCTAAAGTATTTAGGGTCAATTTCAACATACTTTTCCCAATCTTCTATACCTGCATGAGAAAACGCTTCAATAACAAACTCTTTTACTGAATGCGTTTCTCCTGTGCCAATAACAAAATCATCTGGTGTGTCTTGTTGCATCATAAGCCATGCAACTTCCATATACTCTTTTGCATATCCCCAATCTCTTTTTGCATTTAAATTTCCTAAGTACAACTTCTTATCAAGTCCTTTTTGTATACGCGCAACACCACGAGTAATTTTTCGAGTAACAAATGTTTCTCCTCTTCGGGGACTCTCGTGATTAAAAAGAATTCCATTCACTGCAAATATGTCATACGCTTCTCGATAATTAACTGCGGCATGAAATGCAAACACCTTCGCAGCACCATACGGACTACGAGGATGAAATGGTGTCGTTTCACTCTGTGGAGGAGGTGAAGAACCAAACATCTCTGAAGATGATGCTTGATACAACTTAATACCCTTCCCTGTTTTTTGCTGTATATCTCTAATTGCTTCAAGTAATCGAATTGTCCCAAGCCCCGTTATATCACTGGTATATTCTGGAATATCAAACGATACTCGTACATGTGACTGAGCCCCAAGATGATACACTTCATCTGGCATTACCTCTTCAAGAATATGACGTAAACTTCCAGTATCAGACAAGTCTCCAAAATGAAGAAAAAAGTTGACCCCCTCTTTGTGAGGATCCTTGTATAGGTGGTCTATACGAGCCGTATTAAAGGTAGAGGCTCTTCGCATGAGTCCATGCACCTCATACCCTTTTTCGAGAAGAATTTCAGCAAGATAGCTTCCATCTTGTCCTGTAACACCTGTTATAAGAGCTTTTTTCTTGTTCATAGTATAAGTATGACACAAAAGATAATTTACTCGCAAACAAATATGCTACTTCTCTTTTCTAAACACCTTAGAAAGAACAAGGGAGAGACTTTCTTCTTTTAAGAGAAAGAGAGATGAAAAATAAATAACTATCCCCACAACAAGAATGATATACACGTGAACCCCTTCAATTCGTAAAAAGAAAACGCAAAGCGCCATCACAAGAGTTGCAAGCGCAATCTTTCCAATTTGATGAAATACTTTAAAGTGTACTTCTTTTTTAAGTTGAAAAAGAAGATACAGCGCCACAATACTCAAGTTCACAACGGTTGAAAGTGCTGCTCCTTCAATCCCTAAAAGTGGGATGAAAAGAATATTAAAAAGAAAGTTTCCCCCAATTCCAAGTCCTACATACCCTAAAAGCTTTTTATCTTTTTTAAGAGAAAAGAGTGTATTACTAAACATGGCAACTAAAAAGATAGGAAGATATGAAAACTGCATAACTCGAAATGCTTCAACAGCAGGAATATATTCTCGTCCATACAAAATATCAACTATCTCCCATGAAAGAATGGCTCCTCCTATAGTAAGAGGAACAGCAATCAAAGAAGAAAGTGCTAATCCTCTTTCAATTAATTTCTTTAACACCCCCTTATCTCCACTAAAACGAGCAAGAGAAGGAAAGAATGCTACTGCGAGAATACTTGGAATCATAAGAACAACACTCCATATTCTCTGTATTGCTCCATAATACCCAACGTCAGAAAGTGTCCCAAACCAACGAATCATAACAGTATCCATATTAAGCATAAGACTCCACATCAACCCAACAAGCCCAATGGGAAGACTTATCTTGAGAATATTTTTTAGAAGATCAAAAGAAAATGCAGTTCGAATTTTTCTAAAATATTCACGGAATGGGAAAAAAGAAGCAAGCATACCAACACCTGTCCCTACAACATACCCCCACGCAAGAGAAAGTGATGTCTCAGAAATAAGCAATGCACTAATACCAGCAATCGCAATAAGAATATTTGTCACAACCTGTATTGTTGATTCAATATGCATCTTGTTCCATATACGAGAAAGGGCGGCAAAGAAATCCCGAAACCCATCAAGCCCTAACATAATAACAACTAATGGCATAAGAACAGCTACTTCCCTTTCAAATACACCAGCCACTGAAACAACGCTCATCACAAATGCAATAAGGATAAATAGAAGTGCTTTTGTGATAAGAGCTGTAGAGAAATATTTCTCCCGCAATGTCTCATCTTGAATGGATTCTCGAGTAACTGTCGCACTAATGCCAAAATCCATAAAGACAGTGAGAAGTGTTGCAAATGAAAATGCATATGAGAACACACCCCATTCTTCAACCCCCAATACACGTGCCGCATAAATAACGATAATAGCTCGTACAATACGGGAAATAACGTGCCCTCCAAATAACCATACTGAATTCTTTGCAATGGTCTGGGAAACACTCTTATTATCGAATAGAAATGATTTAACTCGTTCTGTCATATACTTGTTATTGTAACTCTATCACCTGACCTTAGGATGCGCAATTTAGACACATACACTTTGCTCATATCATTCAGGTCATCTATGATATAGATATAATGAAACGAATACTCTTTCTTATCACAAAAGCAGAAATAGGAGGGGCTCAAACCATTGTAGCCTCGCTTGCAAGAGGATATGAAAAAAAAGGATATAAGGTAACAATTGGATATGGAGAGGAAGGAACATATTTCAAAGAAACCATTCCCTCTATTGAAACAAAACAATTTAAACACCTTTCACGATCTCATAATCCCTTCTCTTCTCTTTTGTTTATACGAGAGCTGTGTAGATATATAAAAAAGAACTCCTTTGATGTTGTGCACATGCACAGTACAAATACACTTTTTGGAGGGAAGGGAGTAAAAAAAGCAGATAAAAATATTCAAACGATCTATACCTTTCATGGTCTCTCCTACCTTGATGCACATCATAAAGCTCCTACAGTAATAAAATACACATACAAACTCATTCACAAGATACTTCTTAGGTATATAGATACTGTCGTTTTCGTAAGTAACAAAAATAAAGAAGATGCTATTAAAAGCAACATTACAAAGAAAGGGGTTGTAGTATACAACGGTATAACAACAGCATTACTGGAAACAGAATTAGCACGAAAAGAATTGGAAACGATAGCCAAAAAACATATTCCAAGAGACGCTTGTATTCTCGGAACCATTGGACGCCTTGCCTACCCTAAAAACATAGAACTTCTTATAACATCACTTTCTAAACTCAAAAAGAACACAACGAAAGAGATTTTCTGTATTATTATTGGAGATGGACCACTTCTTAGACAATACAAGGAAATTGCCAAAAGACATAATGTAGAAGACATATGTCTTTTTACAGGATCACTCTCTCATGCCGGGAACTACGTATCTGCGTTTGATCTGTTTGTTATGACCTCATTGTACGAAGGAATCCCCCTTACACTCCTTGAGGCCTTTCAAGCAGGTCTTGGGGTACTCGTTCCTTCTGTAGGGGGGATTCCAGAAATATTGCAAGATAACGATCAATTATTCTCCCCTCAGAACAAAGAAGAGTTTGTAAAAAAGCTCACGCGTCTCATAGAAGATCCTTCGTTACGAAATCAAAAAGGAAATGATAATAAAAAACGTTCTCATCTCTATACAGAAGAACATATGATTGAATCATATACTAAGCTTCTTAATTAACATGCCTACCCTCTCAATCATACTTCCTACATATAACGGTTCACGCTTCATACAAGAAGCTATTTTAAGCGTAGAAAGACAAACATACACTGACTGGGAACTTATTATTATCGACGATGGTTCAGAAGATGATACAAAAAAAATAATACAATCATATATAGAGAAAGATCCTCGTATTATCTATATACAACAAAAAAACCAAGGACAAGGAGTTGCACGAAAACATGGTATAAAACTATCAAAAGGAACCTACATCGCCTTACTTGATGATGATGATGTATGGAAAAATGAAAGAAAACTGGAACACCAAATATCATTCTTAAAAAATAACCCGGACCATGTTCTTGTAGGGGCAGCCACAACACTTGTGATAGATGAGAATGGAACATTCCTTTACACCTATATGAATCCAGAAAAGGACCCAGATATACGAGAACAAATACTTCTTAAAAACTGCTTTACCACATCTTCAGTTATATTTAGTAAAAAAGCATATAAGGCCGTAGGAGGCTTTTCTCATCTACGATTATCGGAAGATTATGATCTGTGGCTACGAATGGGACAGGTTGGGAAAATGGCAAATATAAAAAATGCTGAAACACTGTATAGAAAGAGAAAGAGTTCAAGTAGTGGACGTAGAAAGTTAAAGCTCTGTAAAAATACCCTTATGCTTGTGTATATACATAAAACTCACTATGCTCATTCTTTTCGAGCGCTTGCAAAAGGAGTCCTTCGCTTTATATACTACCTCCCTTACACATTCCTTCGTTAAAGTCGTACCCACTCAGGAGGCAGGAGATCTTTCGCACGATTAGCATCTTTCTTATACCACTGTCGTGGAGCAACAACCATTTTATCCTTATACGGATTGAGCCATGCTCCCCACCAACTAAAGGTGCTGTTAGCGATAATATGATGTTTACACTTACTCATGAGGATAAGTTCCTCATAATCAGGAATGTTCTCCTGACTTACATACACCACCTCATTCCCCAAGAAATCCATATTACTTTTCACCCAGGTAATGTCATCAGAAAAGACAAAAAATACAGGCGATGTAATCTTTTTATTAAAAAAATTAATAGCTTCTTTATAGTATGCAGGTGAACATGTTCCATGATATGTATTTGTTTTCGCATCAGAAACATAATCTCCCCTTCTTATATGGACAGAGATCGCATGAACGTTATGCATGGTATCTACTATCTTTTCACCCCTCTCGCTAAGCCCGTGTTTCAATGTAAAATCAGACCGAATACTATCTTCAATACCTTCAAGGTATTTATAACTTTGCCAAAACCCATCTACATATATATCTCCTTTCTTTTCTAAGATTTCAGGTTCCCAGCCAATATGAAACTTCCTAAATACTTTTTTTTCAAAAAAATCTATTGCTTTTGAAAAAACTCCAGCCGGGCATCTAAGCGGATTTATTTCATCATGTGTAGCAATAGAAGCTACAATATTAAAAAAATGCAGCTTATATGATCGGATACTATCCTTTCCTCTTTTTTCTAAATCACTTATATCAAGCTTTAGGGAATCCTCATTTTTAAGAGAGAGACGCTTACCAAGAACGTATTGAAACATCTGATTCCCAAGACCACCATTTAACCTTACTATAATCATATTCCTATTTTTTTATGAACCAAAAACACCCACACCCATACGACTCTTGTGAAACCCTTTCTTCAGAAGCGTTAACGATAGGAGGTCCACTTTTTTCAGGTATCAAAACAAACTCTTTTAATGAAAAACCATCAAAGTAATTAAGAACCATGTCTAAAGAATAAATCCGATGAGCATTAAATTCTATCCTTGGTTTTCCAACAGGAACGACAAATAGTAAACTACCCCCTTGAGAAATCACTCTTTTTAGTTCATGTATCGCCTTTAAATCACCTTCCGGATCAAGAGGATCACCATATCTACCCAATCCAATATGTTCAACAACATGCATACAAGACAGAGAATCAACAGAATTATCTTTAAATGGAAGATGTAAAAGATCTGCATGAGCACTCTTTAAGCCTGGTAGTTCTATTTCAGCTACACGATAGTCATAAAAATCAACGGGGATGAAAGAAGAAAGTATTCCTGAGAAGTATAAACTAGATGATATATCTATATGACGAGTAGGCTCTATTTCTTTTACCTTTCGTGCCGCCCATGCAGTGTGATACACATAGTGCCTATCAAAATTTGTCTTTATGGTTTTATCTTTTATTTGGGGATACATACCAAANNAAGGAACAGGAAATCTTTTATCATTTTTCAATTTAAAACTTAAAAAGCTACCCAGAACAAGTGGGGAAAATAAAATATTTCTTATTTTTTTTAGTATTTTTTTCATTTTCTAATAATATCTAGAAATATATTGGCAGACTTTTCGTGTGTAAAATTATTAAGTATATATTCCCTCGGAGAAAAACCCTCTTTTTGAGAAAAATATAAATTGAGCACAGAAGAAAAGTCTTCTTTAAAAAATAGACCCGATTCGTTAGAAAGATAGGGCGCACTGATCTTGTCATCTTTCCAAGAATACTCCCCATACTCCCAAACCCCCCTATTATAAACAAGGGTAGGAACGTTGTAAGCCCACGCCTCAAAAAGTGCTAATCCTTGACTCTCAGCATTTGAAAGATAGACAACACAACTAGCAGAAGAAAGAAGTTTAAAATATTGTCTTCTGGAAAAATTTCCATAAGAAAGTACTGTAAAATCAATGCCCCTCTTAGAAAGTTCCTGTATAACATTTAAATAGACCTGAGAAGGAACATCTTTTTTATAGATAATGAATCCACCTTTCTTAGATGAGATATTTTTAGGAATATCAACTCCGGAAGGATAGATATGAATATTTTTGTTTTTCATGATCGGGAAAGAATTGTAAAAATTCATAACCCATCTAGAGGGAACTAAAATACCGTCAACTTCTTTCTCCCCCAAAATACCATTGAATTCAGTGGGCACAATAACAATATTCGGTCCCAAAAATAACTT
>NPIE01001670.1_pt1 | contig 17631 bp, 12 predicted proteins | sample 8637661 | NCBI WGS metagenome assembly NPIE01 (sample SAMN07420842, study PRJNA396082) | bioreactor metagenome | isolation source: sample BA12 brine-fed electro-methanogenic bioreactor BA | place: Japan: Kochi | collected 2016-12-09
GGATACGGACAAACTGATCCAGATCATCCTGGTCGGGCAGCCCGAACTCAATCAGGTGCTGCAGCGCGACGACCTGCGCCAGCTCAATCAGCGCATCACGGTGCGCTATCATCTGCAGCCGATGGACTTCGGCGATACCTGCGATTACATTGCGCACCGGCTGCGCATTGCCGGCGGAACGACACAGAAGGTTTTTACCGATGGGGCCCTTAAGAAGATTTTTTCATTTTCAAGGGGATATCCGAGGCTGATCAATATTTTAGCTGATCGCGCGTTGCTGGTCGGGTTTGCCGAGGGTTGTCGTGAGGTAAACGTGCGCATGGTGCGCACTGCGATCAAGGAAACCGGGCACCAGGTTCAGCGTTTTTCTCAACGCTCCCTGGCATGGTGGGGTGGAGGCGGTCTTGTAGCCGCTGCCGTGGCTTTAGGAGTTTACCTTCTGACGTAACCGACAGCAGATGCTTTTTTTCTGATGACTGTGTCGGATCCCCGCATTTTCTGTAGATGTGCAGAGGCGGCCGTTCGACATTTTTTCTACGTGCATGCGGGAGACGAAACATTATGAGCTCTATTCTTAAAGCTCTGAAAAAACTTGAAGAACAAAAGTCGGATAAGAAAGAGGGCGCCGTTAATATCGCCCGCGATATTCTGCGCACCAGTCGCAATGCCAAAAAGGCCGAAAACTGGATTCTGCCGACAGCGGTCGTCGCTCTTCTGCTGACAGGGTCGATGGTCGCTTACTTTCTGGTCGGCGGTTTTTCCCCAGATTCGGAAACAGAGTCCGTACTGCCTGTTGCTGAGGTCGAGAAAGAAAAAACGCCTGCTGAAGTGGCAGACGCTTCTCAGATGGCAGGTGCGGAGGGTCAGAATGCGTCGCCAGCGAGCGAAGAAATGGTCGCTGAGGCCGAAACTTCTGCACCACTTTCCGAAGCCGGCTCCCCCGCAACAAACGCTCCCGAAAAAAGTGCCGCCGTTGTCGTCGATCGACCTGAAGCCGTTTTTGCCGGCAAGCCCCAGTCTGAGCCTTCGGTCGCGGGCGAGCAGAAAGCTGCAGCCCCACGGGTGGATAAGTCCATTGCAGCCACACAGAATACCGGAACCGACACGGCACGGATCGCCGCCGATGAAGAAACGGTCCGTCACCAGAAAGAAACCGCCGCAACCCTGAAAGAGACCGCTCAGGTTCTCAAGGCCACAGCGGAATCATTGCGCGAAAAGGCAGAGCAGACCCGCCAGGCCGCCGTGGCTGCGCGGGCCGCCGAACAGTCATTGTCAGCCGGTGGGGGATCCAGAACCGCAGCATCCGTTACAACGGTGCGCCTGTCTTCCGGAGCGAATGATTCTGAGGGCACCGAGCCCGTGACCCGGCACATCTATCGCCCCTCGGACAGCGAGGCAGCAGGCGGCTTCGCCAATGCCGATCTGTCGAATGAGAGGGCGGCGGATCAGGAGGGATCTCTGCCCCGGGTTATGACCTCAAACGCGGGGTCGGGAAAATCACGCTGGACGACAGCCACCGCAGCCGGTGAATTTCCCGAACTCAAAGTCAGCGAGATCCATTATCAGTATGAGGTCGAAAACCGCCTCGCGGTAGTCAATGACCTGCCGGTGATGGAGGGAACGGTCATCGACGGCGCCCGTGTCGACCGCATCCTCAAAGATCGCGTCCGTTTTATCTTCAACGGTCAGTATAAAGAGATCCGCGTCTCGAAATAGACTTTTACTCCGTTTGTCCCCATCCCTGCGGACCGGAATCCAGCCAGAGGTAATCCGCGTCCCGCAACTGGGCGTTGCTCCGATCGATACGGCCCCTGACTTCGGGGAGAATGACCTTGTAGCTTCGGTCTGCAATCTGATCAAGCTGGTGAGCAATGCCGTGTTTCCATGAGTGTCCGCTGCCTGCCAGCACTACCAGGGTGGTTTCGGGGTGGCGCTCAAGATAGTTGTCGATATTGCGCGCCATGACGGCATCCCACAGCAGCTGGGCTTCGCAGAAATAGATAAAGTTGGGTTGTCCATGACCGTGCCCGCCAAGGGCGCGGCGGATAAAATCCTCATAGGCCGGATCGACGCGGCAGCTGACCCCTTCAAGTCCCTCGCGCTGCCCTTCAGTGAGACTTTCAAAGCCGCTGCGCGCCACCTGCCTTGTTACCGATCGGCTGACATTGAGGGCCACCATCGGCGTCTGCCGGGAACGGGCCTCGATAAAAATGGGGCGATAGATAGGCCACATGCTCCAGTTCTGATTGTAGGCCAGAACGAATCCTTCCTCCGTCATCTCCCCAGCGACCCATTTATCCAGTGCGCCCTGATAATCCTGCTGGAACATCTCCAGTCCGACAGCAACAGATTTTCCCAACCGGGTCAATCCTCGAATGACTTCGAGCTGCATACGATGGTGTCCTTCCTGGTCATGAAGTTCGCCGATGAAGATCACCTGCGCATCTTTGATCTCCTCCAGAAGTTGGTCGAAGTCAAGATCCTGTTTTTTCTCAAGATCCAGAATGTGGGGGTGAGCTTGGGCGTCGACAGAGGAAAAACACAAGGATGCCGCCACAAGAAAGCTTAAAAAAACTCTGTACAACATATGTTTACCTCATATTAATTGAAGTTATGGATCAAGGGGGACTGACGGATCTCCCAGGTTCCTTTGTCCTGATTTTCTCCCTGCTCGAACGCCAGGAAGCTGTATTTTCCGTAATGGGGGATTTTTCGTGCGGCAATGCGCGCTTCGGCCTCCGAGAAGGGGATGAAATAAGCCCAGGCTCTCTGCGAATCCTGATTGGGAGACAGGGCGGCGAACAGCGCGGCATTCGGTCCGCTGTATTGTCTGCCATGCAGCGTGAACCCCTTTTCGTCGATCATGATTCCGGGGTGATTCCGCAGCGGTTCGGCAAATTTCTTCGGCAGTCCGAAAAAGAGCACAACACCTTCCATGTTTTCCACTTCCCGGTGAGAAATGTCACTCTCGGCCAGGACCCTCGCATCGGTCCGGTTCATGGCCTGAAGCAGCAGGCCCGCCGCCCGTGCAGTCTCCTCGGGCAAATCGTCTGCAACCACTACGGTCAACTGACCAGCGCCCCGCACGGAATTGACAATCGGTGGAACCTCTTCGGGGGCAAGTCGACGAAAAAGATGCGCTTCAGGATCAACCACAAGGCGTTTGGGAACCTGGTCGGTTTTAAAGGAAAAAGTGTGCTCACGACCCTTGAGCATGACCCTTTTGTCGATGGAGCCGGTATCGGTTTCGAGCCGAACGTCAACTTGAAGGTCATAAACCGGCTCATCCTGTACGAGGGTCGCTTTGATCCGGGTTGCTGAACCCGTGGTGACCGCCTCAACCGCATCGAGACGCAGAAAAGGTGCCCCCTCTCGCTTAACCCATTGATCGAAAAAACCGGTCATGTCCTGCTCTCCGAATCGCCCCATTGTGCGGGCGAAATCAGACCAGTCGACCTGTTCGAACATGGATTCGTCGGCGATTGTCCGCAGAGCCTTCCAGAACGCCTCGTCTCCCACCGTTTGACGGGCCATATGAAACACCATGGCCGACTTGCCGTAGCCGATGGCCTGGGACGCGCGACTGTCGCGGCGCAAGAAACGCTTCAAGGGAAAGTCGTTTTCCCTGGAAACCAGGGCGGCGTAATCACGCAGAACCTTGAGGCGATAATTTTTTGCCTCTTCCTGTGAGCTGCGTTCCTGGTAGAGGTAGTCGGCGACGTAGGTGGTGAGCCCCTCCGACCAGTTGCCCTGCTGATAATCGACCCGGACACCGGTCCCCCACCAGCTGTGGGCGATTTCATGGCCGAGGCTGGTTTCGACGATAAAGGGAAGGTGCACCACGCTGCTGCCGAGCAGAGTCCAGGAGGGGAAGCCGTAACCGGTCGGAAAGAAATTTTCCACCACGGCGAATTTGTCAAAGGGGTAGGGGCCGAAGAGGTCCTGATAGAGTTTAAGATACTCTGCCGCTGCATTCAGGTAGGTCTGCGCCAGGTGACGGCTCTGCGGATAAAAGAACGTATAGACCGGAACCACACCTGCCATTTTTTTATCCAGAGTGTATTTACCCGCCGAGATGCTCAACGAAGGGATGGCGTAGGAGGTTTCCCAGGTCGTGATGGAGCGGCCGTCTGTGGTCTGCTGTTCGACGAGACGTCCGGAGGTGACGGCGAAGGTTCCTTCAGGGGCCGTAACGCGTACATGAAAGCGGCTGCGGCCTTCGGGCTGATAAGGATACCATCCGGCACCGCCCCCCAGAAATGTGCCCTCCGGGGTAATGGTTGCGGCAACTCCGTAAGTCGGGTCTTCTGTATTCAGAGGGGCGCCGCGTGGCGCAGGATCGTCAAACCGCCCCGCGTAGCCGATCGAGATCTTCACCGATTCAGCGTCCTGTTGATCGCCAAGATCGATGGTGAGACCTCCCCGATGAAAAGAATAGGGCGCCTGCCGTCCGTCCACCTGGACCTGTTCGATCTCAACCTGGGGAGCGAGAAAAAATACCGCTCTTTTCCCTCCCTGCGGCAGGTAGGTGACCTGATCGACTGCCGTCAGACGGCTTTGCCGCGGCTGCAGGGTGAGGTCGAGACTGTGCCGTTGAATGACTCCTGCGGTTACGGTGTTGGTCAGACCCGCAGAGAAGACAAAAACGCTCAGGACGATGATCAGTTTAAGGGCTGTATTTTTCATGGACCAAATTATAACTCGGCTGGTGAAAATTCCAAGACTCACAAGTGCTCTAGGGCCATTCTTTGGCGAAATTTTCAAGTATTCCTAAGCCGTGGAAGTTGTCAATATTGATTGTAATTGTAGAATAATCTCTATCGAGGTGTTGAATATTCTACATGGTTGCAGTCGGCAAAAAATGTGAAATGCTATGAAATGACTGAAGTTTCGAAGATTTTTTGAAATATGTGTTTCGGCACGCTCCATGTAGAAGAAATGAGCAGAACGGACGAGATCGATTCACTGATCCGCCAACAGGAGTTTGATGATGGGACGCATGATATTGTTGATGATGACTTTGGTTTTTCTGCTGACTCCTTTCAGCGTATCCGTCGCGCAGGAGGGTGCGGCTGTTTCACCGTCTTTGCAGGCATTGATTGACGAGGCGCTGGCTCACAATCCTGAACTGGAGTCCGCCCGGGAGCGCTGGGAAATGTTTCGTCACAAAGAGGTTCCGGCCCAGTCTCTCTCTGATCCGCGCCTGACCTTTGCTCTGAGCAGTTACCCTGTCGACACGTTCAGCAGCGATGACACTCCGATGACCGGCAATGACCTGCGCATCGATCAGGCTTTTCCCTTCCCCGGAAAACTTAAGGCGCGGGGGGAGGCCGCCCGCCAGCAGGCTCTCTGGTACAAGGGCGTTTATGAGGATGCCCGGCTGCAGCTGGTGATGAAGGTCAAGGATTCCTGGTACCAAATCTTTTATCAGGATCGCGCCATTGCCGTCACGCAGAAGAACATGGCGCTGCTCGATGATTTCATTCGCCTGACGGAAACACGCTACGAGGTAGGCGAGGGGTTGCAGCAGGATGTGCTCAAGGCCCAGATAGAGCGCTCCAAACTCATGGACAGGCTGTTTACCCTGAAGCAGGAACGCGAGAGTCTCCTGGCCGAGTTCAACCGTCTGCTGGCGCGCCCTTCGGTTACGCCGCTGAATGTTCCGGCTGAGATTCCCGAGCGGCAATTGGCCGCAACTCTTGAGGAGATTCAGGGCACTGCCGAGGAGCATCGACCGCTTTTTGCCTCCTATCAGGCGTTGATCGGCCAATACCAGTCGCAGAAGAAGCTGGCCGAACTCGATTACAAGCCCGATTTCAACCTGTTTGCCGGTTATCGTTTCCGTGACGACGATCTGTCGGACGGCGGAACCGATTTTATCAGCGCCGGGATCAGCATCAATCTGCCGGTCTGGCGCGAGAAGCGGACCGAACAGGTGGCTGAGGCCGATTCGGGGATCCGCATGGCGCGCCGCCAGTATGAGGATTTTCGGCACCAGGTTCAGTCGCGGGTACACGATGCTTATGCTCGCGTTGAGAAAAACCGCACCCTGATCAACTTGTACAATTCGGGCATCCTGCCCCAGGCCCGCCAGACGTTTGAGGCCAGCCTTGCGGCCTACCAGGTGGGGGATGTCGATTTTCTGAGTCTGCTGGACAGCCTGATGACGCTTTACCGCTACGAAATGGATTATTTCCGTGCCGTTTCCGACCACAGGCGGGCGTTGGCGGCTCTCGAAGCCAGCTCCGGGCAAGCGGTCCCTGCTGAACAGTGACTAAATATCCATTCCAAAGGTTTGAAACCATGTTGCGACCTAAAAAAATCATTTTTGTCAGCGCCCTGAGCCTGCTTCTGGTGGCGAGTGGTGCCACCTGGTACATGCTGCAGTGTGTTTCCCAGATGGGGTGGGTGACTTTTACCGGTCCGTCTCAGGCGCACGCCCAGCAGAAATACACCTGCGGCATGCATCCCATGATCATCACCGACGAGCCGGGAACCTGCCCGATCTGCGGCATGGATCTGACGCCCCTGAAGTCAGGAACGGCTGGCGCCGGAGCGGCGGAGAAGCCGAATGGAGAGCGCAAGATCAAATACTGGCAGGCGCCGATGGACCCGACCTACATCCGCGACGAGCCGGGCAAGTCCCCCATGGGGATGGACCTGGTGCCCGTCTATGAGGACGAGGCCGGCGGGGCCGTCATCAGCATCGACCCGGTGGTGCAGCAGAACATGGGAGTGCGCACCGCACCGGTGGAGCGCCGCGATCTGCACCGCACCATCCGCACCGTCGGCCTGGTCGGCTACGACGAGCCGCAGCAGTTTTCGGTCAACGCCAAGATCGACGGCTGGATCGAACGCCTGTACGTCGACGAAACCGGCCAGGTGGTGAAGAAAGGGGCGCGGCTTCTCGAGCTCTACAGCCCCAAGCTTGTCTCCGCGCAGGAGGAATACCTGCTCGCTCTGCGCAACCGCAATGAACTCAAAGACAGCTCCTTCTCCAAAATCGCCGAAGGCGGCGAGCGCTTGCTCGAGGCGTCGCGCAAGCGGCTGCGCTACTGGGATATCAGCGAGCGCCAGATCCGCGAGCTCGAGCGTACCGGCGAGGTCGCAAAAACCCTGACCCTCGAGGCACCTTTCGAGGGGATTGTGAAAATGAAGATGGCCTACGAGGGGCAGTACGTCAAAGCTGGGCAAGAGCTTTTTCAGCTCGCCGATATCTCCAACGTGTGGATCTACGCCGATATCTACGAGTACGAACTCCCCTGGGTGAAGGTCGGCCAGCAGGCCACGGTAAGCCTGCCGTACGTCGGGGGCGACGATCTGCAGGCGCAGATCACCTACATCTACCCCTATGTCGAGCCGAAGACACGAACCGTCAAGGCGCGCCTCGAGTTAGAAAACCCTTACTTCGAGCTCAAGCCTGACATGTACGTCAATGTGCGCATCCAGGGGCAGGAGATCAAAAACGCACTGACCGTCCCCGTGGAATCCGTCATCCACTCGGGCGAGAAGAAGACTGTCTTCGTGGCCCTCGGCGATGGCAAGTTCGAGCCGCGCCACGTCAAGACCGGGCTGCAGAACCAGGAGGGATACATCGAGATCGAGCAGGGGCTGCTCGAAGGCGAACGCATCGTCACTTCGGCCCAGTTCATGTTCGACTCCGAGAGCAAGCTGCGCGAGGCGATCCAGAAGATGATGGAGTCGCAGAAAGGCGAACCGAGCGCCCAGGAAGCCCGCGAAGACCCGGCCGAAGAGATGGATGAGGAGCTCGGCGACCTGTTCGGTGAGGGCACAGAAGAAGAGAACCTGGATGACCTGTTTTAGTGACAAATGACACAGGACAAAGGACTACCTTTAAATGCTTGAAAAAATAATCGAATGGTCGATCCGCAACAAATTCCTGGTGATCCTGGCCACGGTCTTCGTGATCGTGGCGGGGATCTACGCCCTGCGCAATACCCCCCTGGACGCCATCCCCGACCTCTCCGACGTGCAGGTGATCGTCTTCACCGAGTATCCGGGCCAGGCGCCGCAGGTGGTAGAGGACCAGGTTACCTATCCGCTGACGACGCAGATGCTTGCCGTGCCCGGCGCCAAAGACGTGCGCGGCTACTCTTTTTTCGGCCTCTCCTTTGTTTACATCATCTTCGAGGACGGCACCGACATGTACTGGGCGCGTTCGCGGGTGCTCGAGTACCTCAACTACGCCGCGGGCAATCTGCCTGAAGGGGTGACGCCGGCTCTCGGTCCCGACGCCACCGGGGTCGGCTGGGTTTATGAGTACGTGCTGGAGAGCGAGAAGCACGACCTGCAGCAGCTGCGCTCCATCCAGGACTGGTTCTTGCGTTACGAGCTCTCCGCGGTCGAAGGCGTCTCCGAGGTCGCCAGCATCGGCGGCTACGTCAAGCAGTATCAGGTGCTCGTCGACCCCGACCGGCTGCTCGCCTATCACATCACCATCCCGCAGATCCGGCGCGCCATCCAGAACAGCAACAACGATGTCGGCGGAGGTGTCATCGAGATGGCCGAGACCGAGTTCATGGTGCGCGGTTTCGGCTATATTCAAAAGAAAGAGGATATCGAGCAGGTGGTGGTCGGTACAGACAAGCGCGGCACTCCGATTCTGCTGCGCGATCTGGCCACGGTCAAACTCGGTCCCGAGCTGCGCCGCGGGCTGGCCGAACTCGACGGAAAAGGGGAAGTGGTCGGCGGCATTATCGTCATGCGCTACGGAGAGAACGCGCTCAAGACAATCGAGAACGTCAAGACGAAGCTCGAGGAGCTGAAGGCGGGGCTGCCCGAGGGGGTCACCATCAAGAGCGTTTACGACCGTTCGGGGCTGATCGAGCGCGCCGTCGACACCCTCGAGGAGAAGCTTCTCGAGGAGAGCATCGTCGTGGCGGTGGTCACCGCCCTGTTTCTCTTCCATCTGCCGAGCGCCTTCGTCGCCATCTTCACCCTGCCGGTGGCGATCCTGATAGCCTTCTTCATCATGTACGCCCAGGGGATTAATGCCAACATCATGAGTCTCGGTGGGATCGCCATCGCCATCGGGGCGATGATCGATGCGGCGATCATCATGATCGAGAACGCCCACAAACATCTGGAGCGCGACCGGGGGAAGAAGCCGCACTGGGACATCATTCTCGCCTCGGCCAAGGAGGTCGGCCCGACCCTCTTCTTTTCACTGCTGGTGATCACGGTCTCCTTCATCCCGGTCTTCACCCTGCAGGGACAATCCGGACGCATGTTCAAGCCCCTCGCCTTCACCAAGACTTACGCCATGGGGGCGGCCGCCCTGCTCTCGGTCACCCTCGTGCCGATCCTGATGGGGTGGTTCATCCGCGGCAAGATCCCCAAGGAAGAGGCCAACCCGGTCAACCGCTTCCTGATCCGCGTCTACCACCCGGTGGTCGATTTTGTCCTCAAGTGGCGCAAGAGCGTCCTGCTGGTGGCGCTGGCGCTGATTCTCTCTATCGCCTGGCCCATGTCGAAGATGGGCAGCGAGTTCATGCCGCCGCTCTACGAGGGGGATCTGCTCTATATGCCGACTACCCTGCCGGGGATCTCCATCACCAAGGCGAAGGAGCTACTGCAGCAGACCGACCGCATCATCCGCCAGTTTCCCGAGGTGCATCACGTCTTCGGCAAGGTCGGGCGCGCAGAGACGGCCACCGACCCGGCGCCGCTCTCGATGATCGAGACGACCATCATGCTCAAGCCGGAGGATGAGTGGCGCAAAGTGCCGGTCGAGCGCTTCTACTCGGACTGGCCGGACTGGAGCGAGTGGACGAAGAAGCCGCTGCGCCTGGTGTGGCCGGAAGAGAAAACGATCACGGTGAGTCAGCTCAAAGAGGAGCTGAACAACGCCATCCAGTTCCCTGGCCTGACCAACGCGTGGACCATGCCGATCAAGACCCGCATCGACATGCTCTCCACCGGCATCAAAACCCCCGTCGGCATCAAGATCATGGGGGACGACCTGCAGACCCTCTCCGAGATCGGTGAAGAGATCGAGGCCCTGGTCAGCACTCTGCCCGGCACGCTCTCAGCCTTTTCCGAGCGGGTCACCGGCGGCAATTATCTCGACTTCGAGATCGACCGCGTCGAGGCTGCCCGCTACGGTCTGACGGTCGGCGAGGTTCAGGACATCATCCAGAGCGCCATCGGCGGCATGAACGTCACCCAGACCGTCGAGGGGCTCGAGCGCTATCCGGTCAATATCCGCTACATGCGCGACTACCGCAACGATCTGCCGGCTCTCAACCGGGTATTGATTCCCCTTAAGGACGGCAGCCACATCCCCATCGTCCAGGTGGCCGAGATCACAATCAACAAGGGCGCGCCCGTCATCAAGACCGAGAACGCCCGGCGCACCGCCTGGATCTACGTCGACCTGCGGGGGATCGACGTCGGCACCTACGTGAAGAACGCCCAGCAGGCGGTGGCCGAGAATATCGAGCTGCCCCCCGGCTACAGCATCGTCTGGAGCGGTCAGTTCGAATATATGGAGCAGGCCAAAGAGCGCTTCATGCTCGTCATCCCAATGACCGTCCTGATCATCTTCGTTATCATCTACATCAGCACCAAAAGCCTGGTAAAGACGGGGATCGTCTTTCTGGCCGTGCCGTTCTCCCTGGTCGGGGCCTTCTGGTTCATGTACGCCCTCGATTACAATACCTCGGTGGCGGTCTGGGTCGGAGTCATCGCCCTGGCCGGCCTCGACGCGGAGACCGGGGTGGTGATGCTACTCTACCTCGATCTGGCGCACAAGCTCTGGGGCGAGAATGAAAGGATGCTGACCCGCGGCGACCTCAGACAGGCGATTCACCACGGGGCGGTCAAGCGCATCCGACCCAAGGTAATGACCATCAGCGTCATCATTGCCGGTCTGGTGCCGATTATGTGGAGTCACGGCGCCGGCGCCGACGTGATGAAGCGCATCGCTGCACCAATGGTCGGTGGAGTAGTCACCTCGGGGATCATGGAGTTGATGGTCTACCCGGTCATCTTCTACCTGTGGCGAGGACGCAAACTTGAAAAATCTCTGGTTCCCACCTCTGAGGTCGAGCTCAAGGAGCACTGAGAACCTCTGAACCGGAAGGCCGGGACAGGCATTCACGAACCCAATAAACTGGCCATGCCCGTCATCTTTTTTATCTGGCGGGGCAGGGGCCTCGAAAAAACCATAGAGCCGACTTCGGAAGCGAAAATCGCTGAAATATAAGTCGGAAGTTTCACCAACCCTCAACAAAGGAGAACAGAAAAATGAAAACGAAACTGCTCATAATCTCAGCCGTACTTTTTGCCCTCAGCCTCCCTCTGAGTGCAGTGGCCGCCAATGGTCACAATGACCATGATTCCCATGCATCCCATGGCGAACATGCAGATAACGGTCATGACGCCGATAACAAACATGACGATCATTCCGATCACAGTGACCATGAAGGCATGAGCGCCGAGGGGGATATGGTCGTGGTGGGCAGCGTCACCGAAAAAGGCGTAAAAGCCATGGCCCACATGAAGGATGTGCGCGAAGCGATGGCCGGGATGGGCATGGACATCACCCATCACTTCATGGTGGCGTTCGTCGATGAACAATCCGGCGACCAGATCGAAGAAGGCGTGGCCGCTCTGAAATTTGAAGGGCCCGAGGGCGTCGAGGGACCGATCAAAATGATGGGAATGGAAGGACATTTCGGTGCCGATATCGAGCTTGACCAGCCCGGTCACTACAAACTGCAGGTCGGCACCAAGCTGGCTGATGGCGAGAAGCGGCAATTCGAATTTTCCTATGAACTGAAATAGTATTCCATATTTCAGAGTCTCGTGGATTACTGCTGGATGGTCCACGAGACTCTGAATATGCCTTTCTTCCCGCCTTTGCTCTGCTTTTTCGATCCTTGTTGCACAATCCTCTTTAAAACGGGTAAGATGTTGGAGATTTTTCAGTTTCCAGTGTCTATTGTTTGCAAAGCGTTCCGCAGGATTTTTACCGACCCACCATGATGTTACATTCCTTCAGTCACGTTTTTCCCTTCACACGGCCTCTGCGCTTTATTCCGGTGATCATCGCCGGTATGCTTCTGATCGCCGGTTGTGCGGGCCCGCAGAAACATCTCTCTCGTGCGGACGATGTGGCGCATGAGATCCTTGCGAACAAACAGCAGGAGGCCCTCGGCCGTACTGAACCGTTTACCATTGAAAGTGCCGGAGAAACTCTGCGCAAGCGGCTGCTTGAAGCCCAGAATTTGCAGAGGTCTCACCCAGCCTCTCTTGGACGCGGGGCATTGGAACCGATCGAACATTGGCCGGACCTGGATGAAGATTACCGGCAGGAAAAAGCGGCCGAGCCCCTTATCCCGGCGGGGAATGGTCCCATTAAGCTGACCCTGCAGGAGGCGCTGGAGATTGCCGCCGCCTCCAGCCGCGATTTCCAGGACCGCAAGGAAAATGTTTTTCAGGCCGCTCTGGCGCTGGACCTGGAAAGAAACACTTTCCGCAATATCTTCTCCGGTGAAGCACAAAGTGGAATCAGTACCGACCTGGGCGGTTCGCGCACGGTGACCGGCAGTGAAAGCTCCGCTTCGACCTCCCTCTCCCGCACCCTGAAAAGCGGCGCGGCGCTGACCACGAGCCTGGCGTTTGATCTGGTCAAGCTGCTGACTGCTGAGCGCCCTTCAAGCCTGGGGATTATCGCCGATGCCTCCATCTCTATTCCACTGTGGCGCGGGGCCGGGCGGCATATTGTGACCGAACAGCTGGTCCAGGCGGAGCGGGACGTGGTGTATGCCATCTGGGAGTTTGAGCGCTTTAAGCGATCTTTTGCAGTGGATACAGCCACTCGCTACTTTGGAGTGCTGAGCCAGCTTGACCAGGTGGAAAATGCGGAGGACAACTATCGGCGCCTCGTGTCGTCCACCCGCCGGGCCCGGCGTCTTGCCGATGCGGGACGTCTGCCGGAGATCCAGGTCGATCAGGCGCGCCAGGACGAACTGCGGGCCCGCAGCCGCTGGGTGAGCGCGAGGCAGTCCTATGCGAGCACCCTGGATCAATTCAAGATCTTTCTCGGACTTCCCCCCGACGCGCAATTCGAGCTGGATCAGGATGAGCTGCAGTCACTCGCCGAAAAAGCCAAGGCGCGCCTGAGCATTGAACTTGAGCAGACGACAACTGGCGCCAATGCCGCTCTGCCCGCCGATGCGCCCATCGAACTCCAGATGCCTGACATGCGTTTTGCCGGCCCTTACGAAATGGAGCCGGAACAGGCGGTGGCGCTGGCTCTCGATCACCGGCTTGACCTGCGGGTCGGCCAGGAGCAGGTCTACGACACCCAGCGCAAGGTGGTGGTTGCTGCCGATGCCCTGGGCGGAGAATTCACCCTGCTCGGCTCCGCCCGCGCCGGGGAGAGGCGCTCGCTGGGAACGGCCGGCCTCGACAACGCTCAACTGCGACCGGAAAAGGGCTTTTATTCGGCTTTGCTGAGCCTCGAGCTGCCCTTTGAGCGCACCGCGGAGCGCAACAATTTTCGCAACAGCCTGATTGCTCTTGATCGACAGGTTCGCAGTTTCCAGGAGCTTGAAGACCGGATCAAGTTTGAAGTCCGCAACGGATTGCGCGATCTTCTCGAGTTTCGCGAAGGGTTGCGCATTCAGGCCCAAGCGGTGGTGGTTGCCCAGCGACGGGTCGAGAGCACCAGCCTTTTTCTGCAGGCCGGGCGGGCTGAAATCCGCGATCTGCTTGAGGCGCAGGAAGACCTGGTCAGTGCCCGCAATGCGTTGACCTCCGCCCTGGTCAACTACCGCATTGCCGAACTCGCCCTCCAGCGCGACATGGGCGTCCTGCAGGTCAATGAAAAGGGCCTGTGGGTCGAATACCCAGTCGCGGACCTCAATACCGAAGACCGGAAGGATTCATGAATAAGCGGAAAGTTATCATTTTCAGCCTCATCGTCGCTGCGATCATCATTGTCGGCGGCATTTGGATGGCGCTGTCCGGTCCGTCTGCTCTGACCGGCGCTGCCGCAACAGAGCAGCGCGCTGTTTTTGAGGTCAAACGGGACGACCTGATCATCAGCGTGCTGGAAGCCGGGACCGTCCAGGCCCGCGACCAGGTGGTGATCAAAAATGAAGTAGAGGGGCGTACCACCATCCTGTCACTGGTCGAAGAAGGGACTCATGTCAGCGAAGGTGACCTGCTCATCGAGCTGGACGCAAGCCAGCTTCAGGATGCTTTGGTGGATCAGCAGATCCGTGTGCAGAATGCCGAAGCGGCTTACATCCGCAGCCGCGAAAACCTGGAAGTTATTCGCAACCAGGCCCGCAGCGACGTGGAAAAAGCACAGCTTGACGCCCAGTTTGCAGTGGAGGATCTGCGCAAATACAAGGAAGGCGACTACCCCAAACAGCTCATGGAAGCTGAATCGAAGATCACGATTCGTGAAGAGGAGTTGCGGCGCGCCCAGGAAAAACTCGAATGGTCCCAGGTGCTCTTCAAGGAAAAATACATTTCCCAGACAGAATTGCAGGCAGATGAGCTGGCCGCGCAGAAAGCACGACTCGATCTGGAGCTGGCGCGGGCCGAGCTGGATCTGCTCAAAAACTATTCCAACAAGCGGGAGTTGGATGAACTCGAGAGCCAGGTCAGCCAGACTGCCATGGCCCTTGAGCGTGCCGAACGAAAAGCGAGCGCCGACGTGGTGCAGGCCGAGGCTGAGCTGCGGGCCAAGGACTCCGAGTACCGCCGGGAAAAATCAAAGCTCGAAAAGATCGAGCAGCAGATCGCTAAAACCCGTATTCACGCCCCGAAAGACGGGCTGGTGGTCTACGCCACCTCGGCCCAGGCCAACTGGCGCGGCAATGTGGAGCCCCTCGACGAGGGGCAGGAAATTCGCGAGCGGCAGGAGCTGATCTATCTGCCGGCGCCCGATTCGGTCAAAGCACAGATCAAGGTTCACGAATCTGTGCTGGATCAGGTCAAAGAAGGCCTTCCGGTGCGGATTACCACCAATGCGTTGCCCGGACGGGTCTTTCAAGGCCGGGTGGCTTCCATTGCCCCTCTGCCTGACGCCATGAGCGTTTGGCTCAATCCGGACCTCAAGGTCTACAACACCGATATCCACCTTGAAGGTGATGTTGACGGTCTGCGGACCGGCATGAGCTGTCAGGCGGAAATTCTGATCGATGAAATTGAGGATGCGCTCTTTGTTCCTCTTCAATCTGTGACCATCCAGGAGGGTCGGCAGGTGGTGTATGTTGAAAGTGCGCGCGGATATGTGCCTCAACCGGTCGAGGTCGGTCGCAACAACCGTCGCATGGTGCATATTCTCGACGGGTTGGAGGAGGGCGACAAGGTGCTGCTCTCTCCGCCGCTGGCGACCGGTTCCCAGCGCCTCGAAGAGGAGGATGAATCACCCGCCACTCCGCCCGCGGTGAACGACTGATGCTGTTACCGACCGATCGCAAAGGTCTCCCCATACGACTTGAGGATGTCTGGAGAACCTACCGGGTGGGAGGCGAGGAAGTGCACGCCCTGGCGGGCGTTTCCATCGAATTTCTGCCGGGGAGTTTCTGGGCCATCATGGGTCCGAGCGGCTCCGGCAAAAGTACTCTGCTGAACCTGCTGGGCTGCCTTGACCGCCCCAGCCGCGGACGATATCTCATCCAGGGGCGCAATATCGCCGAGCTGGCTGACAATGATCTGAGCGAGGTTCGCTTGAGGCATCTGGGCTTTATCTTTCAGAGCTTCAATCTGATTGCTCAGTTAAGTGTGCGGGAGAACATCGAACTGCCTCTTTTTTACCTTGGCTGGGAAGCCGAGGAGAGCCGGCGGCGGGCGGTAGAACTGGCCGAACTGGTCGGACTCGAGCATCGACTGGATCATCGTCCCAACGAGCTTTCCGGGGGGCAGCAGCAGCGGGTCGCCATAGCCCGGTCGCTGGCCAACGACCCTGAGATGATTCTCGCCGACGAGCCGACCGGCAATCTTGATACCCCCACCGGAAATCAGATCATGGAGCTGCTCGTCTCTCTCAACCAGCGCGGCAAAACCATCATCATGGTCACGCACGAAGCGGAGGTCGCCGCTCACGCCCATAAGCGTCTTCACATCCGCGACGGTCTTATTGACCGGATCGAAGGGTGACCCATGCGCAAGCTCCGCATTGTCCGCAATATCCGCCTCGGCATAAAGAACCTGGTCCTCAACGGCCTGCGCAGTTTTCTGACCATGCTCGGCATGGTGTTCGGGGTCGGAAGCGTCATCGCCATGCTGTCCGTAGGGGAGGGGGCCAGCCAGGAGGCGCTGGAACAGATCCGTCGTCTCGGCAGTGACAACATCCTTCTGAAGTCGATTAAACCGGTGGAAGATGAAAGCGCCTCCAAACAGCGCACCTTCATCAGTATCTACGGGCTGACTTACGAGGATCAGCGACGCATTGGAGAAACCTTCTCTCAGGTTCGTCGTGTGGTTCCTGTCAAGTCTGTGCGCAAGGAAGCGCGCCACGGATCGCGGGCAATGGAGGCCAGGGTGATGGGCGTGACTCCAGGATGGTTCGACCTGGTGGAACGCCCCCTGCTTGCCGGACGGGTTCTTGGACAGGGCGATCTCGAAGAGCACAGCTCTGCCGCAGTTGTCTCCGAGGCGGTCGCTCGCGAACTGCTGGCCCTTGAAAATCCCCTCGGTTCTCAGATTGTCGTTCATGGCAACGTGTTCGAAATCGTCGGGGTGGTCCGGTCGGAGGAAAATCAGGGCAATGGCGGAGTCCAGGCTCCGGATCGTGAAAACGATATCTACATCCCCCTGACGACGGCACGGGATCGCTTTGGAGATATGATCATGCGAATGACAACGGGCAGTCGGTCCCTTGAGCAGGTCGAACTGCACCAGATAATTCTGCAGGTGGATTCGACCGAACAGGTGGAATCCGTAGCGACGGGAATCGCAACCCTGCTGGAGCGCTTCCACCGCAAAACGGATTATGAAATCCAGGTGCCGTTGGCGCTGCTGCGGCAGGCGGAGGCCACCAAGCGCACTTTCAATATTGTGCTGGGTTCGATTGCCGGCATCAGCCTGCTGGTCGGCGGCATCGGCATCATGAATATCATGCTGGCATCGGTGACGGAGAGAACACGCGAGATCGGCATCCGTCGCGCCATCGGCGCCAAGCAGAGCCAGATCGTGGGGCAGTTTCTCATCGAAACCGTGGTTCTCTCAACTGCGGGGGGGCTTGTTGGAATTGGGGTTGGGCTGTTGATCCCCTGGCTGATTACATGGTTTGCGGGGATGACCACCGTGGTGACTGTTTCGAGCCTTATCCTTTCCCTGGTGATCAGCCTGTCGGTGGGGATTGTCTTTGGCCTTTATCCCGCCATTCGGGCGGCCCGTCTTGACCCCATCGAAGCCTTGCGGCACGAATAGAGGCACCTTCTACGAGATAGGAAAAAATTCCGGCGTTACTTGACAAATATAACAGGGTTGGTCATAATTGACCCATACAAACCTTGATTCGGGGTGTCCTTTTTCCCTCCTGGGGACACCCCATCTTTTTTGCCCGAAATCACACTCCGCCATCATACTCCATCCTATTCTGAAGGTTCGATTTCCCGGTTCAGCCAGGCCATGGCTTCCTCC
>NPIE01010099.1_pt3 | contig 17615 bp, 6 predicted proteins | sample 8637661 | NCBI WGS metagenome assembly NPIE01 (sample SAMN07420842, study PRJNA396082) | bioreactor metagenome | isolation source: sample BA12 brine-fed electro-methanogenic bioreactor BA | place: Japan: Kochi | collected 2016-12-09
TAATAATGTAATGATTAAAACCCACCATCTTCCTTTCTTTCCGGTGAGTGCCAACATAACCATCGCTCCTTTTAAATATATATTTTAAATACCTATTTAAATCATACATTTAATGGTGTATAATAACAATAGAAACGCTGATTGAAATGATGTTTAAAAAGTTGTTTCAAATCGGATTGGAGATTGAGATGGAAAAAAATCAAAACATAAAAATCAAAATCATTGAAGCGACAAAGGCTTTGCTCAAAAGCCAAGGCACTTTTACGATTAAAGATATCGCTGAACGCTGTTATATCAACATCGCTGCGGTCAACTATCACTTCGGATCTAAAGAAAACCTGCTCGGGATTGTACTGAAGGAAATCATCGATGAAATCAAAGGTTTGATTCGTCACACCATCGACGAAATGTCCGATGACAGTTCAGCGGAAAGCACGATGGAGATTATCCTTGATCTCATCTATACCTATGCCTTGGAAAACATTGGCATCATCCGATACCTGTTTTTGCAGAATCAGTACCAAGACGACAACACGCAAATCCTGATTCGTGAATTTTTCTCCGATTCACCTTTTACACAGAATATCTATGCCAAGATTGCCGCTTCGACGCATAGTCAAGATCCCGAGACCTTGAAGGTCAAGTATATGCTGCTGTTTTCTAGTTTTGCGATTCCCTTATTGATTCAAATCCAAAGTTCTCCACAAAGCGATGAGCCGATGTTTCTTAAAGCCCCAGGATTTAGGAAGAAATATATCAAGGAACTACTAAAAATACTTTATGAAGAAGCATAAAAAAAGGATGGCCCAACAGGGTCATCCTTATCATTTGATTAGCGTTCGATATAGTCTCCGAAAATAGCATCGAAGTAAACTTGTTCGATATCAACAAGCAAAGCCATCAGTTCGGCGTTAGTTGCGTCGGTATAACTATTCTCAATAAACTCGCCATCGCTTAAACGTTCAGACATGTTGACATTGATTGTCCCTAAAACATAGACTTTGGAAAGTAATTCGTCAAAGTAGACTTCCAAGGCGTCATTGACAACAGTCGGAATTTCTGGAACATCGATGTCATACATTTCTTCCAAATCAGCATTTGACATATCGTAGATCATCGAGTAGAACTTATAGAGTGCAAAGAGTTGCATTTGTTCCAGGGTCGGCGCGTCATCATCATTTTCAATGCCTTCAGAATACTCTGGATTAGCTGGGTCTTCTTCTGAGAAAGCAGCACTCGGTTGTTCGAAGTCATCGCCCTTGGTCACACGGATCAAGTGCATACCGAATTCAGTTTCAGTCAGATTCGAGAAGAGTTCTGTTTTCGTTAAGTTCTGAGGGATTTGATACTCATCGTAAAGTGCAATCAACGCTTCGACAAAGCCATCCGCAAAACTGTCTTTGATACCGTATTCACCGGCATAAGTCAATGAATGTTTATTGCCATCGTCATCTGTGGCGTTAAGATCTTCTGTGAGAATCAGGAAACCGTTTTGTTTGAAATCGCCCCAGGTTTCATCATCTCTTGGTGCATCATTGAAGGCCTTCACAAGTTCAGCAAAGGTGCCATCAAACTCATCAATCGCAAATTCAAGGTCTGCCAGCAATTGATTGAAGGCGTCTTTTTCAGCCTGTGTCAGACTGTCTTGATAGTCGATGAAATCATCTGGCGAACCATCTTCATCGAAGTCGATGTGAATCAGCACGTGGGTGACATTAAGGCTGAAGTAGTTGTCGTAATACTCTTGAACAGTGTCATAAAGTTCAGTGATGACATCATAGGTTTCAACAGTTTCATCAATCAGATATGGTTGCAGTTCGCCGACAACAAAGTATTCCAACAAGGCAAGTTCAGTCTTGGTACCGTATTGCGAATAAGCGTAATCGGAGAAACTTGTATAATTAAAGGCCATACCGTATGATCCGTAAAGTTGTTGCAAGTAGACGTAATATTCCTTCGTACTTTGAACTGCTTGGAACATTTGTTCCATACGATCGGACTTGTTTCTTTGCAAGTTGCGTTGCTCTCCGAAGATTTCTTCGAAATAATCAGAGTTCAACAATTCTTTATTTTGAGAAGCATAGAGCGTATAAAGCGCAGCATTTTTGGTCAAAGCAAACTCAAAGAATTCATCAGCTGTGATCTCCAATGGTTCATCCGACGTCAAGGTCTTTTCATAAGAAGCAAACAAAGTTTTGTCGCCGTCTTCGTCCAAGAGGAAGGTTGCATCCATGCCTTGATAATCCAAACCGACATAACGATCATAAATCTTGAAGCCCAAATCAGCTCTGGTTTCTTTCAAGACGGTGTCGATGGTTTGATCTGCTTGATCGCCATAGACATAGTTTTCCAACAACTTATTATATAGGTAACTATAAGCAGAAGGGTCGTTCATAATGGTCTTCAATGGAACTTCTTCCCATTCTGGTTCAACCACTGCATCGTTTTCACCAGAAGCAAGGATGGTCACGGTTTCCGTAAAACTGCGGGTTTTGCCGAAAACTCTGATGGTGTAAGTCAATTTGACTTCTGTGTCTTCATCTGGGGTTGTGACAACACCGGTGTTGGTAATCAGCGCTGTGTCTTCTGACGTCCAGGAAATGGTACCACCATAGTAAGTCGTGGTCGGCAAGACAATGCTTGTCGCGATTCTTCTTGGGAAGGTGACTAACGGTTGGAGGTAGTCATAAATTTTATCCATGACAGGTTCTTTGGGTGTTTCATCCAACTTATAAACCATGTAATAATAGCCTGCACTGCCACTTTGAATCAATTTAGGTGCTTGTGAGAAGAAGGAGTCGTCTTCGATGTTGAGGTCGCCGAACATATAGTTGGTGACTGCAGCATTGTTTTCAAATTCTTCATCATATTGGAAACTTAGATATTCATTGTTCAATGACAACAAATCTTCAACATCCGCACCACTTGGTAAGGTGTCTCTATATAAGCCGTATACATAGTTATACATGTCAATATATTTAGCTAAGACTTCTTCATCATCAAGTTCTCTTGAGTTGTTGGTCGTGATAATGGTGACGTCTTCGATATCGGTATAAACTTTATTAACGTAGAGTTCAGTTGTATCCGTGACATCGTTGCTGGCGGCATCAAAGATGTTACCGTCAGAATCGATGGTGTAGACCACTGTATCTGTATCGTCGAGTACTTGAATCGTTTCATCCATATCGTATGGATCTGTTCTGGTGACGGTAAAGTATTCGCTGTTACTTTCTTTGTAGGTTTCTGCTTCTTCCTTAGTTTCAAAAAGAACTTCACTTTCAATAACGACTTGAGCTAAACCATCAATCAAATCCTTTGTGACTAAATCAATCACATATTCTTTATCTTCTGCATCTGTATAATAGCCGTTAGTGCCTAACTCATACAGGATATTATCATCCAAATCAAGAATGTTGTCATCCTCGTCGAAGTAGTAGACATCGACACTGATGGTTGCTTCAACGATATCGCCATCAGGATCCTTTAAAGTTTCTGATTGATAAACCCAGCCTTTGTATTCTCTAAGTTCGATATTCGCCATCGAAACAAGGTTGAATTTACGCATCACGTCTTTGGCATCCGCTTCACTTGTAAAGCGGATTTTAATGGCTGAAATATCGCCATAATAACGGTTGAGATATTCTTCAAACACTTTTCTTTCCGTGATGACCTGGTTTTCTTCAGCATACGCTTCAACGAATTTCTCGCGAGCTACCATCAACTTCGCGTAACTATCTTCATCGTTTTGGAAGCCGGCAAGAATCATTGATTGGGCAAAAGCGGTTTCGAGTTGCTCCAACTGATCTGCATCAAACTCTGCAATCTCGTCAGCGTCGCTCGTACCGTAGGTTAGTTCAAGAAGCTTATCATCGATTTCAGCTTGTGTTACTTCGCTGATATATTCTGATAAAAGGATGGAGTCAGTCATGAACAATAACTGCTGAATCCCATCATTTCCCTTGATTTCTTCGAATAACTCTTTATTGGTTATGCTGTAAATGACATTCCCTTGATCATCAACTCTTTGATAAAAGATTCCATCTGGATCGGATAGTTCGGGGTAATGTATATTTCCTGTTGTAAATGCCAGAATCACCGCTCCAATGGAGAAAAAAGCGATGATGGAGACAATGATCAGGATTTTCTTAGTTAAAATGCTTTTCATGTATAACACTCCTTACTAATTTTCGCAATACCTATTTTATCATTATTTCTGTGTATTAACAACAAATATATTGTGATAATTTTATGATATATAAAAGCCGCTGAAGATTTGAATATTAAGACATTATCGCGGTTTTGACAAACAAGTATCTTTTTGTTAAGCAAAACGGCTGTCATTATTGACAAATAATGAAACATGAGATATAATGCTAGTGTAAAAAGCAAAACTAACGAAAGTTAGTGACGCAAAGCTATAGGGCCTTCGCGAGATGGTAGCCAGTTGCCGTTATCTGTTAAAGATGAGGGCATTTTTTATATTCTGTGTAAAAAATGCGATTCGTCTAAGATAATGGCATTTTTTAACCCTTATGGCTTTGATGAATTATGACCGATAGCGATAGGTGTGATTATGGATATTGCCAACATGAAAAAGAGAGTTTGGTCATCCTTCGTACTGCTAGTCTGTACGATTTTTCTGCTTGTCTTTATGACCTATGCGTATTTCACAGATCTTTTCAGCCAAGGTTTTGAAGCTGAGTTCGGCTTTGTTGATGTTGATTTTCAAGCATACTTTGATACCGGTTCAGAAACCTACCTTGCCGAAGAAGTTGTCATTGAAAGTCTTAATTCATTTCAAGCCAGCGACATCGCTTTTGTCGCTTCAAGCCACACAATCACATCCACAACCGTGGATCTTTCAGTTTATTCAGACCAAGATAAGATTAGAATTATCGGATCGAGCAACAACGATGGGCAATATACGGTATCTGGAACACCCACCGCAAATAGTCTCGTCGTCGAAGAAGATCTGACAGATGAAACCGCAGGCGCAACCATAGATATTGAGCAGATTATCACAAAGCCAGGGACATACTACATCAATATCGTATCCGATGGTAGCCCATTCTTCTTTGAAGATTTCCGCATCTATGTTGATGTTTATAGCAATGTGCCGACCTATATGAGGGTAAAGATTTACGAGCAACTGACTTTGATTTATACCGATTATCAAGGTCAAGTCACTGAGTTGTCAGTGCTTTTTGATGGTTTTATGCCTTTTAATTATGATACGACAAACTGGTATGATAACCGTATTAACGATAATTATCTGTACTACATGTCAGAGGTCGAACGAATCAATGAAAGCACGGCACTGGAAGTCGCATTGATTCCTTCGTATTTTGTGGGCGAAGAATTCGGCGTCTATTCGCCTGGATATTCCTTGCAAATCGCCTTTTCCATTGAAGCTGTGCAAAGCGATGGAGGGCCAGAGAATGTCTGGGAATTAGCGACGCCACCATGGGGAGGTGCTTGGTAAATGTCAAAGCGTAAAATCAAGTTAAATGCTTATCTAATCAAACACGTTTTTGTTTTAGCATTGTCCTTTATATATGTCATGATGTCTATTGCCTTCCTCTCTGATGGCAGTTCGAGGGTCAACGCCAGAGATCCATTGGGTGAAACACAGATTTTAGAGTTTGATGGCACCTACGATTGGGATACTACACTTGACGTTCAAACACCAAGTACAGACTATATCACCTACTCAGATTTTCGAGATAATTATTGTCTCGCTGCGACGACAGCATCTCAATGTGCAAGTGCAGCCAACGGTAAAGATATTCGGATTGATACCGCTGAGGAATTATATCGATTTTCACTTGATGTTTCATTAGAAGAAATCTATATCACCGGTGACCCAGCTGAAGATGTTAAGTTGGCTAACGATAAAATTGCAGTCCTTTTATCATTGGATTACACGCTTGGTAATCATATCGATTACTCAGTCATGCAATCCAAGGCCTTTATTCCCATTGGCTTTGCCTTTACAGACGTTGAAGAAAACGTGTATGAACGATCGTTTACCGGTTCATTCGATGGTCGGGGATTTGAAATCAGGAGCCTCTATGTTGCTGGTTACGACTATCTGGTTTATGTTGATCAAGTTGACGAAGTCACAACGATTGACATCGCATTAAGCGAACACTACAGTGTTTTTAATTATAACGAAGGAACAATCAAGAACCTTGGTATTGTCAACCCTGAACTCGAAATATTGGAACTTCATACAGACATTACGAAATTATCTAATCTCGTCGGTTTTAATATGTCAACAGGTATCATTCAAAATGTCTATGTGCAAGATACGAGATCAGCATTAACTGCTGGTATGCGCTATCAGGTTGGTACAGCATCTGAGGATTTTGAAGCTGCTGGCATTGTCCATACCAACCAAGGAACCTTTACCGACTCTTACTATGTTTCACCGCTTGTTATCAATGCTAACTACATCAACAAGTTTGATGTTCAACCGGTGATTTTTACCAATTCAGGGACCATCGACGACCTCGTCTTCGATTTTGAAACTTATTTATCTCAAGTGACTGTGGGCAGTTCAACCTTTATCATTGATACGCCTAACGGCCTTGCTTTGGGTGAAACCACCAATACCCTTAAGAGCAGTAGTTCTAGCTTGAATGAAGGGCTTGAAACTTGGTATTTTTATCCCCTTGATGGTTATCCGATTCTGCATGGATTCAGCTATGATGACGTCGATGACGTCTACCAAATTGATAACGCCATTGATCTAGTCTTCTTTTCAGAGGTCTTAGGATATAGCTCTAAAGAACGCGGACTGTATTTCTATCAAGCCGATTTTGTCTTAACCGATGATATCGACATGAGTACGGTCGCAGACGATGCTTATCAGATTCCTTCAACCACCTTTACAGGGTCCTTATCCGGCTACAATGACAGCGGTTCGGATTTAGGCGATAACTATACCATTCACCATCTAACCATCGACCAAGACATACAACGCGGAAGCGAGTATTATGGCGGTCTTTTCAGTGTGCTCGGTGCGACAGCGGAAATATCAAATCTGAACTTTAGTCAGTCAGATATATCATTTACTAATACAGACGAAATATATAGTTACCAGTTTTACATAGGTGCTTTGGCCGGTAAGATGATTGGCGGCACCATTTCTCAGGTTCTCATCGATGTCGACATCGACATGGGCGATGAAGCCCTTGGCAGGACCTATGCCGGTTCGGTCGTCGGGATGGCTTCGGGTGTCATCGAGTATGTTGCAAGCTACGGCAATATTGATGCTGGAAACCACGTCTTTGATAGCGGGTATTCGATTGCGCCCAAGTACCATATTGGCGGCATTGTTGGCACTCATTCAACGGGTAAACTGACCCTTTATGATGTGGTTAATCATGGCGATATTACAGGAATGGGTACAAGTTCAAACATCTCATTAGCGACAGGACATACAGAAGCATTAATTTATACAGGCGGCGTTATCGGCTATCTAAACAATACGGTTGTAGCGACGCATGAACTAGTCAATGTGTCCAACTTCGGTGATATCACAACCCGCTCGTTCAAGAGCTCGGTATCCACGCCGGCCAAACAGTATATCGGTGGCGTTTTCGGTCTTTTGACAGGGCTTGCGCCCGACCTTGAGGTCTCAGAGGAATATACCTTTGCCAATCTCTATAATGCCGGCACGATCTTCCATAGTTATGTGGCCGACACTGCAACCATCAAATCTGCCGGAATCGGCGTCAACAAGGCCAACGAAGCAGTTGAATACGCTTTGCTGTTTAATCACGGTCATTACGAGTTTACGGAAGGCTCTGCAACCCACACACAAACACAGTTCAATTACGCTGCGTTGATTTATGATGTTTCATCATCACCCGTCACCCTTAGTAGGGCATACAACTATGCTTCTTTCAGTTTCGACCACACGGTTTTTGATGAAATATCCTTGCTATATTATTCAGAAAACGATGTCGCAACAGACATGCGTTTTGTGGCAAATTATGGTGACATAGACTACCTTAAAAACAGTGGATCTACGCAGTTGACACTTGCGACTGACCAATATATCAGTGGCATCACCACGTCAAGCAATGTCAGTTTTCTTAATGTATACAACTTCGGCGACATCAATGTTGTCAACTTCAACCTATCGTCTTATGATCTTTATATCGCCGGTATTACCACCGAGTTGGCAAGTGATGAGATTCTCAAGAACTCGACCAATGGTGGTGACATTCATTTTGCTGAAATATCAGGATCCGGTAATATCTATGTCGGCGGATTGGTCAATACCAATCTATCAGGCGACCTTCAGGATCCTGGGCAATCAGAAACGCAACCTCAGGCAACAGTTGGTATCATTAACTCCATCAATGCCGGCTTGATTTCATCATCCTATGGATTAGAAGCCGCCGGTCTATACGGTATTCATGGCACCAGTAATACCTTTATCGGTGGTATCGCCACGATGAACAAGGGCTCGATTCAAAATTCAGCCAACTTGGGTGATATCAAAGCCTACAACTCTAATGCCAGCAGTAGTTTTACATTTGATAGTTCCACCTATGTCGCCGGTATTGTCACAGGCTATAATTCAGGTATTGTTGCCGGCGGCGTTGTCGGTATCGTCTTGGGTGGCGATTCTAGAATCTATGATACCGCCAATAACGGCGACGTCATTGTCAGCACAAACAAATATGTTCGAGCAGGCGGCGTCTTGGGTGTAGCCCTCTATGAAGAAGCCGACTCCGGAGGCATCACATCAGGCATGGGTTTAACAAATGACATCGAAGACTCGATTATTTCCAACGGCCTGAATCTAGGCAATGTCTCCGCTTTATCGGACACGATTGCCAACTACCCAACCTCAACCTCAACTGAGCATATCTTATTGTATTGGGGCAGCGGCTCAACCAGTTACTCGGTTCGAGAAGAATTCAGCACAACCAGCGGTAACGATGATCGACCCACCATCTATTCAAGTGCAGGCGGTGTTATTGGATACGGCTTGAGCGTGATGAGAAACATGCTGAATCACGGTACGATATCAGCGACTGATGTGGCCGGTGGTGTTGTTGGGGCCACCTATGTCTTAGGGGCTTCAAGCGGGTCTGTAACCACAGTTGTTGATATTACGACAGCCATCAATTATGGCGATATCAAGGCCGTAGATAATGACGATGTATCGTCAATTAATAAATATGAGTTAAGTTATTCAGACGTATCAACCTACTTTATGGCGGATGGAAATTCATTTATATACCCTACCAATTACACCCCTGAAATGCCACTCGGAAAACGTGGCTTTGGTGGTATATTTGGTCGTTTGCAACGCGGTACGAACGGGATCATGACCAGTGAGGGCGGGTCTTTTGACTTTATCGTTAATGCAAATGAGAATATTGATTTGATTGGTCGTTTAGACCAGGTACAAAATTTCTCCAGTTCATCGAGATATTATCGATTTAATGATGCGATTTATTATTCAGCGAAACTCAATGATACAACACAGGTTGTTTTCACTGGGTTCTATTTCACATATGCGACCCTAGCAAGTCGAAGCGGATACAATCCGTATACCTATACAGTCAATGCCGGTAATACTTATAAACAAGTTGGGGTTGTCTATGAAAGCTATGGCTATAACAGTACGCAGTTTACCTTCCCTTCAGACTATAGTTATACCACCGGTTCAACTTACTATATTGTTTACTTTGACTCTGTCGAAGTACCCTGGATTACCGAAGATCCAAGCGACCCCAACTTAACTGACCCGGATACAGAATATATGTATGATCCGGATTTCCCAATGCGTACGAATCCGGATTTGACGGAGTATATCTATTTCATGCCTAACGAACTACTGGCTGATCGCTTCAGTACCACAAGACCAGACGGCATGTATGTTCTTTCAACCACTGCAGGGCAAAGTTTTGGCTCCGTTATCCCGAAAAATATCGATATGTCATTGATCAGAATGATTGATGAGCACAGTGGTGAACAAATTTCACTCCTATCGGATTATGAGAATATCTCTCCAGCGCAAAGAGAACCTTTGGCTAGTGTGAATGTCGCGGATCAACCAACGCATACTGATTTAGCCTTCACGAAGTCTACATCAACGATATCCTCGACAACATTTGATCTGTCGGTCTTTTCTGACGGCGACAAAATCATCGTCTTTGGTTCCACAAGCAATGATGGTCTCTATACCGTCAACGGCACTCCGACATCGACCAGTTTGGTGGTTGATGAAGTACTCACCGACGAGTCGGCAGGTGCATCCATTGCCTTGGTTAAATCCTTCATTGAAACCGCCTTCTTCAATTTAAATCAGACCACCTTCAATGATAAAAGTGTGCTGATTGAGAGCGATAGTATTTTCGTCACAATGGAAGAAGGAGACGGCAGTAGCACGATTTTGAGCAAACCAGAGATTGACTATATCAATAACGAACTAACCTTCAGTATTTCTATGGAGGCTTTTCTGGTATCGCAGACATCTGTCACTTACGCTGTGACCAATGCTTTGACATCGACAGGTGCTTTGATTGCGATGCGACCGGACGATTACTACGGTTATGCGCCTAACTCAGCCGAACTTCAAGCGTATAGAACTTTGCTTTATCCGGAAAAAGATGATGGCATTGCCACAGATCCGGATATTGCTGCTGTGCTCTCAGTAGATCCATTACCAAGCCAAGACATTACCAGTTCTGTCACGATTTCGGCAGGCTACTTCACCGTCTTCTCTGAAGCATTTATTGGTGATAATCTCTACGCCACGGCAGCTTATTATACCAACTATGAAGTCTTTATTGAGTTCCTCCCAACCTCGGGCAATCTTCCTGGTACGACCCAGATCGAAAGCGTTTCGTTTAATGGCGGTGGTTCAGTTGCCGCATCGGGCACAACAGATGTCAGGGCCCTGGGCACCGTTGATCCCCTCGGCAGCATTACCCTCTATTTTGAAGATAATAAGGGATTATTTTCACAAGGCTATGACTTTAAAAATAATTTTGTGGTAAAATATACAGATGGAACGACTGTGAGTCCATCCTATTACAGCGTAACGAGTACGCCTGTCAATATTATTGGCGGTATTGGCTACTACGATATCACCTTCACCTTTATTAATCAGACGGTCTCTGGTGATTATTATTTCGTTTACAGTTATTTCCCACAGTCGACTCAGTTCAATTGTTATTTCGACAAGGGTATGTCGAGCGCTAACAGCATTATCGATTTCACATACTACTCGGAAGAAGATTCGATTTCGTTTAATAACTTCGTCATTACATCCTACGTTAATTTAGGTTACGTCATTGATATGGACACTTCAACAACGAACTTCACTGAAAACCTTGATGGCGGGATTCCTTCATATCTATCAAATCTGACCTATGATATTGATTTCATGACGCCTGACAGTCTGATCATCAGTCCTTTTGCATCCGTCGTCAGTGCCCGACTTGTGACAGTCAGTTTCACTGATGGATATAAGACCTATCAAATGGAATATATTATTGAAGCTGAGGACGGAACGCAAGCAGTCTATACGCATAACCTCATTGAACGAACCGTTGATTTGCAGTCTGTTCTTAGAGATGGCAACGACGTTTTACTTAGCAATGTCTTTACGACCAGAGAAGCACTCATGACCGAGTTTACCGTTGACTTAGGCTTCGATACGTCTTTGAACTTATATGAACTAGATCCACTTGAAGACTCCTACATCGACATCAGCGTCACAGGGACAACCAACGATGGATTGACAAGCTATACACCTGAAGAAATCATCGGCTTGACCTATGATACGAATGAGTATCTTTACATCTTCATGTCTTACGAGACTTTGCCTGGTATATATACCTTTAGTTTCACCTATTACAGGGATGGCTCACCCACTGATTTCGTGACTTTTGCGACCGATTTGGTCATTACCAAAAACCTTGGAACCTATGCATATCTTTCAGATATCAAGTTCTCCGAGCTTGCCAACGAAACCACTTATCCAGATATTAAGTTGACCGATGAGCTAGGTGACGATATCACAACATCATATGCTCCAGCCATCTATTTTGACGGTATCGACTATGATGGTTCTGATGAAGCAGATCATCCTTATTTCCAAATCGATGGACGCGTCAGCAACGTACCACTCGATTCTTATGTACCCTTCTTCTTGGATTACCTGCCTTATGGTGCGACGATTTCTCGTTATGCCTATGATCAAGATACCAGCAGTTGGTATTGGACAGATGAAGCCGACGCGTCGTCTGATGAAAGTGTCTTAGCACAACTCGCGACCGACTACACTGTCTTCCCTGACACTATGCAAGAACCTCAGGAGGGAGAAGAGGTCAAAATCAAGTTCCGTGTCACAGCAGAAGACGGATTGACGAATGTTTATTATTTTATTACCGTGACGGACGTTACCTATAATCTATCGATTGTCTTTGACATCTATTACTGTACGGATGAAACCGAAGGCAGTTGTGTTTTGGCTAAGAACAGTAGCGAACTGAGCAATGAAATGATTATCTTAAACGTCAAGAACCTTGATACTGATGGTGATGATACCGTCTTTGGTGTCACCAACCCAGCAGATTTTCCAACCTTTACGACAGTCAACGCTCTTAACAATAACATGGTTCAGTTTAACTATATCAATAGCACAGACTATCGATATAGATTCGGCCGAAACATGGCTGGATTCTATACCTTCGAAGTAGAACTGCCACTCGATCAGTATTTAAATGATCTCTACACCTATGAGATAGAGTTCGGGGATTACTTACTCAATGATGCCAGCGATTATGTCAGTTCCTTATCCGGCAAGTATTTCTATATAGAGTATGCGACCACAAACCGAACAAGACGTTTCAACGTCTATATCCGCTCGATAGAAACCCCGGAAACTGGAGCCCCGTTTGGCTTGTTTGATTTCTTTAAATCATGGTTTGAATAACATAATAGAGGTAGAACATGGCGAAAAAGAAAAAACCCAAAAAAATCAACCCAAAACGCAATAGTCTAGTCAATCGCATCGTCAGTTTGACGGTGTTTCTTGATGCGATTTTTTTGATTGTGGTTTTAGGAAGCGCCTTGTTTCTATACTATCTCAACCAAAACCAGATGCGGGATCGAAATGCCGCCTTCCAGAACGAGATTGTGACTGAGACGATTACGACGATGATTGACCATATTACGATGGATACTCACAAACTCGCGGTGGATCAAGACATCATCGATTACCTTAATTACGTCAATACCGGATCGCCAGCCATCCCAGATGTCTCAAGTGAAGACTATGGTGTTTATGCGAGTTATCTTGTTCAGGCCGAAGCCATGGTCAACTACCAGGAAAGCAATCTTTATGACTTGGTCTATGTGGCAACACCGACCAACTGTTCACTTGGAACAGATGGCTGTGGGATCACCCATGAGGGACAGCTCTCCTTTGCCAATTGGAACTTGACACAGAGGCCTTGGTACTTAGCGCTTAGCACTCAGGACTCCGCACTCGTCGGGCCCTATATCGATGGTTTAACCGGAGAGTATGTCATTTCTTTTACTGAAAAGGTCTATGATAATGATCAATTAATCGGTTATGTTGGTATTGATATTCGCTTAGCGTCGATGGCAGCTTTATTTAACGAGCTAAGGGGAGAAAGTTTGGAAGAGGATAATCAAGTCGTTATTTTATCAGGATATCCGGATGACACCCGTTTATTATACTTTTCTTTAGATGAAACATATCAGAGTTATTACATGCAATCCAGCGATAATTTCTATAATATCGATCAACTCAACGATTATGATGAAAACGGCATGCATTCTTTAATCACCCGTTTTGACTTCGACAACACTTATATCGATCAAGTGTTCGGAGAAGAATATTTGGTCATCTATTCCGACATCGAAGACACAAATTTTCAAACCATTACATTGTTTGACGTCCAGCAACTGTTAGAAATTGAATGGATGTTTCTGATTTTGATTGGCATTTCTTCGATTTTGGTAGCCTTGGTCGTTTTGGTGATTACCGGGTCAGTCAGAAAATCTTTGGCGCCTATCGATGATATTCTACATGCCATTGACGAGATTACAAACGGCAATTACAAAGCGAAAATCAAAGTTCAACGTAGCACAGAACTTAAAAAAATTGGTGAAGCCATCAATATGATGTCTTCTGAAATTGATAAACAGGTTGTCAAAACCTATGAAAGTCTTGCCTATGATGTCTTGACAGGTCTTAAGAACAGAGCTTCCGCTAGTTCCGAAGTTGATGCGACGATCTTTCAGTCCGATAAACGGGCAGCTGTTTGCTTGATACAAGTTGACAACTTAAAGAACATCAACGTAACCAAAGGACAGATCATTGGTGACAATCTAATTAAAGCCATCGCTCAAGAACTTAAGCAGGTATTCAAGGATGAAGAAGTGCTCTTCTCAAATGGCGGCAACGAGTTTATCTACATCAAAAAGAATATTCATTCGCTTGAAGAAGTTGAGTTTGCCCTCAATCGCCTTTTGACTCACTTTAAGCAACCGTTGGTCGTTAAAAACATCAAAGCTGAAGTGAAGTTTTATATTGGGGTTTCCGTTTATCCAACCGACGGCAAAAACTTTGACGAGTTGATTAAAAAATGTGACACCGCTTTGTTTAAAGCCACTGAAGCCGGCTTCAAGAAAATCATCTTCTATAACGAGAAAATTGCAAGAACCGTGAGTTATCAAGCGGAAATATCAGAGCAACTTTCATCCGCCATTGCTAACGATCAAATCTACCTCAAGTATCAACCGCTTGTGACCAATGATGAAGAAATCTATGGCTTTGAGGCTTTAGCCAGATGGGCATCGCCGACACTAGGCGAAATCGGGCCTCAGGTTTTTATCGCCAATGCAGAAGAGTCATATCTCATCATCCCGATAGGCACTTGGATTCTTCGAGAAGCATGCAGAGCGCAGGTAGAATTGCGGAAGAAATTCAACATCGAATTTATGATGAGCGTCAATGTCTCGCCGATTCAAATTCTGCAAAGGGACTTTGTCGATGTCATCAAAAGCATACTCAAGGAAACAGATATCAATCCTGAGTATCTGACGCTTGAACTGACAGAGTCGCTATTTATCGAAGCTAGCATCTTGCTAGAGGATACCATCGAACAAATCCATAGCATGGGCATCAAACTTTCACTGGATGATTTCGGTACGGGCTATGCATCGTTGACCTATCTTCGACAGATTTCATTTGACAATCTTAAAATAGATAAAACATTCGTTGACGGCATCTTTGCCAGCATCAAAGACCACAGAATTATCGGGACCATCGTCTCATTGGTTCATAATCTCGATATGAAGGTGATTGCTGAAGGTGTAGAAAAAAAGAAACAGTACGAATACCTCAAGGAAATCTACACCGATATTTTCCAGGGTTATATTTTCTCAAGACCCCTACTGTTGGAAGACGCCATCGAATATGTTCAAAAATTCTACGATATACCAAAATACAAAAGGGCAGATTACTTCTCCGCTCTCAATGAATAGAGGTGAAGCATAATGATGTTAATCATACTGGCAACACAAGCCGATGCTTTTGAGATTGTCACAGCGGCGCTCATTATCATCGTCACAATTGTTGCGCTATACTTCCTCTATCGCAATATTGCTTATGAAATTGAGGAAGCCAGACGTCAGAAACGCGCCATGCGGGAAAAAGAGGAACGACTTGCCGAAGGTGAAGAAATCGAAGAGACATTCTCTGATCCAGAGAAACATCTTCGAGAATTAGGCTTGCTGGCAACCATCAACACCGCCATCAATAAATCCAAGGAAGGCTCCTTGGCGGCGATGTATAACATCAATATCGATAACTTCCGACATATCGTCGATACCCACACCCAAAAAGAAATCGACAAGATTATCAGTGATTTAGAGAAAAAACTAAAAAAGTATGGGGGCAAGGAAGCCATTGCCGGTCATCTCGAAGATGATATGTTCTTGTTTTATTATTATGGACAAATCGATGCTGAAAGCATGAGTCAAGCCGGTGAAGATCTCTTGAATATTGTCAGAGAACCCACCAAACTGACGGAAGAGCCGATGACAGCTTCGATTGGCGTCGTCGTCTTCCCCTATGACGGCATCAACGCCGAACAGCTGTTCAAAAACTCAGAAGTTGCGGTCTATGTTGCTAAGAAGAATGGTAAAAATCAGATGCACATGTATTCCGAAGATCTGATTGAAACCGAACAGAGCAATGTCGAATACTACCAAGAAATCAAGAAATCAATCTCCAATGATGAATTCTTGTTATACTATCAAGCCATTGTCGACATCAAGTCGGGCAAAATCATCGGACTTGAATCGCTTTTACGCTGGAATCACCCGACCAAGGGCATTTTGCCGCCAGGCAAGTTTCTCAATGTCATGGAACTGACCGGTGATATCACTTGGTTTGGCACCTGGGGATTTGAAAAGACGGTCAGGCAGTATAAAGACTGGCAGAGCAAAACGCGTATCGGCGAACTCTTCATATCGACTAACTTGAGTCTCAAGCAATTGGAAGTCGAAGATTTGGCGGAACAGTTCCACAAAATCACCAAAAAATATGGTATGAGTCCAGAAAAGTTCTGTTTAGAAATCATTCATTACTATGGCATGGTCAAAAATCCGGTGGCAATGAACAATATCGCCAAGTTCAGAAAATTCGGTTTCCGATTAGCCATCGACGATTTGGGCGTCAAGTTTGAGATTGCGGATGATATGAAGCATATGCCTGCGGGTATCATCAAACTCGACCGCGAAACAGTCCTGATGATTATGGACCAAGGCGAAGGCCTCATTTCCATTAAGCGCGTCATCAAAGAAGCGCTGGAGCGTGGAAAGATGATAATCGCGGAAGGCATTGAAAACGAAGAAATGATTAAAGTCATCTATGATTTAGGTGTCCGCTTTATGCAAGGTTATTACTTCAATCAACCCAAGTCGGTCATCGACATCGAAAAGATGATTATGAAGCAGCCCTGGAATATGGATAGTTTCACACAAATCATACAAGAGACATAAAAAGAGAGCCAATTGGCTCTCTTTATTGTTTAAACATCCCATGTTGCAATAACTTCATCGATTCGTCGACGACAAAATCGATATCGACATCATCAGCCTTTTCTTTGAAAAGTATCTGTAAGCCAACGAAATTGGCGATACCCATCAAGACATAGGCAACAGTTTCCAAATCGATGTCGGTTCTGATTTCACCGGATTTGACATGGTCCTTGAGGTGATGGATATAAGATTTCGCAAAGGACGTATAATAATCCTTGAAAATATCAAAATCAACAAACAATGATTCCCAGATAATCTTATATGCTAAGGGATCTTTTTTAACATACTGAATAAAAGCCTTGAGACCGGCTCTTTCTATGTCATATCGCGTGACAAGTCCGCGCGTCGCTTCAGAGGCAGATTGACGAATCGCCGATCGGTACTCATGCAGCAAATAAAGATACAATCCAAGTTTATTGTCGAAGTAGATATAGAATGTACCGGCTGCCACCCTGGCTTTTGCGATGATATCATTGATCGATGTGCTTTGAAAACCGTCTTTG
>NPIE01000787.1_pt1 | contig 17594 bp, 20 predicted proteins | sample 8637661 | NCBI WGS metagenome assembly NPIE01 (sample SAMN07420842, study PRJNA396082) | bioreactor metagenome | isolation source: sample BA12 brine-fed electro-methanogenic bioreactor BA | place: Japan: Kochi | collected 2016-12-09
GACAAAGGGAGGTTTTTTTAATATGAAAGATATCAAGGCAAGGGCGCAGGATCTCAACGGCCAGATAGTGGAATGGAGGCGTTACTTACACCAGAACCCTGAGATCGGCCGGAACACACCCCTGACGGAGGCCTACATAGTCGACCGGCTTCAGGAAATGGGTGTTGAAGAGATACGCAAAGGTGTGGGGGAACACGGCGTTTCGGCGGTCATCAGGGGAGACAGGCCTGGTAAGGTTCTGGGGATAAGAGCCGATATTGACGCTCTTCCCATCGTAGAAGACACGGGCCTTCCCTTTGCGGCCACCAATTCCCGAATGCATGCCTGCGGACACGACGCCCACGCCGCAATGCTTTTAGGCACGGCCAGAATCCTCATCGAAAACCGCAGGGACCTGCCGGGTGCGGTCAAACTGATATTCCAGCCCGGGGAGGAAAATGCGGGAGGAGCCGAGGCCATGATCAGGGACGGTGTCATGGAGGACCCGGCCATTGACGCAATTATCGGCCTTCACACGGGAAATCTCTGGAAGGGCCTCTCCTCGGGAATGGTAGGTTATCGTTACGGCTTCCTGATGGCCGCGGCGGACTGGTTCACCGTCACCTTTGAGGGCAAGGGAGGGCATGGAGCAACCCCCCACCTGACCGCCGACCCCATAGCCATGGCCTGCCAGGCCTATTCTGCCATACAGAACATAGTGAGCCGCGAGACGAGCCCGCTGGCCTCGGCTGTTATAACCGTCGCCACGATCAACGGCGGAACCGCCGCAAACATTATTCCCCCTACATGCACCATCAGCGGGACCATTAGGTCCCTGGACCCGGAGACAAGAGCCATGCTCTCAGAAAGGCTGAAGACCGTCTGTGAAGGCATTGCTCAAACCATGAGGGGAAGGGCCAGGGTTGAACTGTCTTTGGGTACCCCCCCACTGATCAACAACCGGGAGATCACTGACAAACTCAGGAAGGCAGCCATAGAAATAATTGGTGAAGAATCTGTCGCCGAGGTCCCGGAACCCACCATGGGAGGCGAGGACATGGCCTGCTTCCTTGAGAGTGTCCCGGGATCCTTCTTCTTCCTGCCATCCATGTTTGGCGAGGGAAAAGATTACCCTCACCACCACCCGAAGTTTGATCTTGACGAAAGCGTTTTCTGGATCGGCTCGGCGGTAATGGCCAATTTTGCCCTGACCTGGCAACGGTGACTGGGAACTTCGCAAGAAAAGCCCGAAAGGAGAATTTTATATGCCCTTGCACATTGAAACACCTTTGATCGAATCGATCCCCCTGAGCCGCGCCTCGGGGAGAAGGGTCTTCCTCAAGATGGAATCTACACAACCCGCGGGAAGTTTCAAACTCCGTGGCATAGGGGCCCTGTGCGAAGCAAAGGCCCTTGAGGGAGCCCGAAGGTTTATCGCCCCATCGGGAGGCAACGCCGGTTACGCGGCCGCATGGGCTGCCCGCGAACTTGGGCTTGAGACAATGGTAGTCGTCCCCAGAACAACTTCGGAAGAAGCAAAAAGAACGATACTCTCTCTCGGCGCCCAGGTTAAAGTCCACGGGACCGACTGGGACGAGTCCAACCGGCTGGCCATTCATCTCGCAAAAGAGGACCCCGGGTCGGCATACATTCACCCCTTCGATGACCCCGTCATGTGGAAAGGCCATGCCACTCTCGTCGACGAGGCAAAAAGGCAGGGCCCCAGACCTGACGCCATAGTCCTTTCTGTGGGAGGGGGAGGACTGCTCTGCGGAACTGTCACCGGAATGGATAGAAACGGATGGGGCGATGTCGCGATCATAGCCGCCGAGACAGATGGGGCGGATTGTTTCTCCAGGTCCCTAGCTGCCGGTAAGATCACCCGGATGGAAGCGATAACCTCCGTTGCGACCTCACTGGGGGCAAGAGAACCATCCTTAAAAGCCCTTGAGTTCGCAAAAAACCACGATATCCGATCTGCCGTAGTATCCGACTCCGCGGCAGTAGCCGCCTGCGGAGCCTTTCTTGACGATCACCGGGTGCTTGTCGAACCGGCCTGCGGTGTGGCCCTCTCGGTAGCCTACGAGAACAGCCCCGCCCTGGGTGACGCGGAAATTGTCCTCGTGGTGGTTTGTGGAGGCATAGGAATAAGCGCCGGCAAGCTGGCCTCTCTTCAACTTGACCAGACCAGTAGGTAAATTTACAATACAAAATGAACAGGTAAGGTAGGTGATGAGAATAAGCCATAACCGGTACGTGAAAAACATTCGATCCAGAAAGGGGATGTTATCGGTGAAACAGAGGAAACTGATTCTGCTTGGAATGGCGTTACTGGTCACACTGGGAATGCTTGCTATCGGCGGCCCCTCTATTGCAGCGGACAAGGTCTACAAATGGAAGTTCCAGAGTCATCATACTCCGGGATCTCTTGCGATCGAGAAAGCCATCAAGCCCTTTATCGAAAGGGTAGAGAAAATGTCCGGAGGCAGGCTCAAGATCAGCCTTCATTACGCGGGAGAACTGGTTGACTACGCGGAAGTGGACGAAGCTCTCCAGTCAAACATGATCCAGATCGCCAATACCAGCTCTTTGTTCTTCAGAGGATCTGTTCCCATGGGCTGGCTCTCGGCACCAAACATGCCCCCCTTCATTACCCGAAGCAATGACGAGTTCAACGAACTTTTCCATCATCGGGGTATCGACAAACTGGTTGGCGAAGCTCTTGAAGAACGTGGAATTCACTTCCTTGGGAGTCACAGCGTTGGCAACACCTATTTCTGGAGCAAAAAACCCATCAAGTCCCTGGCGGATCTGAAAGGTTTCAAGGTCAGGTTCTTCGGGTCCATGTCCGACACTATGGAGCATTTCGGAGCATCACCGGTAATGCTTCCTCATCCCGAGACCTATATGGCAATAGCCACCGGAACCCTGGACGGCAGCGGCACCGCATGGTGGCTTTACAGGGACCTCAAACTCTACGAGGTATGCCCCTACTTTATCGGCCCCGCCATGCAGGTACCTCAGGGTATGGAACTCTGGGCATCGAAGGCAGCCTGGGACGCACTGCCTGAAGACCTTCAGGCCATCGTCGAGACAGCGGCTCACGCCTTCAACACCGATTACATGGATGCTGTTACCATGGAAGAGCGTGAGATGTTCAACAAGTCCTTCAAGGAATGGGGCACCACTTACATCGAATTCAGCAAAGAAGACGTACAGACGATCATCGACGAATTCTCTCTGCCTTACCTGGACAAGGTATCCAAGGAGCAGGGCGCCAAAGATCCAAGGGTTACCCAGGCTATTGAGATCATCAAGCAGTTCATGAGAGATTACGGATACATAAAATAAAGGAAAGATCCTTCAGGACCCCCCTTCTCTTCCAAGGGGAGGGGGGCCTTCAATATTTTTAAAACCGATGTACCTGATGAGGTGAGGCGATTGCGCTTTTTGACCGGTTTTATCAGATTTGTCGACAACCTGAACGACCGGATGGGTAAACTCGCCGCTTTTCTTGTTTACCCTGTAATGCTTGTTCTGGTGTACGAGGTTGTAATGAGGTATGTCTTCGGCAGACCAACCATCTGGGCCCATGAAACTTCCTGCATGTTTTACGGAGCCCACTTTGTTCTGGGAGGAGCCTATGCCCTGAGGCATGACGCTTTTGTAAACGTCGAGGTTTTCTATATGCGATTCCCCAAACGCGTAAAAGCAATTGTTGACCTCATCACCTGGACCATGTTCTACGCCTTTGTGGGTGTCTTGCTATGGAAAAGCCTCCCCTGGGCCTGGAAAAGCCTTTCGGTCTTCGAATTTTCGGACAGCACCTGGGGACCGGCTGTCTGGCCGGTCAAGTGGACCATTCCCTTCGCTGCTTTTTTCATGCTCCTCCAGGGAATGACAAAGACGATCAAAGACGCTTTTTTAGCCTTTACCGGACGCGAGATCGTTACCGTGACTGACACCAAAGCCCCTATTGGAAACTGAGGTGATCCCATGGATATAGGATTTATTTCAATTCTTCTTTTTGCCAGCATGTTCATACTGTTAGCTTCAGGCCTTCCCGTCGCTTTTGTTCTAGGGGGGCTGGCAACAGTCTTTACAGCCATATTCTGGGGTCCCGAATCACTCTTCATCGTTGTTGCCAGGACTTACTCCATGATGTCCACCACAACGCTGGTGGCGGCACCACTATTCGTTCTGATGGCAGTGGTTTTGGAAAAATCCGGTGTAGCAGAGGACCTCTTCGAGATGATGTACCGATGGTCGGGGGGCGTCAAGGGAGGATTGGCAGTCGGTACTGTCTTTGCCTGCACGCTGATAGCCGCCATGTCGGGTATAGCCTCCACGGGAGTTGTCGTTATGGGAGTCATGGCTCTTCCGGCAATGCTCAAACGAGGATATGACAAGAGGATCGCCACGGGCTGCATCCTGGCCGGAGGCGTGTTGGGTCCTCTGATCCCTCCCAGCATCGCTCTGGTCCTTTACGGAACTATTGCCCAGGTATCCATAGGCGGGCTCTTTGCCGGAGGGATGGGCGCCGGTCTGCTCTGTTCTTCCCTGATCATCGGATACATACTGATCAGGTGTCATATCAACCCGGAACTTGGCCCTCCGATCCCCGTGGAGGAGAGATCCGACATGAAGGCCAAGATCGCTTCCCTTAAGGGAGTGATCCTGCCGCTTCTTCTGATAACTACAGTTCTGGGATCCATTTATACCGGCATAGCCACACCGACTGAGGCCGCGGCCGTTGGAGCCTTCGGGGCTTTTGTGTGCAGCGCCATCCATAGACGTTTGAACTGGGCGCTTATTAAGAGTGCTGCCTATTCCACCATACAGGTCCAGGGTTTCATGATGTGGATACTCTTCGCAGCCCAGGCATTTGCGTCCGTATACATGGGTTTGGGAGCCGCGAGGATGGTTATCAGTCTGGTCGAAAAATATGAGGTAGGCTGGTGGACCATGCTGATAGCGATACAGGTCGTATGGTTCCTTCTTGGATGTGTCATCGATGCGTGGAGCATATTGATGATCACCCTTCCGATCCTGCTACCGATACTGCCGATCTACGGTTTTGATCCCCTGTGGCTGGGAGTCCTTTACGCTGTCAATACACAGACGGGATACCTTACGCCTCCCTTCGGCACCATGCTGTTCATGATCAAGGGGATCGCTCCCAAAGAAGTTACCATGAACGATATTTACCGTTCCATTACCCCTTTTGTGACAACCCAGCTGGTTTGTCTTACTTTGTGCATCATCTTCCCGAAGATCGTTACCTGGCTTCCAGATCTTCTTTTCGGTTAAGGATAAGGACCTTCCGAGGGACAGGTACACCGCAGCCCTGTAACCCGAGACAAGTAACGGCCCCTTTCAAAAGGGGCCGTTACTCATTTCCGGCAGGATTTGACCCGGTTACCCCTAGAAAACCCTCGCCCCGAGGGGCACCGGGAGCCTTCCCGGCTCCAGCAGAGAGAGCCCCCCGTCCTCGTGGGGGACTCCCAAAACAAGAACCTCCGAAAGGAATCCGGCAATGTTCTTTGGTTCAAAATTGACCACGCAGACCACCAGTTTTCCCAACATCTCTTCCATGGAATAGTCGTTTTTAGCCTGAAGACTGGATCCCCTGATCCCGATATCATCTCCAAAGTCTAACTTCACCCTGTAAGAGGGTTTTCTTGCCCGGGGAAAATCCTGGACATCGATCACCCTACCGACCCTGATATCCACTTTTTCGAAATCATCAAAAGCAATCATCGAGATCTTTCTCCTTTCATGGCCATTTTTCCCATATTATCACCGAAGCCGACAGAAAGAGCCTCGCCGCATTTTGTCACAGGCCGAAGAAAGGGCTATTATGTGGCGGCGAAACCCGGCGCGTAAAGCCGGCAAAAGGGGAGGCCCTGAAAATGGCGAACATCATCCTCATGATAGTCTGTTTCTCTCTCGGGATCGTCCTGAGAAAATGCGGTCGTCTTCCCCAGGAGACTCCGTCGGTGCTGAACTCCTACATTATCCACGTGGCTCTGCCTGCCCTGGCGCTGCTTCATATTCATGGACTTGAGTTCTCTGCCGCACTTCTCTTTCCCGCGGCAATGGCGTGGCTCCTTTTCGCGGGGGGGTATGTTTTTTTCCGTATCCTTGGAAAGACGGCGGGGTTCTCTGCGGGCACCGTGGGGGCGCTGTTTCTCACCGGCGGGCTGGGAAACACTTCCTTCGTGGGACTGCCCATGATAGAGGCTTTCTACGGTAGGGATTACCTGGGGATAGGAATACTGGCCGATCAACTGGGGTCGTTCCTGGTCCTTTCGACCATCGGGATAGCGCTGGCCGCGGCATATTCCTCGGGCAAGACCTCATGGGGAGGCATTGCCCGCAAGGTGCTGCTTTTCCCCCCTTTCGTGGCTATGGTGCTGGCCTTTGCCCTGATTACTGTACCATTTCCGCTCTGGCTTCAGAGTGTGCTGGAGAGGATAGGCGGGACCCTGCCCCCCCTGGCACTCCTTTCTGTCGGCTTCCAGTTGCGGGTCGGCCATATCCGTGACCGCATAAAACCCCTGGCTGCAGGGCTTCTTTATAAACTGATCCTTGGCCCGGCCCTTGTGGCAGCCGTTTTTATCCTGATACTTGGAGCGCGGGGAACGGAGATCCAGGTGACGGTCTTCGAGGCGGCAATGGCTCCAATGATAACAGGGAGCATAGTCGCGGCGGAGCATGACCTGGACCCTTCGCTGTCAGCCCTGATGGTAGGAGTAGGGATACCCCTCTCTTTTGCCACCCTGCCGCTCTGGTGGTGGATCCTCGGGGCGTTCTAGGACAATATTGCTTCCGGTGCTTTCTGCTCCTCGTGGAGAAACTCGAAACGCATATTATCCACTCCGAAAGCCCTGCCCAGCGACTGCAGTGTCTGCCTGGCAGACTGTTCCGCGTCGGCCCCGAGCCCGGCGATCATTGTCGCCGCCTGGGACTCGGCAGCCCGCTTGGCGGCGTCCTTGAGCCGGTTCTTGTCCTGCTCGCTGAATCCGTCTCCGAAAAGGGTGTTGAGAAGGTCGGGGAGCAGCCAGGGTACAAGCCTGCTCTTCTGCTCGTCGTAGAACTGGATATCCCGAATGCTGGTCTCGTAAATGCAGGGAGGCATCCTCAAAAGATACTCCCCTCCCGGTTCCTCGATGATCTGGAAGTCCTCGCTGCGCAGATCGTAGCGAAAATCTATTACAAACTCGAAGATCATGGCCATTTTCTTTTTCGTGAGTATCCAGGAGAGGTATTTCTTGCCGATCTCTCCCCAGGTGTGATCGACCTCCGTAACGATCTCCTTCGTCAGGACCTTGAAGACCGACAACTGACCGATCGCCCTCAGTTGCTGGATGCTTGAATATATCGTCGTCTCGCGCCCCCTGGCGCCAGCCGTCCATTTCCTGCGTATGGACCGGACGAGCAGCACAAGAGCAAAAGCGATAACAAAACCGGCCAGCATTGATACAAGAGTGTTCATTTATTCACACCTCCCGGAGAGGTTTCAAAAAACCATTACAGGACAATCATAAACCATAGGGACCGGATCCCGGACGCAACCTCAGGAAACTGACCTCTTTTGCCTTTCTGCTCTGTTATTTGCTCTATCGGCCACCAAAAACCGGAACCATACTTCAAAAACATCTCACCTCTAAAAGAAACAGAGCGTCGGGGAGGTTCCAGCCTCTACCTTTCCTGTCCTGATGGCATTTTTACGGATGACGCTGGACTAAATCCCGTTTCGTGAAGTATGCTGACCAGAGAATACGGAATAACTCGTCATAACAACTGCCGGGAGAGAGGAAAATAATGAAAAAACATAAAGCGGTCAGCCTGTTCATAATGTTCATTGTTCTCATTTGCCTGCCTCCACTGGCGGAGGCCAACCCCGTGATCGAAGCCCCGGCTTTAAAACTGGGGACCTTCAATCTCGGTAGAGCCCCCGCGCTGGCCTACCAGGACGAGAAGATCTCCGCCACCCTTCAGATCACTCTGGACAGGCTCTTCCTTGATCTTCGGAATTCGACTACGGGGATAGTCATTGTCGACCGGGACAAATTTTTCTTTACCGATGCTGAATCACGGGTCAGCCGGATGATCCACGACGGGGCACAGTATCTGCACCGGGACAGTCCCCAGGGACAGATAATTCTTCCCCCCGGAGGAAGTGTCAGAACCGGCATGGTTCCTCTGGACAATATCTGGTGGAACGACCAGGCAAAGAAATACGAAACGATCACGATCAAGGATGAAGATGGCAAAGAAAAGACCATAAAGATACCCAAAGAGAGGGACAAAAACGACAACAGGAACTGGGAGATCAGGGAACTGGCACCGTGGCCTCCGGGGGGAAGATTGTTCAGCTCCGAGGAAAAGTACATGAAGCTTTATTCGGGGAAGCGCCTCTCCCTACTGATGACCCTCCTCTTCAACGGCCATGACACAAGGTACTATGTTTTCAACTTCGACTTCCCCGTCTACGTGACAGCGGAGGAAAGGGAAGCCGCAAAGACAAGATCGGCCTCCATGGACAAATACCTGATCCTGGGTGAGAAAACAAAAGCCGGGTTCATAGTGATTCAGGTTGTCGCCAGCGGAAGCCCGGCCGAGAAAAAGGGGATAAGGGCCGGGGATGTTCTTATGGAGATCGACGGAGTATCCGTGACAGGCATGGAAGTCGACTCGGTGAGGGAATACATCTCGAAAAAGGCTGGGGAAAACCGGAGCATCATCGTCGTTACGGGGAGAAAGGGGATAAAGAATATCACAGTCTTGAAATAGCGTTCGGGGGTTACTGCGGTATGAATCCTCTTATCAGGGAAGGCTGTGCTGGAGGGATTTCCGGGGGATGATCCTGCAACGGTAGTATGTCTATTTCCACGCCCTGGCTGTCTCTCATTTGTGCAAATTGTCATCTGAATTAACAAATAGCCCAGGCGCGACCTCGAAAAACTGACCTCTTTTGCCGTCCTGCTCTATTTACTGCTCATTCGGCTAACTTTTTTGTAGATCTGTTTACGATCTCCGATCTTGATTACAAGGATTTCCAATTCGGAATCCTTTATGCAGCAGATAACCCTGTAATTGCCGATCCTGTATCGCCAATACTCGGCAAGATTCCCGGACAGGCTCTTGCCTGATGCTCTGGGGTTTCCCGACATGGCGATATCGTCGATGCGGTCAACGATCTTTCCCGCCATTTCGTCAGGCAGTCTGCCCAGATCCCGAACTGCCGTGCGTGTGTAATTAACCCTCCAGCCCAAGGGATTTTCTCATTTCCCCGGCAGACAGGACAGGCTCTTCCCCGCTGTTGACCCTCTCCATTATCTCGTCAGCCTGAAAAGCGTCCTCTATATCTTCAAGGTGTGTCAATATTGCCTGCCGGACATAGAAAGTCTTGGTTCGGCCCGTCCTTTTCGCAAGTCCTTCAAGCCTTTCTTCAATATCCTTCGGCAACCTCAATGAAAGCATCGTCTCCCCCCTCCTTTTTTGCAATACAAGTATATCATCAGATGAGCGGCTCCATGTTTCCTTCATTCATATTCAGGTAACCGCCCTGTCGTAAGCCGGGTATTCGATACGGGACAGCTGCAATAATGGCCGAGGACTGGAGGCGATCCGGAGAGGGTGGATAGCAAAAGCGCAGATCAGGATACCCGATGATGGTTTTGGATTGTCGTTTGCAGGAGTCACTTCGCTTTCCATTCGGCCATGATAGATTAGAAACATACTTCAAAAATATCGTGACTCGACAGGAAATCAGCAGTCAGGGTGATTCCAGCCTCTATTTTTATGTTGGCGTTTGTTCAGTTAACCAAATTGCTCCCAAAAACCTAATTTATTGGGGCTTTACATGATTTATCAAAAGTGTAGGTGCGACCCCAACAAGGTTCCCTGATCAACCTCCGATTATTTCGTTCAGGCCTTCGATGATGCGGGAAATCTCTTCGTCCGAAATCTCTGTAATTTTCTCTCCAATGCGTTTTACTGAAAGGGTACGGATCTGACTGATCTTTACCCAGGATTTTTTGGGAAGATCTTTTTCGTCCAGTTCCAGGGTCAGAGGGAAACCAGCCCGCTGCGGCTTGCTCGTCAACGCGACTGCAATAACCGTCCCCGACCTCTCATTAAATACATTGTGGCTTAAAACAAGAACGGGTCGCAATCCGCCCTGTTCACTTCCAGTGACCGGGCTAAGATCAGCCCAGTAGATGCCGCCCCTCAATATACCGGCCATTCTTCCAACTCCAGCGTCAAACCCTCTTCTGCCAAAGACTGTTCGAAAACAGGATCAAGCCTGGCGCATTCCTGCGCGAGACGCCTTTTCTCCAGGCGCATCAGTTTTTCCGTGAGAGCCTCCTGAATGGCACGGCTACGGTTTGGGAAAACCTTTGATTTTACGAGACTATCTAGTTCTTTAAGGGTTTTGGCATCAATTGTAATGGCAATTTTTGAAGCCTTCATCTCCATCACCTCCGGTATGATATTATATCATACCCATTGCGGTCGTGCGGCTCCCTCCGTGGCTCCCTTCCTGATCATCGTGACCACCAGGTCACAGAACTGGTCCTCTTCATTGGATAAAACATACTTGCCCGGCATGGCTCCGTGGTCGATGATCAGGACATCTCCCCGTAAAAGGTTTTCCTCGATATCTTTGAACCTGAAAGTCAGCCTCCCCTTGGCGCAAAATACTATTTCAAGGGTTTCATGGCCTTTGTTGTTACCCTTCCGGGGATAGACCAGACTTCCCTTCGCCAGGGACATGGCCATAGTATCCCCGCGGCAGGCTCCTCTTTTCATGATCAGGTTAAAGTCATTGACCTTTCCTTTGCTCCTGGTTTTGTCTCCCCCGTAAAAAAGGTGCGGCTCGTATTTGCTCAAAAAGACTTCATCCCTGTCATCATGGACAAGTACGAAATCCTTCCCTGTGGTCATGATGATCCGGTCGTAGTCATCGTAAAAGGTGAAAAGCGATTCCTCCACATCCACGGTGGCCGTGGAGACCCGAAAGACAAAATCCTTATCGGCAACATCGGCATCCTCAGGGTCAATGAACAACTGATTTACGGTGCCTCCGGACCACAGTCTCTTTTTTACCTCATCCTTTCTGATGATCCGATAAGGAGTCTCCTTCGAGAAAAACCCTTCTTTCAACCTCTTTTTCCTCCTGTTCGGCATAAATCCTGCATTCCCCTTCTCTGGGAATGTCCGGCCTTTGCTTTTGATTCCTCCATAAAGATCACTTCCCTTGTGCCGGAAATGAAAAGTGCAGGCTTGACCTGTTTGGTTTACCCATTAATAAATGGTCTTGACCTGGCCGATCAGACACATCTGCCTATCAGGACGGAAAACAACATATCAAAATTTACTTTATCAGCACCCTTGATCAACAATCTCTGCTCTTTCAGTAATTCCATCCCGTTCGTTTCCAGCAACTCCATAATGTAACCCGGAGAATGCCTGAATATTGGCACGCCCCAGGCTGTCGGTCCCTCAAAATAATCGGCTGATGTCTCCTGCGGCGCAATGGAAAAGGCGAAAACACCACCACTTTTGATCACTCTACTGACCTCAGAGAAGAGGGCCTTCATGTCACCCATAAAATGCATTACCCCACAACAAATGACGTGGTCAAAAAAATGATCTTCATAAGGTATAATCTCTCGCGTTACATCACACATTTTCATTTCTTCCGTAAATCCTTTCGATCGACAGGCAGTCAGCATTTTTTGTGAGTTATCCAATCCGTAAACTTTCAGTCCGATCTCGGAAAAGTGTATCGAGGCCAAACCAGTACCTATTCCGATATCAAGCAGTTTTTCTCCTGCGCTGACAAATTCAAAACCCATCCCGAAGAGCACTTCATGGCCATAACTGGAATATGCTTTTACTTCCTCGTCATATTGGCTTGCCGATTCCCTGTGAACAGGCTCATTCATCTCACGGTTCATAAAGGTTTTTCGCCCTCTTTCACCCATAGAATTAAGGCAATCATCCATTGTTCCAAAAGTGTACGACCTGACCCTTATGGGTTCCCCCTTCGCTTCCGTACCCCCGCTGACTGTACTCTCCCCGGCCCAGATCAGCTCAGAAAATGCCGCCCCTCAATATGCCGGACACTCTTCCATCTCCGGCGTCAAACCTTCTTCAGCCATAGACTGCGGAAACCAGAAGCACCGCCGCAATAAGCCCTGCCGCAATCAAGAGCAGAACCCTTCTGGGCATCCCCGTCACCTTTTTGGCACAGTCCCAAAATTATCGTGCAAGACGTTTCCGTTATCGGGAGCGTGTTCTGTCTCCTTCCCTGCACCGCAGTGCTGGCAGAAAGGAAGCAGCGAATAACGAATATTGTGGCACTCCGGGCACTCCTCGAACAGAACCGTTCCGCAGGCCGGGCATGAATATGGCCTGTCTTCATACGTTCCCCTGGGAAGCTCCAACTTGCCTACCGTCCGGCGCGTCCAGAACAAAAATTTCCGGGGACCTCTCCTTATGGGAAAGTCACATATCGGGCAGAAGAACCTTTCATAGCTCTCACGATACTGTTTTATCAGCAAGTAGGGTTTAGGGAAGGCAATGACCCTGATGAAATACACCAGGAGCTTGATAACGGCTATGAGGAGCCCGCCCACAAGAACATACTTGACGTATCGGGCAGGAAAATACCTGTGTATGACGAAAGCTGTCTTCAGAAGTGTCGCCGCCGCGAATCCGAGGAAAAGCGGGAAGTAAACGCTGCCGCGTTTCCTGACCACAAAAAAGGCACCAGCGGCCAGCATGGGGAGAAGGATCAGGAGCTGGAACCCCGCCAGGCGAAGATCGTGTTTCTCCCGAAGGACCCGGAATTCCTCCCCTGCAGGCGATCTCTGCCCGGCTATCTCCTTTTCAATGGCCATTCTTTCGGATTCGAGAGACCTTTTACGGTCGGTGAGCTGTGAAAGTTCCGTGTTGTGAGCCTGGTAACGTTTCTGACTTTCAAGGAAGTGGGCAAGGCTCTCGGAAAGGTTGGTCTGTTCCTTATCTGAAAGGGATACGGACCTCTGGACTGCCAGTTTCTGGAGCTCTATAAGCTGGTTGATAGTATTCTGGAGGTTCTGGGAGCTGTCGCTGACGATACGCATCTCCTCGCGCTTGTCGGAAATGGCGCGGTCAACATCGGAAATTTCCGCCATAAGAGCTTTGGCTCTTTCGACCAGATCCTGGTCGACGTATCTCCTCTCGATCTCGGGATATTGAGGGCCTCGGATAGACTCGATATCCTCAACGAGGAATCCGAGAACCCAGAATACCAGGATAGCCAGGACCACGGTAAAAAAGTAGATCATGAAACGGTGGATCCATGGACCTTTCGCTGTATTCACATTCCCACCCCCTCGCCATGAAACACTCATTTGCAACCATATCACATTGAAAATACTGGCTTTTATTATAACCTTCCTTACTGGGAAGACATGATCCAGGGATGAACCGATAGACCCGGATTCAGCCCCTCAGCTTTTCGCCCGCCTTCTTAAGGCTTTCAAGGATATTATCTATTTTTTCCGGCCTGTTCTCGCACCGGTATTTGGGGAAAGAAACGCTGAGGGCACGGGACACCCCTCCCTGCCGGTCACTTAACGGCACCGCAAAACAGAACAGGCCATCGGCAAACTTTTCATTATCGCAGGCGTACCCTTTTGCCCTTACATCCATCAATTCCGCGACCAGGGATCCCAGGGAAAGAATGGTATTCCTTGCCATTTTGACGGATTCATACCCTTCGTAGAGTTCCACCAATTCATTTTCACTCCTATGGAGATCGACGGAATATCCTTGACCGGCATGGAAGTCGATTCGGTGAGGGAATACATCTCGAAAAAGGCGAAGCAAAACCGGAGCATCATCGTCGTCACGGGGAGAAAGGGGATAAAGAATATCGCGATCCTGAGATAAAGCGCCGGCCCCAAAGCACCTGGATCTGGATCACCGATCTCTCCCTGGCCGAATATTCTACATGGGGATTCTGGCAGTCATCCTGGTGGTGTTTCCTGACGACCCCTGCTCGGGTGGCGACATTGATCAAAAGACCTGGTTTATCGGGGCTTTATCATGTTTTGTCAAAAGCGTAGGTTTGACCCCTATGGGCTCCGCTGCTATGGGTTCCGCCTATGGGTTCCGCTTTTTATGTATTCCGGGTATCAGCCGGCGGAGAACGATGCTGTGAGCATTACAAGGAAGACGATATTTATGGTCACATGGGCGATCATGGAGACGTAGATGCTCCGCGTTCTCCACGCGGCCATGGCCAGGGGAAGGAACCCGACGGCTATCTGGGGCCACCGCCACGGCGTCCAAACATGGTAGATGCTGAAAAGAAGGGTGTTGATGACCGGCGCCCATGCCCCGTAGCGGTCGACCCGCGGGAGAAGAAAGCCCCGGAAGTAGAGCTCTTCGGTTATTGGGCCGACCAGGCCGTTGAACACGAATGCTGTTACCAGGAGCACCGCGACAGCTCCCGCAGAAGGCAGATCACCATCCGCACTGGTCTGAGCAAAGGACAGGATCGCATCGGGCATCCACGACGGCAATCGCTCGATGACCCACCCTTCCAGCAGCGACATCCATGCTATCAGCGTGAAGATGAACCATGCAGCCAGGCCAATGGACATCGGCAGCAGCCGCCGGAGTGGAAGTTTTTGCCTGTAATCCGTAACGGCAAGAGGGGACCACGATCCGGTCGTCCTTCGGGCTACGATGGCCAGGCAGCCAAGTTCAATGGGGACGATCACGAGCCCTATCCCGCCGAAAAGGGCGAATATCGGGTCCAGCCCCCATTCCTTCAATACTGGTGCTGTCCCGACGATGAACGCGCCGAGCACCACACCGGGAAATAGACTTAGGATAACAGACAGCCAGAGCGGATGCTGCGGGGTTGGGCTGCGTCCTATGTTCTTTCGTTCATTTTCACTCATTACCACACCCCCTGACCTACCGGACTGTTTCCTTCTTCTCCCGACAGCAGGAGTATCGATCCCATCCAATGATCATAATCCAATACAATGTTCCGGTCATTAAATGCGCCGCCGGCCTGACAAGTGCTTCCATATTGTTATTTTGCCCGGGCCATCGTTCCCCCTTTATTGGTGCCTTGTCCCTCTTAAAGTTTCCGTATCCATTTTCAAGCTCCCGCATGATGCAGATATCGGTGACCGGTTTATCTGCACCTTCCTCTACCAACCCATGCCCAGTAGCCAGAGCGGATAACCTCCCTTGCCGGGGAGTTCCGTATCGTCGCGAAATACGATATCCGCATTCTTTATTTTCTTGAGGCGACCGCCAATTTCGATAAGTTCCCCCTCGACAACGAAATCTCCGCGCCTCTCGTCGCAAACCGATTCGATCTCTCTTCCGCTTTCCTGAAAAGCCAGGACGGCAAAAGCCTCCCGGGAAACACCCAGGCCTCCACCGAACAGGCTATACATCGGCGGCTCTCCCAGAAACAGCTTCGCCCCCTTGGAGTAGACTCGATTATCGTTTTCCTTGCGGGCTATTCGGATCAAACCGACGGTTTCCATCACTTCGAAAAGCTGCAGAAGCTTTGCCTTCCCGAGTCCCCACTCTTTGCAGAGGCGCTCGACATTCAGCACGGGGGCATCCGATCTGGCAAGATACCCGGTTGCGGCCTTCATCAGACGAAGATGGTTGTCGGTGATCTGCGGCACGAAGAACGGGATGTCGGAAAACTGCATCTTGCCGATGACATTCTCCAGCCTGTCCATGTAACGACCTTCGGTGAAAAAGGGGCGAAACCCTCCCTCCAGGTATTCCCGAAAAAGGCCTGTAACATTGGTTTCATCAAGGTATTCATGGATCTTCCCATTATCGGGAGAGAGCGGGTCGATAACCCCGGGATCCTTTTCTCCCTTCAGGACCGCGAATTCACGCAAGGAGAGTAGAGGAACCCTGGTTATAGGGAACCGCCGTGAAAGATCTGCTACTCCTCCCCTTAGCACCAGCGAGCTGCTGTCGCTTGCCCAGATCCTGTTCCTGGGATAGGAATCGTACAGGGCCTTGAGGTCACGGCTCCAGTCTTTTGCAAAATGGACCTCGTCGACGACGATACCCTGAAAACCGGACATGAATGCGGCTTCACCAACATCCCAGAGAGGTATTCCGGCAAGCAGGGGGTTGTCAGCGGAAACATAGATCATGTCATCGCTCATAGAAAAGAGAAGAAAGGTTGTTTTCCCGACGCCCCTTGCACCTGTTATCAGTGCCCCGCGGCTGTTGACTGGATTTGCACCGTAGAACGGGCGAAGGGGCTCCGGAAGACTCGACCTGTTCCGATCGGATATGGTTTCAAGCTGCCGGATGACCTGCCGCATTTCCATTAGGCACCCCTCACTTTCCGTCTATGATAAGCCGATTTTAGCACATAAATGGACTACGGTAGTCCGTTTTTGTGAATATTGGATTTGATCCATCGTTTCTCCCCCAAACAAAGGGAGCCCCTTCCCTTGCGGTTGGGCGCTCCCCTTTTCTTGTCATTCTGTTCTGTTCTTGAGGTTCCGGATGCTGAGTTACTCCTCCAGCGGGATGCAGATGTCGGTGATCAGTTTTTCGGGCGGGGTTTCGCCCGGGGAATTGCGGTAGATCTCGAAAGACGGGGCGGACGCGGGTTCGCAGCCGCTTCCGGGGAGCCATTCTCCGTAAAACCACCGGTAGCAGGCCAGGAGTCCGTCGTGAGGCCCTGTGTGCCGGAGGACGGCGTATTTTCCCCCTTTGATGGTCTGCTTTTCGAAGCAGGCTTCCGGCTCGAAACCCTCCGTGACGGTCATGCAGGCGTCGTAACGGATCTTTTCGGCCTCGGTGATATCCGGGTCGTCATAGCTTATTCCAATAAAGAGCGTTTTCGGCCCTATCGCGGCGCTGTTGCGGGAATTTGAGCAAAGCTTCTCCCAGGCAACTCCGCACCCCGCGTAGGGTCCGGTGTAGCGAACGGAAACAACCGTCATGGGCTGGAACTGCTCTACTTTCACTTTCATCGGTTTTCCTCCCTGTCTCTGGATGACTGCCCGAAGCCCGGGAGGACTCCCGATCCCCCTTTCGCATCGAGCCTCTTTCCTGTAGCCCGAAGGGGTTTCTCCGAAACGCTTCCGGAATGCTCTCGTGAAGGATTCGTGGGTCTCGTAGCCTGCGCTGAAGGCGATATCGGGAATGGACCGGGAGGAATAGACAAGCTCGAAAGCAGCCCGTTCCATCCTGAGCCGCAGAAGATGCTCCCCCAGGGTTTCGCCCACCATGGCGCTGAAGATCCTGTGAAAATGGAACATCGAGAACCCCGCCGCCCGGGCCAGATCATCCATGGATATTTTCTCGTCCAGATGTTCCTGGATGAGGAACTGCACGTTCCTTATAGCCTGTTCGTACTCATCGCGCGTTCTCTTTCTCATCCGTCGACCTCCGCCTGATGGAACTGTACTCCATATCCACATGGCGCGCTTGACACATATTGCGGGATTTGCAAGTCTCAATGTCCTGGTAAATTCAGTCCCACTAACCATGGTTGCTTCCATTCGGAGGCTGGTGCGTGAAAACCCCTCCGGCCGAAGCCT
>NPIE01001667.1_pt2 | contig 17592 bp, 14 predicted proteins | sample 8637661 | NCBI WGS metagenome assembly NPIE01 (sample SAMN07420842, study PRJNA396082) | bioreactor metagenome | isolation source: sample BA12 brine-fed electro-methanogenic bioreactor BA | place: Japan: Kochi | collected 2016-12-09
AGGATGCGCTGATCATTGGTGTAGGAATGGATGGTGGTCATCAAACCGCGCTTGATGGTGAAATTATCATGCACCACTTTAGCTGCAGGTGCCAGACAGTTGGTTGTGCAGGATGCGTTTGAAACAATATGATGCTTGGCGGGATCATACATTTCATCGTTGACGCCGAGAACAACCGTCAGGTCTTCATTCTTTGCAGGGGCAGAAATGATAACTTTCTTTGCACCGCCGCCATCGATGTGCGCATTCGCACCTGGTTTTGCATCGGTGCCTTTGCCGTCGCGGAAAACACCGGTCGATTCGATCACGATTTCAACACCGAGGTCAGCCCAGGGCAGATCAGCAGGATTGCGTTCTGCCAAAACCTTCACCTCTTTGCCATCGATGACGATATTGCCATCTTTGACTTCAACGGTACCTTCAAAGCGGCCATAGTTTGAGTCATATTTGAAAAGATGAGCGTTCATCTCAGCATCGACGAGGTCATTTACTGCCACAACCTCTAATTCACCAGGATAACGCTCAATAATCGCTTTTAATACTTGTCGGCCAATTCGGCCAAAACCATTGATACCAACTTTTGTTGTCATTATTTTTGCCTCCTATAGGAAATTTTTATCGAATTTATTTTACCATCTCTTGTGAATTAAATTAGTGAAATGTATCACCAATTCAACGGTTCATTCACCCAATGGACCCGTTTTTTCATAAAATAGCTGCGTGATCGTTTTTGCAAGGCGCTTTGAATCATGCCGCCAGGGGAATGTTGGGTCAATCAAGTCAGCGCAATAGACGGAGGCATGTTCCAGTAAGTCCATATCCATCCGCACCCACTCCACATCCTCACCCAGATCGCCTTCAAAATGATTATTGCAGATCACGAGATCGAACATATCTTGCCCAGCATGCTTTTCCACTGTCCTCACATGATCAAGGCAGTTGAAATGATCGGTCTCACCGCGCTCGGTGGCAACATTGCACACAAAAAATTTCATCGCCTGGCTGGCTCGCACCGCTTCTGCCAGATCTCTCACTAAAAGGTTGGGCAGCAAACTTGTGTATAAGCTGCCCGGTCCAATCACGATCAAATCCGCACTGAGGATCGCGGAGATGGCTGGCGGGAAGGCAGGTGTATTGGAGGGTTCCAGCCAAACCCGCTGGACAGAGCCTGTTGATTCGCGGATTTGAGTTTCTCCTGCAACGTGGTAGATCTTGCCCTCAGCATCGAGCAAATCAGCCTTAAGCCGCACATCCGTCAGCGTTGATGGCAAAACCTGCCCGTAGACCGCCAAAACCCGGCCCGATTCGGCAACTGCCTCCTCGAAACTGCCCGTGATCTCGGTCAGCGCTGTGATCAGCAGGTTGCCAAGTGAGTGACCCTCTAAGCCGGTACCCGAGGCAAAACGATACTGAAAAACCTGAGAAAGCAGGTCCTCGTTATTGCTCATCGCCGCCAAACAATTCCGGATGTCTCCAGGAGGGAGAATGCCGATATTCTTGCGGATTTCGCCTGAAGAACCGCCGTCGTCAGAAACAGTCACAATCGCTGTCAGGTTATGGGTATAGTCTTTTAAGCCGCGCAATAGAGATGCCAACCCATGCCCCCCACCCAGCACAACAACCCGCGGCCCTCTATCACGGCGGCGGTAAGAATCGAGTGCCTCGATCAGGGGTTTGCCTGGTGGTAGAAATGGGCGTAAGAGAGAGCGGTTAGACCCCCAAATGCCGATTAAGACGAAGATTATCCCAATCCCGCCAAAGATCAACACCCGGATTGGACGGTCTAAGAATCTTAATGAAAGGTATGCCAATGCCGGCAGCCACCAGGTCTCCGGCGCGTTGCGGTAAACATCCAAAATGATCAGCGCAAGGCCTAAGCCTAAAAGCGTGGTGCCAATTAATACCAAAATCAGCCAGCGTTTATACCCCAACCCTGGCCGAAACCACTGTGATTCCCGGCGGATGCGTTCCCACAAGCGGGAAAAGAAACCTTGTTTTTTCTCTTGCATATCAAAGAAATCATAGCAGGATTCCAGGTAAACGTCAACGGGGCTTATTCATGTCTGTTAATCGAAAAAATGAATTCCCTGCTATAAATCTTAACCATGTTATAATGTCGGCATGAGCATCACAATCGCAATGGACATCGGTGGCACGCACATGCGTGCCGCAGTTTTCCATGAAAACGAAAACCAACCCAGTGAAATTAAGCGCATCCGCACCTATGTTGACGGAAAAACTTCCATTGATCGTCTTATTAATTTAATTGAAGATGTCACTCCGAAGGGTGAAATGATCCAGGCTATTGGGATTGCTGTACCAGGGCCAATGGACCCCCAAAAAGGGATTATATTGGCGGCCCCCAACCTCAAAGAGTGGTCCGGCATCCCCCTGCAAGCAACAATTGAGGCTCATTTTGGTGTGCGCACACGGCTGGGTAATGATGCCAATATGGCTGCCGTCGGCGAATGGCGGTATGGCGCAGGGCAAGGACATCACCATGTGCTCTACCTGACTATCAGCACTGGCGTTGGCGGCGGTGTGATCTGCCACGACCAGCTCTTGCTTGGCGAGCAAGGCATTGGGGCAGAATTAGGTCATGTGACCATCCTCCCAGACGGCCCTATCTGCAACTGCGGTCAACGCGGCCACATTGAAGCAATCTCATCCGGCACAGGGATAGCGAACTATGTGGCTGAACAACTTGAAGCAGGGCGTAAATCTTCCCTGACAGGTAAACCCGATGCGAAAGCGATCAGCATGGCAGCCAAACAAGGCGATGTTTTGGCAATCGAGGCGTTCAACCGGGCGGGATATTACTTGGGATTAGGCATCGCAAACTACTTGATGATCTTCAATCCATCGATTGTGATTTTAGGCGGGGGCGTGTCAGAGACAGGTGACCTGATCATGAACCCGATCCTGAAAACGGTTGAAGAATCGGTGCTGTCAAAACATTTCTTGCAGAACCTGACGATCACACGTGCCGCACTGGGCGATAACGCCGGTTTATATGGTGCGCTGGCGCTGGCTCGTGATGCAGTCACCTTCGCCTGATTTTTTTGATTGTAAATTCTGCCTTCTGTAAATAGCTTTCTAAATTGTTTCCCCTCTCCCAATCATCGCGTCAGTGATATAATCTCCGCATCAAGATTCTCACCACTCAGGAGGTATATCAAATGCAACCGCTCAAATTACCAGGACCAAAAGCCCAAGCCATCATCGAACGGGACAAAGCCCATATTTCCGCATCTTATCCACGGGGCTACCCCTTCGTGATGGATCACGGCAAAGGCACTGAAGTTTGGGACGTTGATGGCAACCGCTTTTTGGATTTCGCAGCAGGCATTGCGGTCGTGGCTACCGGGCACAGCCATCCAAGAGTTGTCAAAGCCATTCAAGACCAGGCAGAACGCTTTATTCACATTTCTTCTGATTACTATCACGAAAACTGGGTTCAATTGGGGGAAAAACTCGACGAAATCTCACCATTCGTCGGAGAGTCCGCCTCTTTTATGACGAACTCAGGCACCGAAAGTGTTGAAGCAGCCATAAAATTAGCCCGATACCATTCACAACGCTCTCAATTCATTGGGTTTTTAGGCGCCTTTCACGGACGGACGCTGGGCGCAGTCTCTTTCACAGCCAGCAAATCCCACTATAAAGGGCGCTTCTTTCCATTAATGAACGGCGTTGTGCATGTGCCCTTCCCCGATCCATATCGGCCAGTGATTTTGCAACACAAAGGCGAAGGGTATGGCGAAGCGGTTGTGCGATATATTGAAGAGGAAATCCTGACACGGATCCTCCCGCCTGACGAATTAGCCGGATTCCTGATTGAACCTATCCAGGGCGAAGGCGGTTACATCGTACCGCCGCCTGATTTCTTCCCAGCTTTACGAGAACTTTGCGACAAGTATGGCATCCTGTTGATTGCCGATGAGGTGCAATCCGGCATGGGCCGCACCGGCAAGTGGTGGTCGATTGAAAACTTTGGCGTCAAACCCGATATCATCACCAGCGCCAAGGGCATTGCCTCAGGGATGCCGCTGGGTGCAATGCTCACGCGCAAAGAGATTATGAGCTGGCCAAAGGGTTCGCATGGGAACACATATGGCGGCAACCCCATCTCATGTGCCGCCGCCCTGGCGACCATCGAGCTGATCCAAAATGAATACCTGCAGAATGCACAGGATGTCGGGCAATACGCCCTGGATGCCTTGGCAGAGATCATGGTGCGCCATCCTTCCATTGGTGATGTGCGCGGCATCGGCCTGATGATTGGCGTCGAGTTTGTAAATGACCGGGAATCAAAAGAACCCGCCGTCAAACTGCGAGATGATATTGTCGATTTCGCCTTCGAACGCGGCCTGTTAACCTTGGGCTGCGGGAATAGCACCATTCGGCTTTCACCGCCGCTCTCCACCTCCCAAAGCGAAGTGGATGATGCATTGAAGATCTTCGAGGAAGCCATCACCCTTTCAGAGAAAAAGCATCTAAATTAATTTCTGATTACTACAGCACCAAATCAACAACCGAATGGTGGAAAACCACCATTCGATTGTTTTGATTGAGGTAACCTTTTCAAGTAAAACTTACAAAGCTACCTGATCGATTGCGTTCTAATACGCCTTATATAAAACTGGGATAAAATAAATCCATGTTACCTGATATCCGTGTGCGCCAGCGGGATTATCTGCTCGAAATTTCCCGGGCGCTGACTGAAGAACTTGATCTCGATAAGCTTCTGGGGCGCATCCTAAAATATGCCATCGAGATGCTTGCGGGCAGTGCCGGCTTTATTGCCCTGAGCAATAATGAAGGGCATTGGTCATTAGCGGTTGCCAATGGCTTGCCAGATGCCATTCAGCGTTTCCTTGATACCTGGCTGGGTCAAATCCCCCCTATTCAAGACCCCAAAAACCTCCAGATCCCCGAAATCAACCAGGTGCTTCAGCAGATCAGCATGGGGAACCTTTCTGCCGTAGGACTACCGCTGGTCGCCCAGCAGGAAGTGATTGGCTTCATTTATATCTTCCGCAATTACCGGGGGATGTTCTCTGCCAATGACCGCTCCCTGCTTTCAAGCTTTGCCAACCAGGCAGCCATTGCTGTGCGCAATGCCCTCCTTTACACCGAGGTCAACCGCGAAAAGCAGCGCATCGACACGATGTTGGATTCAGCAGCTGACGGCATTCTGATCCTCAACCCCAACCACAACATCGAAAGGACAAATGCCGCCTTTGCACGTATGTATGGCCTTTCGCAGGAGGAGTTATTGTGCATGGATCACGGTAAAGTGATCCAATGGGTCAAGCCACCCCACGGCATCACGCTCGATCAGGCTGAGGCCGGCGGATGGCCGCTTTCGCCTCAGGCGCATCTGTATGTTGAGGGAGACATCCAACGCCCCAATGGTCAACCTCCCCTGCCTGTCGGGATCTCCTACGCACCCCTCATCTCGCCTGAGGGCACGCTGATCAACACCATCGCCACGGTGCGCGATATCACCCGCTTCAGGCAGGCAGACGAACTCAAAAGTGAATTTATGTCAATCGTCTCTCATGAACTCAAAACACCCGTGGCATTAATCAAAGGTTATGTCAGCACTCTGCGGCGCGATGACGTGCAATGGGATCGCGAAGTAATGGATAACAGCCTGCAAGTGATCGAAGAAGAGGCTGACAACCTAACACGCCTGATCGAAGACCTGCTGGATGCCTCCAGGTTACAGGCAGGCGGTATGAAACTTAAACAAACCGATATCAACCTGCATGACGTGGTGAATCGTTTGGCGGAGCGCTTCCAAGTGCAGACGCAAGATCACCAAATTACAGTTAGTTTCCCCGAGAATTTCCCTGTGATCATGGGGGATGATGTCAGGATTGAACAGGTGCTCTCCAACTTGATCTCTAACGCAATCAAATACGCCCCAGACGGCGTCATCCAAATTACCGGGCAGGTGCTGCCTGATGAGATTATCGTCTGTGTTAAAGATGAAGGGCCAGGTATCCCTCCTGGCGACCTTCCCCATGTGTTTGACCGCTTCTATCGTGCCCCAGAAACCAGCCGAAAGACCAAAGGCGCTGGGTTGGGTTTATATCTGGCACGTGCGATTATTGAAGCGCACGATGGACGGATGTGGGTCGATCCAAAAACGAACTCGGGGACACGGATTTGTTTTTCCCTTCCGAGAGATTAACGCTAAAGTTCAGTTGAAATGCCCGTTATGGGCATTTTTATTTTTATCTAAGGTATATTTGAGGGAATAACAAGCACGCGTAAAGAGAGGAAATCATAAATTGGGCATGCGACGAAGAAATTGGCGAAGTTATATCAACGCAGATGAAGAAAAACCCCGACTATCTTGGGAATTGATCAAGCGGGTTATGGTGTATGCCAAACCCTACCGCTGGCAGATTGTAGGCAGTTTGCTCACTATCCTGGTTTACACGGGCGTGGCACTTTTGTCGCCACTGATCCTCCGCCACTTGATCGACTATGCCATCCCGGAAAAAGACATTAACCGGTTGATTTTAGCCGCAGTCGGCCTGCTGACCCTGCCGATTATCAGCGGGGCGTTCCAGGTGGTCACCCGCCGGCTGACTTCACAAATTGGCGAAGGCGTGATCTTTGACTTGCGGGTTTCGCTTTACCGGCATTTACAGCGAATGTCACTGCGTTTCTTTACGCATACCCAGTTAGGAGAGCTGATCAGCCGGCTGAACAACGACGTGGTCGGCGCCCAAACCGCCATCAGCCGCACCCTGGTCACGTTGGTCACCAACTTCATCGAGGTGCTCTCCATCCTGGTGGTGATGTTAACCCTTGAGTGGAAACTGACCTTGATGGGTATTCTCATCGTTCCTTTCTTTATCATCGCTGCCCGGCGATTGGGACGTGTCTTCAGGGAGATCGCACGCCGCCAGATGGAAACCAATGCCCGAATGAACGCGATGATGAACGAAACCCTGAACATCGGCGGCGCTTTACTTGTCAAATTGTTTGGCAGAAGGGATGATGAAATCAACCGCTTTGCCCGGCGTGCTGAAGAAGTGAAATCGCTTGGGATCCGGCGCGCCACGTTGGGCATCGTGTTTATGGTCATCATCCACCTGTTGACGGCTGTCGGCACCGCCCTGGTGTATGGCGTGGGCGGCTATCTCGTCATCCTGGACTTGTTTACCCTGGGAACCATCGTTGCCTTTGGTGATTACCTTTCTCGCTTATATGCTTCCTTCCAGGGGTTAATCAATGCGCCGGTAGAGTTTGCTACCTCGATGGTCAGTTTCGAGCGGGTTTTTGAAGTGATCGATCTGCCAATTGATATTGAAGAGAAGCCAGATGCCCCAACCTTTGAAGACGCGGCAGGTGAGATCGAATTTGACGCGGTCACTTTCAAATATCCAGACACACAAGAGGGGCTGCTCAACGACGTTTACCGCCCCTACCTGATGGAAAATGCAGGCGGGATATTATCAGAAGAAGAGCAAACCCGTCAGAGCCTGAGTAAAGCCTTTGCCAGCCAGGCGCGGGAATTGGCACTCAAAGAGATCACCTTCAAAGCACATCCGGGCGACCTGGTCGCACTGGTCGGACCAAGCGGCGCCGGCAAGACCACCCTCACCTACCTGGTTCCCCGCCTGTACGATCCCACGGAAGGCGCCATCCGGATTGACGGACATGATATCCGCGACCTGCGCTTGGATGATCTGGCAGACACAATCGGTATAGTCACCCAGGAGAATTATCTGTTCCATGACACGGTTAAAGCCAATCTGCTATATGCCAACCCGGAGGCTTCGGACGAAGAATTGATCAACGCTACCAAAGCGGCCAACATCCATCACTTTATTGCCGAACTGCCTGAGGGATACAACACCATTGTCGGCGAACGCGGCTACCGCCTGAGCGGCGGTGAAAAACAGCGCCTGGCACTGGCGCGTGTGCTGCTAAAAAATCCCCGCATTATGATCTTGGACGAAGCCACCAGCCATCTCGACAGCGAATCCGAAGCCCTGATCCAGGAGGCATTAGAAAACCTGTACGCCAACCGCACCAGCATCGTGATCGCCCACCGCCTGAGCACGATCCTCTCAGCAGACCTGATCCTGGTGATGGATAAAGGTGAGATCAATGAACGCGGCACCCATCAAGAACTGCTGGCAGCAGGTGGACTGTACGCGCATCTTTACGAGACGCAGTTTAATAAGTAGAGATTGGTGATTGGTAAATGGTGAGTAGGGATTGGTGATTGGGGAATAAGGAGTGGTTTACGGTAAATCGGATAGGGAAATTATTTTTTACTATACGAATAGCCGTAGACCTTCGTAAATCCTAATTTGTCATACATTTTTAAAGCAGGGTCATTATCGCCTTCGACCTGTAAATAACCATAAGACGCACCCTTTTCCCTACCCCATATTGTGAGAACGTCCATCATCATCTTGCCGAAACCTTTACGGCGCTCACTGGCGCGTATGTAAATACTAAAATAACCCAGCAGGTCACCTTCGACGACACCCATACCACATGCTGCCGGTACATCATCCACGAAGAGCGCCAGCAATGCCCTCTCAGACGCCATCACCGTCAATACCGCCGCATGATGAACCAATGCGGCCAGCGGCTTTCCCATCAGATAGGCCCTCAATTCAAGCCAATCAATGATCGGCAATCCTCGGGCAGAAACGCCTGTTGGCAAAGCTTGTGTTGGTAGCAATTCCTGTCCTAACACAGAAGTTGGGTCAAATTTTCGGTATCCGGCGCTTTCCAAGGCAAGATACACCTTTTCAGAACTAAAAGGCTGCGGGAGGCGGAAGATGACCGGCAAACGCTGACGGGCATACGCCGCTTCACAATACCGGATCTTTTCATCCAAGGGCAGCGTTGAGGGAAAACGCACATTGACAGAATTAACCCGCTTTGAATCCCCGCCCGTGAACCGCAGCAACCATCCGTCATACATCAACTGGCGCGGCGCCGGCCAGGCGTTCAATGCCGCTGATTCAATCGCATCGATCATTTTTTCATCCATGCCAAACACCTTTCTCCCAGACCTATTTTATCATTGCCATCATCACCCGGTGTTATAATCGAAGCGCAAGTCAGCCAACAAGGAGAATCATCATGCCAGACCCCATCCGCATCCTATTATTTGGCGCAGGCAACCGCGGCGCTGAAACCTACGGCCGTTATGGATTAAAACATCCCCAAGACATTCGTTTTGTGGCTGTCGCCGAACCTAACCCGATCCGCCGGGCGCAGTTCGCGGCAGACCACAACATCCCGCCCGAGCAGCAGTTCACAGACTGGCGGGATGCTCTCTCCGCCGGGAAGATCGCTGATGCGGTCATCAATGCCACGCAGGACGAGATGCATCACGACTCGACTATCGCTGCACTAAACGCTGGCTATGATGTCTTGCTTGAAAAGCCCATCGCCACCACCCTCAGTGAAACCCTTCACATCGTCCGCACGGCAGAGGACACCAACCGCCTGCTGATGATCTGCCATGTGCTGCGCTACACCGATTTCTTTCAGAAGGTCAAAACGATCTTTCAATCAGGCCGGCTGGGACAAGTGATCAATATTTCACATTCAGAAAACGTCTCCTATTTTCATATGGCGCATAGTTACGTGCGCGGCAATTGGCGCAATCTTGCTCTCAGCGCGCCGATGATTCTGGCAAAATCCTGCCATGATCTCGATCTGCTTTACTGGTTCCTGGATGAAAAGGTCACCCACCTGAGCTCCTTTGGTGACCTGCGGCATTTTAAGGCGGAAAACGCCCCGCCCGGTGCGCCCGAACGATGCACCGATGGCTGCCCGGCCGCCACAATATGCCCGTTTTTCGCCCCGCGCATCTATCTCGATAGCCTGCCGATCAAACAAGCCGTCAGCCGTGCTGCCAATCCCTTGTTGCGGTTTATTGGGAAGACAAGCATCAAACATCCTCAATTTGCCAAAATCCTTGGCAAAGTCATCGCACCGGTCCGCAAGTTGACAGAATACAGCGGCTGGCCGCGTAACACGATCACCGAATTCCCCCAGGATGATGTTGCCGTATTGGACGCACTGCGGACAGGACCTTATGGACGCTGTGTTTACCGCACCGACAATGATGTAGTCGATCACCAGGTGGTCAGCATGCAATTTGAGAGCGGGATCACTGCCACGCTGACCATGCACGGGCACAGCCATGAAGAAGGCCGCACGCTGCGCGTGGATGGATCCCATGCCACACTGCTCGGCAAGTTCAGCTACAGCGAATCTTGGCTGGAGGTGCATGACCATGGCTCTGGTGCGGTGGAGCGGTTCACTTTTGCCTCTGAGGTTGAACAAGCCTCTGGGCATGGCGGCGGCGATGAAGGCTTGATGGACACCTTCGTGCAAGCGATGCGCGGTGAACAAGCACCGCTCACCTCCGCCCGCGATTCACTCGAAAGCCATCTGATGGCTTTTGCTGCGGAAAGCGCAAGGCTGGGGAATGTGATGGTGGATATGGATCAGTTTAGAGAAAAAAGACTTTAACCATTTCGCAGACCTTTTTACATCCATCATCTATAAAAGCTTAAATAATCGTGATATTGCAGAGCGATGCCGGCTTCACATTGCCACACATTAATTTGACTGTGGAAACTTGTTTCGGTTAATCCAAACCCAAAGAAATCTCAACAAAACTGGCCATTTTCAATTGAATGATCAACTGGAATTGCATAATTTAAGGTACAGGTAAGCGAACAACAGGTAGACAAAAATCCTAAGCAATTGTCTAAAAATTAATAATCTGTCCCTTTATTCTTTTCACGGCTTGGAATCTAATGGCCTTAAAAATTTCAAACGAATTATCAATTTTCCTTGTAATTAAGACTAATTTGATATACAATATCCATATAATAAAAAATTAATTCAAATGGTTCTTAATGCCCTTAGGAGGTGTATACATGCAACCCAAAAAACCCATCCAAACCAAACTAAATCTCAAATACCACTTACTCATCATCACCTTGCTTGTGTCCCTCGCGCTCATCTTATCAAACTCCCTCACAAGCGCAAAATCCGATCAGCAGACAGACCCGAATGACGGAGAAATCATCACCGACCAAACCGAAATCCCAGCCACAACCGATCAGGAAGAACCCCCACCCAGCCCAGGTGAAGATTATGTGCTTTCTGCGAACAACGAGTGGATCCAGATTAACGATGTCGGCGTGACACTCAGTGAGGACATCGTGACATTAGCCGCGACTGACAGCAAAAAGAGCTTTTATTTAACCTCAACAAACTATTATGGCAACCAGCCAAAAACCGCTTGTTCAGCAGGATATCATATGGCATCGCTGTGGGAGATTTACGATGTCTCTAACTTAGCTTATGCTTATGACCACCCAGCAGCTTACACAAAGGGCGACAGCAGCTTTGGTCCACCTTCATCTTGGTATGGCTGGATCCGCACTGGTTTCAACAGCCATTCAGCGACCAATACAGCTGGTTTCGCCAATTGTAATGCATGGAGTAGTTCGGAAAGTGGTGACTATGGCTCAGTTATCAGACTGGCTTCAGAATGGGTAACATCACCTGGTGAAATTGGTACTTGGGACGCATGGACATGGAATTGCAACGGGTCAGCCCCCGTTTGGTGTATTCAGGACTGACCATCATGAAAAAACACCCCATCAAATCTAGATCGGTAAAATTTATCAGAGTTATCATACTGATGGCCATGCTGGGTCTGGTCAGCCTGACCTTCTCAGGCACAGCCACAGCACAGGACAACGATCCATCAACTTCCGCAAACAGGGCAGACGTTTACCTGCCCAATATTAGCGGCCGGCATTTCTACCTCACATCCGCTAATTTCGCGCCTGATGAAGCTGCATCCGTCTGCACAACAGGTTATCATATGGCTTCGCTGTGGGAAATTTTGGATGTTTCTAACCTCATGTACAGCTACGATCACCCGGATGCCTACTCTAAAGGGGACAGCGGTTTCGGTCCGCCCTCGAATTTGTATGGCTGGATTCGCACAGGATATAACAGCTCTTCAGTCAACACCGCAGGGATTGCGAATTGCAGCGCCTGGACCAGCACAACCAGTGGTGACTATGGCACCATCGTAAGGCTTGCCTCTGATTGGGTAACTACCCCCGGTGAGATCGGCACCTGGGATGCCAGCACCTGGGGATGCGGCGGAACAGCCCCTGTATGGTGTGTGGGCGAATTTAGTATCGACACTGTTTATTTACCCGTGTTCAATAGATAGATTAAACGAGATGAGCCTTCATAAAAATGCCTAAGGCTAATTATTTAGACTCATCTCACCACTTTTGATTGGGGGATTGGTAATTCAAACCAGCGAAAAGAGAAATAACCTTATTGGGTGAAATATAAGTAACGCTTTTTCGATTTTCCACTCAAACAACAGAGACGAGATTCAAAAAATCTTAATATTATTTTTCCGGCTATTAACTACAAATTAATAGTCATGATATGATATAATTCTCGAAGATCGCCAACATCATCGCATTTTGTTTGCCCAAAGAACTTAAATATACCCTTTGGTATCACGCACATTGCAGACCGAAATTGCTGATGATCCAATGCCGCGTTTAATAAGTAATTCAGGGGGGAATGTCCCGCTTATCAATTTTATACAAATAAAAAGGAGTAAATATGGAAGAAAAGAAAAAATTGACCACGGCTGCTGGCGCACCCGTCCCAGAGAACGACAATGCCATGACCGCCGGACCACGCGGCCCCATGCTGCTGCAAGATGTGTGGTACCTGGAAAAACTGGCTCATTTTGATCGTGAGGTCATTCCTGAACGCCGTATGCATGCCAAGGGATCTGGGGCATTTGGCACATTCACTGCAACTCACGATATCACGCAGTACACCAAAGCTAAAATCTTCTCAGAAGTTGGCAAAGAAACCGAATGTTTTGTGCGCTTCTCAACCGTTGCAGGCGAACGCGGCGCAGCAGACGCCGAACGGGACATCCGGGGTTTTGCGATGAAGTTTTATACGGAAGAAGGCAACTGGGACCTGGTTGGCAACAATACCCCTGTCTTTTTCCTCCGTGATCCCCATAAATTCCCTGATCTCAACCGGGCGGTGAAGCGTGACCCCGAAACCAATCTGCGCTCCGCTGAAAATAACTGGGATTTCTGGACAAATCTGCCTGAAGCGTTGCACCAGGTCACTATCACCATGAGCGATCGCGGTATTCCCCTCTCATACCGGCACATGAATGGATACGGCAGCCATACCTACAGCATGATCAATGCTGACAACAAGCGTGTATGGGTTAAATTCCACCTCAAAACCCAACAGGGCATCAAAAATTTGACCGATGCCGAAGCTGAAGTAATGATCGCCAAAGACCGTGAGAGCCATCAACGCGATTTATTCGACAGCATTGCAAAAGGTGACTTCCCCCGCTGGACGATGTTCATCCAGGTGATGACCGAAGAGCAAGCCTTAGAAATGCCCTATAACCCGTTTGACCTGACCAAGGTCTGGTACAAGGACGAATTCCCCCTGATTGAAGTGGGCGTGCTTGAGTTGAACCGCAACCCCGAAAATTACTTCCAGGATGTAGAACAGGCAGCCTTCAATCCCGCCGCCATCGTACCTGGGATCGGGTTCTCGCCGGATAGAATGCTGCAAGGTCGTCTGTTCTCCTACGGCGATGCACAACGCTACCGTCTGGGTGTCAACCATCACCAGATCCCGGTTAACAGCCCTAAAAATGCCATGTCGCACCCCTCCCATCGTGATGGACAGATGCGGGTTGATGGCAATGCCGGCAGAACCTTAGCCTACACGCCCAACAGTTTCGGCGAATGGGAAGCACAACCAGAATTCAAAGAACCTCCTCTGGAACTACACGGCGCAGCTGACAACTGGAACTTCAGGGAAGATGATTCAGATTACTATACCCAGCCCGGCAAGCTCTTCCGCTTGATGAGCAAAAAACAACAGCAAGTGTTGTTTGAAAACACCGCCCGTAACATGGGTGATTGTTCAGAATTCATCAAGATCCGCCACATCGGGAACTGCCTGAAAGCCGATCCGGATTACGGCAAAGGTGTTGCAGAAGCATTAGGCATCTCTCTCGACAAAGTCAAATAAAAACATAGTAAATACAATTTCCAATATCGTTTAGAGAATAATCTGCTCCTTTCTCAAAAGGAGCAGATTTTATTTCTACTGAGATTGACTAAATGACGACTACAGCAACAACATTAGAGTTAACATTAACAGCATACAACACGTGTAAAATATATTTAACTGTTTAAAGCTTCAACCTCAAAAATAAAGGAGAGCATACACCTATGAAAACCATCGGACTGCTGGGCGGGATGAGCTGGGAATCTTCCATTGAATACTATCGGATTATCAACCAGTCGGTCAAACGGCGGCTGGGAGGATTGCACTCTGCCCAATGCCTGATGTATTCGGTTGATTTTGCCGACATCGAAGCCCTGCAGCACACTGGGGATTGGGACGCCCTGACTCAGGCGATGATTGAGGCTGTCAGGCGTTTACAGCGCGGCGGCGCGGACTTCCTCGTGATCTGCACCAACACCATGCATCGCATGGCAGGCGAGATCGAAAAGGCCACCAGCATGCCCCTGTTGCACATCGCAGATGCGGCTGCGGCTGCCATCAAATCTCAGGGGCTGACCCGGGTCGGGCTGCTGGGCACCCGTTTTACCATGGAGGGCGACTTCTATCGAACCCGGTTGGAAGAGCAACACAGCCTGCAGGTTCTCATCCCAGAGGATGAAGCACGCGAGATCGTTCACCGCATCATTTACGATGAACTGGTGAAAGGTGAAATCAAAGCGGACTCGCGCCGAGCCTATCAGCAAGTGATCGCCGACCTCCAAACACAGGGAGCTCAGGGCGTCATCCTTGGCTGTACAGAAATCCCCTTGCTGATCAAACAGAGGGATGTTGCCATTCCGATCTTTGACACCACCACCATCCATGCAGAAGCAGCAGTCGAATGGGCTTTGGCAAAGGATTAGAACCTTCACGAGAATTTCGTTTTGCATTCACAATTCCTACACATCTTCGCTATACAATACTCCTATAAAGTAAGGTAAAACTTACGTTCAACAAGACATAGGAGATTAACCATGAACAAATTAGTGAAAAGCTTAGTAATTTTGGCAGTCGTTGCCATTGCGTTTGGATCAGCCAGCGCAGTATTTGCCCAATCCGGTGAAAACACCGGCCTTAGCAGCCGAACCGGCCGCGGCGGGAGGGGTGGTGGCGGCGGTGGGACGATGCTTGGCGAAGCCAATAGCGTCAGATTGCAAGACGGGTTTCAGGATGGGTTATTGCACGATGCAATGATCGCAGCCTTTGCTGAAGCACTGGATTTGACCGTTGATGAACTCAACAAACGCCTCGAAGCAGGCGAAACCATGGCCGATATTGCCCTCTCAACTGGTCTGACCCTTGAGGATTTCCGTGATCTGATGGTGGAAGTTCGCACCCAGGTTTATGATCAAGCTGTAGCAGACGGCATTCTCACCGAAGAACAGGCTGAATGGCTCAAATCACGCGGCGCTGGCCGATATATGAACGCTGGCATGGGCATGAATACCGGTTTCCGCGGCAATGGTCAGCGGATGAATCGCACCGGCGAGTGCATCAACGACTAAGATCTAAAAAAAAGAATTTACAAGTAACATCTTAGAAGTAACAACAAGGATGCTGGAATTCAGCATCCTTGTTTGATTTAATAATCACTTTTATTTTTATTATCCCCTTAGCGTACAGATTACAACTGGAAAACCTGCTCAACGACATCAAGGCGATGGGATCACACACCGAAACCCGATGTTGTTCCCGTAATACGACGGGAAGGGTGTGCCGAAGGAGCGGTAAGCCGTGCGCAAGTAATACCAGGGATTGCTCCAACTGCCGCCGCGCAGCACCTTGTAGGTGCCGTCTTCTGGCCCTGTTGGGTTCTCTTCAGGAGAAACGCTGTAATACCCGCTGTCATACCAATCGGCGACCCATTCATACACATTGCCTGCCATATCCATCGCGCCATACTGACTGGCGCCATCGGGATATGCGCCAACCTGGCTGGTATCGCGCACGCAGTAATCTGCGGATGGGGTGTCATACGCGTTGATCAGACTGCAACCCGGATCGCCATCCCCCCAAGGGTAAGCCAGCGGTGTTGAACCTCGGGCGGCTTTTTCCCACTGGGCTTCTGTCGGCAGTTGCTTCCCCGCCCAGGCGCAGTAACTTTGTGCATCATTCCAATCCACATAGATCACGGGGTAATCCGCGAAGACCGGATCTTCATAGTAGGACTCTCGTGTTTCAGATGAGATTTGCTTAGGCAGTCCACACACCCCGGCATCCACACATTGTGCGTATTGCGCGTTGGTCACTTCGTAGGTATCAATGTGGAAGGCATCCAAATAGATAGAATGCAGGGGCAATTCTTCTGCAATGCATGAAAATCCGCCGTTGTGGTCCGGGTCACATCCCATCTCAAATTCGCCGGCAGGGACAAAAACCATATTGTCATACAGAGGGTCGAGGACAGCTGTTGAGGTTGGACCAGCCGGATTGGTGGACGTAGGTTCTGGCAGGTCTGTCGCAGTCGGCTCAGGCGGTTGTGTTTCCTCTGGCTGCGTGAGTTCTGTTGCTGTCGGTTCGCTGGTTTGAGTAGGAATTAGGATCACCTCTGTCGTATCTGTGGGAGCAGGGGTCTCTCCTTCTAATAGCGACCCACATGCGCTCAGTACCACCGCCAGCAAAATAAAGGCAAAACAAATCAGGCACAAACGTAATAACGGGTTACTCTTACTTAATGTATGCATCATCACCTCGTGCTTTCAGCGATCCGAACTGATCACCAAATTGATTTTAAGGAAAAAAGAATGGAATTGCAAGTGGTGGAGAGTTTATGCCCATCACAGACCAATCCTCGGGTGTTGGCAGCATCAATGCCATATATCGAAATTTGAAGGGGGATTCCTTTGTTTGATAAGTCTGTTTTGTTGTAAATCTGAGCAGGTTAATAAATTAGGTCTTTAGCACTTTCAAAATCTTTGCGATCCACATAGAGCTGATACACCATTGAAGGCTGCGAGGATCCTTTGTACATCGCCAAATTCCCCCGGGCATAGGCCTGCGCATCCAGGGCGGTGCCCACACTGCCGCGTGAGCGGATGGTGCGGATCTCGTATTTGATCCCATTTTCCTCAAGGATATCCGTCATCCGTCGGATAGCTTCACCGGAGGTATCAATGGCAAGGCGTTTTTTGAATATTACGAACATGGTCAATGTCCTGAACAATGGTGGTTGAGACATCAAGAAAGTTGTGTGCATATTATAATTCGGAACTCTGTTTGCGCCGGTCTTTGGCTGTTAGCATCGGTCTCCTGACCGAGCGCTTAATGGAACATCGCTGGTGAGGACACAAGCGAGATCGAAGTGACGCCAGGGTGAACAAAGATAATGATTGATTTATAACATCACTCACCTGCACAAATACTCTGTTTGAACCAGGATTCCATTGTTTGCACCGGTCTCCTGACCGAGCGCTTAAT
>NPIE01005804.1_pt2 | contig 17564 bp, 18 predicted proteins | sample 8637661 | NCBI WGS metagenome assembly NPIE01 (sample SAMN07420842, study PRJNA396082) | bioreactor metagenome | isolation source: sample BA12 brine-fed electro-methanogenic bioreactor BA | place: Japan: Kochi | collected 2016-12-09
GTGTCCCTTCCGCGGTCATTGCCCATCTGGATTCCCACCTTGTCGGCTCGGTCAGGAGCACCAGGGGGATAAATGTGAAAAACCTCCTTGAGCAGTTTTCCGATCTTCTTCTCGATTTCGGAGGTCACGATCTTGCGGCCGGTTTCAGTATGGTACCTGAAAATCTTCCGCAGTTTATGCTGCGCTTCAAAGAGGCTGTTTCCGGGATGAAACAGCAGGAAGTGGTGGAAGAGTTTATTGATGTTGATGCGGAACTTCCCGCCTCGTATATGAAGCCGGAACTGTGCGATCTCGTGGAGCGTTTTGAGCCCTATGGTGAAAAAAGTCCTCCTCTGGTCTTTCTTGCCAGAAAGATGGTTCTATCGGAGATTTCCCTGATCGGAAAACCGGATCCGGAGCATCTGAGGCTCCTGATAGATTCGGGCAGTTTTAAATGGCCCGCGGTATTCTGGCGTTCCGCCGACCGTGTGGGGAACGACTTCGATCAGGGCGATACGGTGGATATCCTTTTCCGGATGGGACGCAACTATTATCAGAACAAAGAACAGCCGCAGCTGACCATTCTTGACGTAAGACGCTGCGGAGGATAAGGATCCCTATATGAGAAAAAAAGTACCGCTGCTCATTCTCCTTCCGGTTTTATTATTATCTGCTGCCCTTTCATCTCTCCAGGGTGATGATTTTGAGGTCGATTATCCCCGGGAGCTCCACGGCGGCCGCATCGCCGGATTCACACTTGTTTCGGGATCGGAGAAGATTCGGGGTGAAGACCTTAGCCTTACAATCCTGGATCAGTCGGGAAGACGGGTGGTCTCTTCCTCTTTTTTTCCCTCCGCAGACAGAAACGGAGAAATGGTGGAACTTGCACTACTGGGCCTTCCCTCCACAATCTCGGACGGGCCTTACCGGATCATTCTGAAATCCGGAGAGGATACCCTGTGGGAAGGTGTTTCGGAGGGTACCCCGGGAACATTCAGGCAGGAGGATATTCCCCTCAATTATGCGATGACACAGCTCAGGAGCGAGCCGGATCCGCGGAAGGTTGAAGAGGCGATAATGATTCAGCACATCTATGCCGACTTCAAGCGCAGAAGAGCCGCCGGTTCGCTGGATTTTAACCTTCCCGTGGAGAATGGAAGATACACCTCCTGGTATGGTGACCGCCGCCGGTTCATCTATGCCGACGGTTCGGTTGCTCATTCCCTGCACACCGGAGTGGATATTGCTGCCCCGACGGGAACGCCCGTAAGTGCAGGGGCTCCGGGCGTCGTCGTATTTGCCGGAGACCGTATTGTTACGGGAAAAACGGTTGTGGTGGAGCATCTTCCGGGGCTGTACGGTATTTTTTTCCACCTTGACACCATTGCTGTTCAGCAGGGGGACACTGTTGGCGCGGATACGCTTGTGGGCAGTGTCGGTATGACCGGTCTTGCTACGGGGCCCCATCTTCACTGGGAGATAAGGGTGGCGGGGGTCCCGGTAGATCCTCTGCTTCTGCTTGCCGAAGAGGGGCCGCAGCTGCCCGGACAGCTTGACATGAAAACCGAATAGCCGGTATCATATTGCCATCAGGAAAGGAAGGGGGTGATTCCAATAGCCTTTGTTCGTGTAGACGATAGTGAACCTCTTGAAAAAGCGATTAAACGTTTTAAACGTATTGTGGAGAAAGAGGGGATTATCCGGGAGTGGAAAAAGCGAGAATACTTCGAAAAGCCTTCCACCATCAAAAACCGGAAGAAAAAGGCGCTTGAACGGAAGCAGATGAAAAAGCTTCGCAAGGTTCAGGCGATGAAAAGCTACTAAGTTGAAAAACGGTCATACCTGAGGGTGCGGCCGTTTTTTTTGGCGCTAAAAAAGTACAGGTTTGCCGGAACAGTTAAAAACCGATAATTGCCGAAAACATAAAATATCCATTATTTATTTGACATTATCATAAGAATAAGATAACCTTTTCCCGTAATATACCGGTAGGAGGTATCCATGTTACTTTTAATTTCAGACGCTTTCGATTCGGCGCTCCCCGCAAAGCTTGCAGCTTTCGGTGAAGTTACCGAGGATAAGGCGCGACTGCCTGAAGCAGACATTGTGCTTGTACGCAGCAAAACCAAATGTACCAGAGAGTGGATCGATCAGGCATCTAATCTGAAGCTGATTATCCGCGGTGGTGTTGGAATCGACAATATCGATAAGGCCCATGCCGAGAGCAAGGGGATTATTGTCCGCAACACTCCCAAAGCCAGTTCAATCGCCGTAGCGGAACTTGCCTTCGCCCTTATGATTTCGGTACCCAACAAGGTTATCGATGCTCATAACGGTATGAAAGAGGGCAAGTGGCTCAAAAAGGAGATAAAGCGGACCGAACTTTTCGGGAAAACGCTCTGTCTCGTCGGAATCGGCAATATCGCAACGGAAGTGGCGAAACGTGCCGCGGCCTTCGGAATGAAGGTAGTAGCGTACGATAAGTTTGTCTCTTCCAGCCCCCATGCGGAGATGAAAAAGTCCCTCGAAGATGCGGTTAAGGAAGCGGATTATATTTCGCTGCATCTTCCCCTGACCCCCGATACGCAGGGAATGATCAACAGTACCATCCTTGCGGGATGTAAGAAGAACCCTGTTGTCATCAATACCGGCCGGGGTCCCTGCGTTGACGCGGACGATATGGTCAAGGCCCTGGAGAGCGGAAAGGTACAGGCTTATGCGACCGACGTATATCCTTCCGATCCTCCCGCCGATGACTATCCGGTTCTGAAGGCGCCGAATGTCATTCTTACCCCCCATATCGGAGCAAGCAGCAAGGAGAATCTTCTCCGGATAGGAGAAGAGGCCGAGGCAATCATCAAGGAACTTATTGACGGAGGAAAACTGTGAGCCGTAAGCTTAACTTTTTTGCAGGTCCTTCGGTGCTTCCCGTGGAAGTACTGGAAGAGATGAAAGAGAACATTGCCGATTACCAGGGAAACGGATACTCCCTCGTGGAAGCGTCCCACCGCGGTAAGGCATACGATAATGTTCACAATGAAGCAATTTCCCTTCTCAGGGAACTGATGGGCATTTCCGATGACTATTCGGTTATCTTTCTCGGAGGCGGAGCCACCCTCCAGTTCTCCATGATTCCCATGAACTTCCTTACGGAGGGAAAAACCGCCGATTACACCGTAACCGGAAACTGGGCTGAAAAGGCCTATGAGGATGCGGCAAAAATCGGAAAAACCAAGGTGGTTTTTGACGGAAAAGAGAGCAATTACACCTCTCTTCCCGAAGCTTCTTCGGTAAAGCCCTCCGCGGATTCGGCTTATCTGCATATTACCAGCAATGAGACCATCGGCGGTATTCAGTGGAAGCAGTGGCCCGAAACCGGTAATGTTCCCCTTATTGCGGATATGTCAAGCGACATTCTGAGCCGCAAGGTTCCTGTTGACAAGTTTTCGGTAATCTACGCGGGCGCCCAGAAGAACCTCGGACCGGCGGGAGCAACCATCGCCATTATCCGGAGGGACATGCTTGAGCGCTGCAGCGATAATCTGACTGCGTATCTCAACTACAAAACCCATACCGAAAAGAACGGACTCTACAATACCCCTCCCGTATTCAGTATCTGGGGTGTCAAACTCGTTCTCGAATGGGTAAAGAAGATGGGCGGTGCCGAAGCGATGGGCAAACGATCGGAGAAAAAGTCTTCCATGCTCTACTCCACCATCGATGAAAGCAATGGTTTCTACACCTCTCCCGTCGATACTAAGTACCGCTCGACCATGAACGTCGTATTCCGGCTTCCCGATGCGGATCTTGATGCAAAATTCCTTAAAGAAGCGGGAGACGAAGGCATGCTGGGACTTAAGGGCTACCGGACCGTAGGCGGCTGCCGTGCATCCATCTACAACAGCCTTCCCGAAGAGGCTGTAGCCACTCTTACCCAGTTCATGAAGGAGTTTCAGCGTAAAAACGGCTGAAGTTATGATGAAAATAGATGATACGAACATTGCAATAATAAAGCATCTTCGTGACGGACGGAAAAGCTTCTCGAATATAGCGGAGGAGCTTTCCATTACGGAGAATACGGTTCGTTCCCGGGTTAACAAGCTTATTGAAGAAGGTATTCTGGAGATTTCGGGTCTTGTAGACCCGGAATCTCTGCCCGGTCACCGAATGATAATTTGCGGAGTAAAGCTGTCCACAACCGAACTTGTCCGCAAGGGAAAGGAGTTCAGCGGGCTTCGCGGAACAGTTTCGGTGAGTGTTGTGACTGGCCGTTACGATCTTATTGTGCAGGTGCTGCTGAACGAAAATGAAGGGTTTGGATTGCTTGAGTTTTTCACCGAGGAGTTGTCCAGGGTGAACGAAATTCAAGAGATCGAAACTTTTGTCGTCTACCAGGGATACAACCTGCGGGTTCCCTATATTATCTAGGAGGATCATGTTGAAAAGAACTCCACTGTATGACGTTTACAGCAGCTATGAAGGGGTAAAATTGATAGATTTCGGCGGATGGGAACTTCCTGTTCAGTTCGAACACGGTATTATCGCCGAACATATGGCTGTACGTAAAAATGCGGGCCTTTTTGATGTCTCCCATATGGGAGAGATTATGGTTGAAGGAGAGGGTGCTGCCGGACTGGTCAACTACCTCGTTACCAATGATACAAGCAGAATGAAAGATGGTCAGTGTCTCTACTCTCCCATGTGCAGGCCCGACGGCGGAGTTGTGGACGACCTTTTGATCTACCGCATGGGAGAGGAGAAGTACCTTCTCGTTGTAAATGCCTCCAATGTTGAAAAAGATTTCGCCTGGATCAGCAGCGGGAATCCCCGGATGCAGAAGCATCCGGATACACCATCCGTAAGGAATCTTTCCGCAGATTACGGACAGATTGCATTCCAGGGACCGAAAGCAAACGATTATCTTAAGGAAATTGCCGGTCCGGAAATAGATGCCATCGAGTTTTTCCATTTCAGAAGCGATCTGAAGATAGCGGGAAAAAGCTGCATTATCAGCCGGACCGGATATACCGGAGAAGACGGCTTCGAGATCTACTGCGCTGCGGAAGACAGCGCGGCAATATGGAATCACCTTTACGGGGCGGGAAAAGAGAAGGGTGTGGTGCCCTGCGGTCTGGGAGCCAGGGATACCCTGCGTCTTGAATCAAAACTGCCGCTCTACGGGCATGAACTTACCGACAGCATAAGTCCTCTTGAAGCAAATCTCTCGTACTTCGTAAAGCTTGAACAGGAGGCCGATTTCTGCGGAAAGGATTTCCTGACAAAGCAGAAGGAGGAGGGTATACCCCGGACCCTGCGCGGCTGCCGTATGATAGACAAGGGCGTTCCGAGAGACGGATACAAGGTCTTTTCCGGGGATCGGGAAATCGGCTTTGTTACCAGCGGCACCAAAAGCCCCATGCTCGATACCTTTATCGGTCTTGTTCTTATTGAAAGGGGCAGCGGGCTTCAGATTGGCGATGAAATAGAAATTGAAATCGGAAAGAAAAAAAAGCGCGCGGAACTGGTAAAAACACCATTTTACAAGAATACTGGGAAGAAGCAGTAAGCCAAAGGGAGGAATTGTATGAACGTGGAAAAGAATCTGAGATACACCGAAAACCATGAGTGGGTTAGAGTCGAGGGAAAGATTGCCTATGTTGGCATTTCCGATCATGCACAGGAAGAACTTGGCGATATCGTTTTTGTCGAGCTTCCCGAGGTGGATGATGTGATTGCAAAGGGCGATGAAGCCGTCAACATCGAATCGGTCAAGGCCGCAGCGCCCGTTTATGCTCCTGTTTCCGGCAGGATAAGCGAGGTAAACGAGGCTCTCGAAGACGCTCCCGAATCAATCAACGAGAATGCCTACGAAGTCTTCATATTTGCTCTTGAGATGAGCGACACTTCGGAATTAGAGGAGCTGATGGACGCAAAAGCCTACGAAGCGTTCCTCAAAGAAGAGGAGTAAACAGAGTATGATCACACATCCCTATCTGCCTCAGACAGAGGGGGAGATCAAGGAGATGCTTGAGGCCGTCGGTGTCTCAAGCATCGACGATCTCTTTTCCGATATTCCCGATTCGGTGCTGCTGAAGAATGAAATGAAGATGGAGAACAGCAAGCCGGAATGGGAAGTTTACAAAGAACTCGAACGACTGGCCGGAAAGAACAGGAATGCCGTCTCCTTCCTTGGCTGCGGCTCCTACGATCACATTATTCCCGCACTTGTGGGACGAATCATGTCCCTGCCGAACTTCTACACAAGTTATACTCCATACCAGGCGGAGATGTCTCAGGGTTTTCTCCAGGCTATTTTTGAATTTCAGTCGATGATCTGTTCCCTGACCGGTCTCGATGTCTCCAATGCTTCCCTCTATGACGGCGCGACCGCCGCTATCGAAGCATCGGCCATGGCGGTCAATTCCACAAAAAAGACCGATACCATTCTTGTGTCGGAGACCGTTCATCCCTCAGCGAAAGCAGTTCTCAGGTCCTATTTTGAAGACCTGGGAATAAAAATAGTCGAAGTTGCCGGTACAAACGGACTGAGCGATCCGGCGGCTCTCAAGGCTGCACTGAGTCCGGCAGTGGCTGCAGTTCTTGTCCAGACCCCGAACTTCTTCGGTTTTCTTGAAGATTACAGCGGACTGGCGGAGGCGGTGCACGACAACGGCAGCAAGCTCATCATCTCGTCCAATCCAATGAGCCTTGGCCTCGTAAAAAGTCAGGCGGAATGGGGAGCGGATATTGCCATAGGCGACACTCAGCCATTCGGTCTGCCCTCATATTTCGGCGGGCCTTCGGTCGGGTATATAGCAGCTACCGAAAAGCTGATCCGGAAGATGCCCGGACGCATAGCCGGACAGACGGTGGATAAGGAGGGCAAACGGGCCTTTGTCCTGACTCTTCAGGCGAGGGAGCAGCACATCAAGCGTGAGCGCGCAACGAGCAACATCTGCTCCAACCAGGCTCTTGCAGCCCTCGGGACCACGGTCTATCTCTCCACGGTTGGTGCGGAAGGTCTGAAGGATGCCGGAAAGCTCTCCATGGGGAAGGCTCACTATCTTTTCGACCGGCTTACATCGGAGTGCGGAATGCAGCCCATATCAAAAGCCCCGTTTTTCAACGAGTTTACCCTCAACGCCGGCGACAAAGCCGATGTCCTCTTCGATGCTCTGAGGAAAGCCGGAATCTACGGCGGAGTGCGGATCGGACAGTTTGACCCCAGGTATAAGGGGCTCTTCACCGTGGCGGTGACCGAGAAGCGCACCAGGGCAGAGATGGACAGATACGTTGAAACAGTAAAGGGGGCAGGCTTATGAGCGGCGCTGAGGTAAAACTGATTTTTGAACGCTCCGTACCCGAACGCAGGGGGTATTTGTTCCCCGAATCGGATGTAGAGGCGAAACCCCTGGACGATATGCTTCCCGAAATCTACCGGCGGAAAAAAGCATCGTATCTTCCCGAAGTAAGCGAGCTTGATGTGGTCCGCCACTTTACCGCCCTTTCTGAACGGAACTTCGGCGTTGACGCGGGATTTTATCCCCTTGGAAGCTGTACCATGAAGTACAACCCGAAGCTTAACGAGGATATTGCAGGCCTTTCCGGATTCACCTCGCTCCATCCCCTCCAGCCGGTCGAAGATGTACAGGGAATTCTCGAGCTGCTGTACAAGCTTACGCGGGGGCTGTGCGAACTTACGGGAATGCAGTGGGGAACCCTTCAGCCCTTTGCCGGGGCTCATGGCGAGTTCACGGGCATGAAGCTCTTCAAGGCATACTTCAAGAGCCGGGGAGAGCTTAACCGGACCAAAATACTGGTACCGACAAGTGCCCACGGAACCAATCCCGCATCGGCGCATATTTCCGGCTTTGATGTTCAGGAAATAGAAGGTGACGAACGAGGGCTGGTCTCCATTGAAAGCCTTAAAGAGCATATTGATGAAAACCTTGCGGGTATAATGCTTACCAACCCCAATACCCTTGGTCTCTTTGAAGAGGACATAGAGAAGATAGCAAAACTCGTTCACGAAGCGGGAGGACTTCTCTATTACGACGGTGCCAACCTGAATGCCATCATGGGCAAAGTACGTCCCGGGGATATGGGATTCGACGTTATTCACATGAATCTGCATAAAACCTTTTCCACCCCCCACGGCGGAGGTGGTCCGGGCGCCGGACCGGTGCTCGTTTCCAAAAGACTCGTCAAGTTTCTTCCCGTACCGGATGTGGAGATGCAGGGAGATGTATATGACTTCTGTTTTTCCCACCCCGAATCCATCGGACGGATCAGCGGCTTCTATGGAAACACCGCGGTTCTCACCAGGGCTTATGCCTATCTTCTTGCGATGGGTAAAGACGGTCTGACCGCGGCAAGTGAAATGGCGGTCCTGAACGCAAACTATCTGCGTCAGAGGCTGAAGAAGACTTTCCATCTTCCCTATGACCGCATCTGCAAACATGAGTTTGTTCTGAGCGGAAAGAAACTGAAGGAAGAACACGGAATCTCGGCTCTCGATGTTGCGAAATCGCTCCTTGATGAGGGCATTCATCCTCCCACAATATACTTTCCCCTTATCGTTCCCGAGGCAATGATGATAGAGCCGACGGAAACCGAATCGAAGGAGACCCTCGACCGCTTTGTGGTGGTGATGGAAGAGATTGCCCGGAGGGCGGCATCGGACCCGGAATCGCTGCATCAGGCACCGGTAAAAACCGCTATCCGCAGGGTGGACGAGGTACGGGCCGCCAAAAATCCCATTGTGGCCTGGAAGCCGGAATAGATACTGCTTATACGGAAATGTCCTGGAGGCGTGTTACCTGATGGTGATGCGCCTCTTTTTTCTTCAAAGCTTGCTCAAAGGCTTTTGAGTGTATACAATGGCTTTTAGCCGAACCAAGGAGGAGTCAATGGCAGATCTTTCAACCAGGTATATGGGTATTGACCTTAAAAATCCCGTAATTGTTTCCAGTTCCCCCCTGACCGCAAACCTTAAGAATCTCAGAAAGTGTGAGCAGGCGGGCGCCGGAGCAGTAGTGCTCAAGAGTCTGTTTGAAGAGCAGATTTCCATGGACGCTTCCAGAATGATCGGCGGTCTTGATTTCGACGCACATGCCGACGCATATGATTTTCTCCGTTCAAGCAGCCGTGACTATTATCTGAACGAGTATCTGACCCTTGTGGAGGATGCTAAAAAGAGTCTTTCCATACCGGTAATAGCAAGCGTCAACTGCGTTTCCGCCGGGACCTGGACCGAGTATGCCGAACGTTTCGAGACAGTCGGAGCCGATGCTCTGGAGCTCAATATTTTTATTATTCCTTCGGATGCGTCAACCTCCGGTGAAGAGATAGAAAAGCGCTATTTTTCGATTCTCAAGGCGGTGAAAAAAGAGGTATCTATTCCCGTATCCGTAAAAATAGGCCCTCACTTCAGCGGACTTGCAGGTACCATCTCCTCGCTTTCAAAGGCCGGAGCACAGGGTATTACCCTCTTTAACCGCTTTTACCGGCCGGATATCGATATTGAGAAGCTCAAACTCTCCGCCGGACCCGTAAAATCCGTTCCGGAAGAAATGGGTATGGCCCTGCAGTGGATAGCCCTCATGAGCGGTGAAATTCAGGGTGACCTTTCCGCTTCAACGGGTATTCATGATGGGGAAGCGGTCATTAAAATGCTGCTTGCGGGGGCCAGAACTGCTCAGGTCTGTTCCGCACTCATGGACAACGGGATGGAACGGCTGAAGGAAATGCTGGATACCCTCACTTCATGGATGGATAAAAAGGGCTACGGAAGCATAGCGGATTTCAACGGTATGCTCTGTCAGGAACGGAGCGCGCATCCCGAAGCGTATGAACGAAGTCAGTACGTCAAGGCTCTTGTCGGAATAAGCTGATGCATCCCATGAACCGCGTTTGCGTCTTCTGCGGGTCAAGCAGAGGTACCGAACCGGCCTATATGGAAGGGGCCTTCTCCCTCGGAAAAGCTATCGGGGAGCAGGGCCTTGAACTGGTCTACGGTGGCGGAAGTCTCGGACTGATGGGAGCCGTCGCCCGGGGAGCCTTATCTGCTTCAGCCACGGTTACCGGAATAATTCCCGAAGCGATACATAAGCGTGTGCCTTCCCTGGAAGGAATAAGGCTGGAGATTGTACCGGGCATGCATGAACGGAAGAACCGCATGTACGGGCTCTCCGATGCCTTCATCGCACTGCCCGGGGGAATCGGAACCTTCGAAGAGACCTTCGAAGCCTTTACCTGGCTTCAGCTCGGCTATCACCGGAAGCCGGTTGCCCTTCTGAATATCAGCCACTTCTTCGATCCCCTGATTGCTCTTCTCGATCATGCGACAGAAGCCGGGTTTATCAAGTCTCAGCATCGTAATCTTCTTGTCTGCGGAGAAACTGTGGAAGGGATTTTTTCGGACCTCGGTAATTTTAAGCCTCTGTGCCTCGAAAAATGGCAGACCTGAGCTTGCATTTGATCAAAAAATGTCTACTATTTCAATGAGAGGTGTGATAATGAATATGCGCGAGACCGGTCAGCTTAGAGTTCTTTCCGACTTCAATTTTCCCGAAACAAGAATAGTTATTAACCCCAATGACGGTTTCGATATCGGTCTTATGATGACCGAAGCACCGGTAAAACTCTGTTTTGAAACTTCGGTCGAGCTTTCTTCGCAGAGTGATAAAGGCAGTCTTGATGGAGTTATTTTTCAGAAGAATGAATGCAATCCGGGAACTGTGGAAATAAGCAGCAAGGCACTGGAGAAAATCGGTTCCCCCCGGAATGTGCGGCTCCACCTTGTACCTTCAAGCCCTCAGCCCCGGCTTATTATCTCCCCGGCCTGAGCCTGCGCAGAAGCCGGAAGCGTAAGCTCCGCCGCCTGTCTGCCTGCCGCAGAAGTACCGACATGGCCAGCTCTTTGTCTTCCGCAAGGTGTATAAAACTCCGGAACAGCAGGTAGATATCGGCCTTTGTTCTACCCGGAAATGCTTTTGCAAGCTTCTCTCTTTCTATCAGTTCTATTGCCGGCATGAAGATCTTTTTCAGCCATTCATCGGGACTTAATCCCGATTCAAGAACGGTACGGTAAATTTTTTCATACCCGAGAAGGAAGGTTGTATTGAGGAGCTCCCGATCCGGTTCGGAGGAGAATGCGCACTTGCGGAAAAAATCGTCGCGCTGAACCTCTTTGATGCTGCGTTTTATCTCTTCCAGGTTTCCTGCCTTCCCGAGCCGGGCGGGAAAATCGATAGAGCTTACTTCCGCTTCGATGGACGGGAACTTCTGATTGCGGGCAACCGATACCCGATGGTTTCCGTCCCTGACAAAATAGTATCCCCCAAGCTCGTAAAGCTGTACCGGAGGCAGTGATTCCATCGCTTCCACCGCCCGGTAGATGCTGGTCCAGCGGTTTTTCAAGGCAGGGGATTTTGGGAGAAAGGAGCGCGAGAACTGGTGGGATCTCCCTTCGGAACCGATAATCCGGTCAAGCGGCACCAGGACCCGGCCCTGTACGCGTACCGTTCTGAAACCGAGCATGGACTGGACATCATCCAGGGGAATAAGCTTACCGGTGCCGAACCTGACCAGATCAAAAAGCTGTCCGAATACACCTCTGTTAAGGGCGTGTTCGAATCTTCTGACCGATTGTATTCTTGCTATAGGGGATACGTTCATACTGCTATTATACATTATCAGCCTATGGCGGAAAGCACCGCCCACGCATCTTCGGCGGAAGAACGGGAGCATGAATGCGGATCTTCAAAAAGACGTATCGCCTCGGATACCATTCCGCTGAAGTAGCCGGTTTTTTCAAACTCCGGGGTGCTGTCCGGAACGAGGGACCTGAAGCCGGCATAATAGGGGCTTTCGGCGCTTCTGTAAAAAGCAAGAGAACCGTTACCTATCTCAATCCTTCCGGATTCAAAACCAAGGTCCAGCTGAAAGACCAGATGGTCGCGCTCTCCGCCCGTTTCTATCGAGACGCTTACCCCCCCTGCGGTCCCCGTCAGATAGTATGAGCCGAGAGAAGAGCGCGGGTTTCCCGTGCGGCTGAGCGGCCTGAAACGTTCCCCCGTGAGGTAATTGACGGCATCGATCATGTGACTTCCGTCGTGAATAAGGACGGAACGGTGCGGGGCGTTCCGTCCGAAACAAAGCGTTCCCTTAATGGAGAGGAGCCTGCCGTACCGGCCGGAGAGGACCGCCTCGCGCACCGCAATGTAGTCAGCGGAGAAGCGGCGTTCATGGTTTACCACGATCTTGACCTCTCCGCGCCGCTCGATATTCCTTATTCTGCGGGCCTGGGAGAGTTTCCAGGCCAGAGGCTTTTCACAGACGATTACGGGAACCCGGTACCCTTGCGCCAGCCGGACCAGGCGGAGGTGGCTTTCCGGAGGAGTTGCAATGGTAAGCAGATCCGGCCTGCATTCCCGGAGCATGGTCTCGGGATTATCGTAGAGCTCCGGCGCCGGGGTCAGGTGCTCCCATTGGCGGGAAAAGGCCAGTCTTGCATCATAGTCAATGTCGCAGCCCGCAGCCAGACGGACACGTCTGTCTGCCGCGATGGCCCCCGCATGGGTACATGGCTTTTCTCTCAGGGGGTCGGATTCGAGGCTGGTACCTATTCTTCCAAGGCCGATCAGGGCCCATGTGGGTATATCCTTCATATAGCTCTGATCGGCAGAAAGACGGCCTAAAAAGAGTGAAAAAGCGGCGGACTTTTTCTTTTAATTTTCCGTATAGCAGGTAATAATGGTGCATGCCCGAAACGCCTGAACATGCCTGTGCGGCCAGTTACACATCACAAAGATACTTTATATGGATTAACCTGGTATTTTTCCTCCTCCTCGCAGTTTTTATTGCAGGCCTTGTGCATACAAGACAGATATTCAGCCCGGATTCGGAAAGCCTTTATCGTCTGGAAAATGTGAAGCTTGACGGGGCGGACGATACTCTCGAATACCGATTCATGCAAAAGGACAGCTCTGAAGAGTACCGCTTTACCGCCTTTTTCAGAAGAGAAAAGCTGCCGGTCTCCTCATCTTCCGGTTACAGACTTATGCTCTACCGGATATCTGCAGACTGGATTATTGTCGAACTGAACGGGGAACGGATCGGTTCACTTGGAAACCTGGTTGATAAGCGGAGCAATCTCTGGAACAGCATAACTTTTATCGATATTCCTGAACGGCTGCTTTCCGGACGGAACGAACTGTCCCTTATTGTGAGCGCTTCCCATCAGCTTGGCGGTATCCGGTATCCTCTTTTTATCACCGACAGCTACACTGCCGCCGGGCTGGAAGGGTGGTTTGATCTGGTAAGCATTCAAAACACCATGATCACTCAGGGTGTCCTCGGATTCTCTTTTGTGCTTTTTTTGTTTCTTTTTATAACATCTTCTCCAGGCACGGAGAAGCGTTATGAATACCTGCTTTTCGGCGCTGCGGCGCTCTTTATGCTGATTAATCTGACCGACTATCTTCCGTCTCCGCTTCTTCCTCTTCCATACCGTCTCACCAAGATGCTTACGCTCAGCGCTCTCTACCTTGCCATAGCGTTCATCAATTACGGAATCGGTATCATGTTTTCTTCACGCTTAAGCAGGAAGCTCGGGCATATTATCATCAGTGTCCTGCTGCTTCTTCTTGTCTTTTTCGGCTCATCGGTCTGGCGTTTCAGACGGGCTTATTCGATTACCAATGTCCTTATTCTGGTCAGTAATATAAGCTGGATAGTCATTACCCTGCGGAACTACCGCTACACAACAAGGGCAAAGATTCTCTTCAGCGCTTCGTTTATTCTTCTTGCCTTCGCCTTCATCGAAATTTCTTTCAACGTTCTTGAAATGGTCACCTATCTGTCATTTACCGTCTACGGGGTAATGTTTTTCTGTATCGGGCTCTCTTTTCTGCTGGTTCTGGACTACATGGAGATCCATATTCAGCTGGAAAGCGAGTGCAGCAGGTCGGAACAGCACTATCACACTTCTATAACCGATGGACTTACCGGTGTGTATAATAAAAGATACATAATGTCACAGATAGATATGAATTCCCTGAATTATCCCTTTTCGATTATCATGATCGATATTGATCATTTTAAAAGCGTTAATGACACCTGCGGACACGAGGCCGGAGATGACATCCTGCGTTATTTCGCTTCGGGCGCACAGGAGGTAATAAGAAAAAACGATATTCTCGGCCGTTTCGGAGGGGATGAATTCCTTATCATGCTGCCGGGCTGCAACGCGGATCAGGCAGAAAACATAGCCGCACGGCTGCAGGATACGGCGAGACGCTTTTCCAGCCCGGACTTTCCGGAAGGTTTCAGATTTTCCCTCTCCCTGGGAATTTATACAAGCCGTTCCCCCTCCGAAAGTATTTCCGAAGCCATCAAGAAGTCCGACAAGGCGCTGTATCTCTCAAAAGAAAGGGGAAGGGACCGTGTTACGGTGTATCGGACTCTCCGGGAAAGCTGAGAGTCAGGATGGTGCCGTTCCCGCTTTCGACGTTGAGACTTCCTGCAAGCTGGCTTGTAAGAGATCTTACCAGGGTAATACCGAGAGAATCGGTCTTGTTGTGAAAGATTTCCGTATCAATTCCGCAGCCGTTATCTGCAACGCGGAGCGTATACTCATTATCCGTTTTTACCATTCCGATTTCCAGAGTCCCTTTTTCGGAAAGAACGAAGGCATATTTTAAGGCATTTGTCACCAGCTCCGTAACGATGAGACCGCAAAGAATCGCCCTGTCCATACTCAGTTGTATATCTTCGATACGAAAATCAAGTTCGATAAGGGTATGCTCCGGCCGGTAGGTCTGGAATATACCCGTAACCAGCTCCCGGAGATAATAGCCCATCTCAATTTCGTGATAGACTCCGCTTGAATAGAGTGATTCGTGGATAAGCGACATGGAGCGAATCCTTACCGAGCTGTCGGTCAGGACCCTTCTCTGTTCTTCATCATTCAGGCTGGATGCCTGAAGATTGAGAAGCGACGATACTATCTGGAGATTGTTTTTCACCCGGTGGTGGATCTCTTTCAGAAGGATCTCCTTCTGGGCCAGTTCCTTCTCCAGGGTCTCCCTGGTGCGGACAATCTGCTCCAGCATAAAACGGAAATGCTTAGTCAGAAGCCATACCTCGGAATGCTCCCGGGTGCGGATATCTATCGATGTGGATATTCTGTCCGGATCCCCGGAAATTTCGGAAAAGCGGTGGAGGAGGAAATTATAGACGGAATAGTAAGGTCTGAAAAACAATACAAGAAAAAGAATAAGTACGGCGAAGAGAATGATCAGGATCTGCCCGGCACTCCGGAAGATTCTGGAGAGGATCAGCTGAATATCGCCAAGATAGAGCCCTGTACCGAGGTATGCATCAAGTTCGGGAATTCCCACCACGTAGGAAATCTTCATCTGCGGCTCGGTGCTTTTCGGAGGCGGATAGTGATACTCCACAAACCCCCTTCCGCGGCGTGCCTCTTCAACCAGTTCCCTTATGATGTATATTCCTCTGGAATCCTGCAGATCCCATTGATCGGACCCTTCCAGCTCCGGCTCAAAGGGCTGCACCAGCATGGTTCCGTCATATGTGCTCATAAAGAGGTAGTTACGGGTAGACGGATCATCGTAGACGAGCTTTCTTATGGTATTGCGCACCGATATGAGAGCATCCTCTTTAGTGATGTTTCCTTCTCTGAATTCCTGAAGCGTCGGCTCTATGGAGTTCATTCCCAGGGTAACCAGACGGACGAGTTCCTGTTTCCGGAGTTCGATCATGCTGCTTTTCAACTGGGCGGCAAAATAGAGGTTTATAAAAACAATTCCTGCAACGGTAAGCAGAAGGGCGGCAACAATACGAAAGGAACTTCGTGATGTGAGCGCGATACGGTTCTGATCCATTGTATGATTATAATAAAGCTGTTGTGTGAAAACAAGTCGTAAAGATGTTGCATGTATACCAACTTGCAGATACTCAATTCCGATGGTGTGGTTCTGAAAGGCAGTATTGTCGTCATGGAAAGAGTGGAGCTGAATGACTCAAGGCAATCGATAAGTATCCTTCCGCATCCTTGAGGCACCTGAAAGAAAGCTTGTCTGCTTGCCCCGGTTTTCCCTTTGATCTTATCCCGATAATCACGTAGCATGGAAGCATATGGAAAGCTGGTACGACGGAAAAAGGGTGGAACAGATGTTCGGTCCGGTCCTTGCCGTTCTTGAACGCAGCCCGGACGGAATAAGCGAGTATGATCTTCTGAACGAGCTGGGCTATGACCGCGGGGACGATCTCGAGCTTTTTCGCGCCCATTTTTTCCTCTTCCATCTGCTCTACCGCCTGCGGGACAAGCTGCTGGCCGAGAGGCGGTACGTGCTTTCCATCTTCTGTCTTGAAATAAAGCTGGGTCCCTTCCGCAGCGGATCGGATGACGGTTCGGGCCCGGGACTGCATGGTGTGCCGGAAGAAGCGGACAAGCTGCGCGAATACTATCTGGATATGAATAACCTCTCCGGCATGGACGGAACAGGCGTACGGCGCATGATCGACGATTTTTTCACTCAACTGCGCAACTGGTACCGACGCGAGGAAGATTACGCACTTCTCGGACTCGATCCTGACACCTGCGATGAGAACCTTCAGAAACAGTACCGCCTTCTTGTGTTCGAACATCATCCGGACAGAGGGGGCGATCCCGGGCGGTTCAGGGAGATACAGGAAGCTATGGAGCGGATAAAAGGAAGCCGGAGCACATGATACAGATCTTCTATTTCAGCGGAAGCGGCAATACGGAACTGCTGGCGCATAAGCTTTCGGGGAAGCTTAAAGCGGAAGGAGAGACGGTTTCCATTTACGCCATTAAAAAATCGACCGAACCATTCCCGGAAGCTCCCGAACGCCTTGTCCTGCTTTTTCCTGTCTACGCCTTCGATGCTCCGCCTGTCGTCAGCCGATTTCTGAAAAAGCTGCCGGAATCTGCCGCTGGATTGCATAGCAGAGCGTATATAATCCTGACCCCATGCGATCCTCACTGGATAAACAGTTCCGCCGCCTGCGGTTCCCGGCGGATCCTTGAAAAAAAGGGCTACGAGATTGTTCGGGAAGAGATGGTCATAATGCCGTCGAACTTTGTAGTCCAATACCCCGAAACACTCTCTATTTCCCTTCTGGAGGCGGCGGTGAACAGGGCCGGGACGCTTGCCGGAGACATTGTACGGGATCTGCCGGCACGCTTGAAGGTGCATCCCCTTGCGCATCTGGTCCGCTTTCTGTTCAGGATCGAACACCTGGGCGACAACCTGTTCGGAAAGGACCTGCGGGCCGACGGCTCCTGCGGCGGCTGCGGCCGCTGCGTCGAAGCTTGTCCCGCGGGGAATATCCGGATGAAAAAGGGGCGCATCGTATTCGGATGGCACTGTATTCTATGCATGAACTGCATCTACCGCTGTCCCGCGGGTGCGGTACACCCGAGGCTCTACCGCTTTGTTCCCCTCCGGGGCGGCTATAACCCGCGCCGTCTGCTGGAAAGGTCCCGTTCCTTCGCGCTGGATGATGCGCTTGTTCCGGCGCGGTTCAGGGAGTAT
>NPIE01007881.1_pt1 | contig 17559 bp, 13 predicted proteins | sample 8637661 | NCBI WGS metagenome assembly NPIE01 (sample SAMN07420842, study PRJNA396082) | bioreactor metagenome | isolation source: sample BA12 brine-fed electro-methanogenic bioreactor BA | place: Japan: Kochi | collected 2016-12-09
GGGCGAGCCCCAATTCTAAACCCATGAAAACAGGGCGTCAAGCGTCTTTGTCTAACCTGTGACGCTACATGTTCTTCCGATATCTGTCAGTACCTGTCCGAAAGTGTCCTTGAGAAATGGTGGCCGTATATTGCCAGCTTCAGGGCCAGGGGTATCAGTACGGGACGCCGGAAAAGGGTCCAGAATAACAGCTTCCAGTACTCCAGCCTCTCCCGGCCCATGATGCCAAGACGCAGGATGGACTTTGGAACCGCTAGAATGTGCCCCGCCGACAGCTCGTAACCAAGGTTTCCCGAGGGTCTGAACTCGCTCAGGAAGGTTCTTACCCGGCTGTAGAAGGCTCCAGGCGAGTAGAGCCTGGCCACAAGGTCATGGTAGCCCCTCTCCAGGGTGCTCTTCCCCATGACCGGCACGATGTTGGTGGTGCCGTCGGTGCCGTCGGTTACCTCGCCCTGTATCCTTCCCTCGTCCTGAAGTCTCTGGTGGAGCCTGGTTCCCGCCGGGGCCTGGAGCATTGCCACCATCGCGGTGACGATCCCGCTTTTCTGTATGAACTCCCACTGCCTCTGGAAAACCGAGGTGGAGTCACCGTCGAAGCCCACGATGAACCCACCCTCTACTTCCAGACCCATGTTCTGTATCTTCTTCACGTCGGCGAGGAGGTCCCTCCCTGTGTTCTGGACCTTGCCGCAGCCCTTCAGGCTTTCCTCGTCGGTTGTCTCTATACCTATGAACACGGTGTTGAAGCCCGAGGCAACCATCATCTCCATGAGCTCCCCGTCATCCGCCAGCAGTATCGAGGTCTCTGTCTGGAAGTGGATGGAGCCATGCGTTTTTCTCCAGTTTATGATGGCGGGGAGAAGTGACTCCTTCAGATACCTTCTGTTCCCTATGAAATTGTCGTCCACGAAGAACACACCTTCACGCCACCCGGCCTGGTAGAGGGAATCCAGCTCGGCGATTATCTGCTCCGTTGTTTTCGTGCGGACCTTTCTGCCGAAGAGGGATGTAATGTTGCAGAAGTCGCAGTTGTGGGGGCAGCCCCTGGAGAACTGAATGCCCATGGTGTTGTATTTCTTCTGTGTGATCAGCTTCAGGTCCTGGGGAGGAGTCTTCTCCATGGACGGGTAGGATTCAGGCCTGTAAATCTTCCTGGGCTCCCCCCTGGCAAGGTCTTCAAGGAATGCCGGCAGGGTCTCCTCGGCCTCTCCCACGAAAAGATGGTCTACGGTTCCGCTCCAGTCATCCGGCTCGTTGGAGAAGAGGGGTCCACCGGCCACCACGGTCACGCCCCTTCCTGCGAAGCGGTCCGTAACCTGAACGGCGGAAGCCTTCTGGGCATTCATGGCGCTGACCATGACCATGTCCGGCCATTCATCCATATCGTCGGCCATTTTCTCAACATTGAGATCGATCAGCTTCTTTTCCCATGCATCGGGAAGCATTGCCGCCACCGTAAGAAGCCCAACCGGAGGCATGGCGGCCTTTTTCCCTATGAACCTCAGGGCGTGGGAAAAGCTCCAGAATGAGTTTACGAACTCCGGGTATATCATCAGCACTTTCATTACTATTTTCTCTCCTCAATGTTGACAGTGTTAACATATAAGGATATGTTGACGTTGTCAACATGATTTTTCATGTTACGCCGACAAAGGGAGGGTCCAATGGCGGGTACTTATCATCACGGCAACCTCAGGAACGCCTTGATCGAAGAAGCGCTGCTGCTCACTAAGAGCGGCCACGAGGGCGATATATCCCTCAGAAAACTGGCTGACAGGCTCGGGGTATCCAGAACCGCTCCCTACAGGCACTTCAGCAGCAAGAACGCCCTGATGAGCGCGGTTGCCGCCAGGGGCTTCACCCTCCTCAGGGAATCCTTCAGGGAGTTCGAAGCATCCGCGGGGCCTGAAAGTGTCATCCGGAATGTCATGGAGGATTATGTAAGCTTCGCCACAGGGAATCCCCTTCTCTACAGGCTCATGTTCAGCAGGACCATTCTGCAGGGAGAGGGATCCGATGAGCTTCGCCGGGAGATAACCGGTACAATGGAGAAACTTTCCGGGATATTCACCGAGGCAAAGCCGGGGATCACCACCAACTCCGAGGTAAAGACCGCTTCATGGGCCATGGTTCACGGGATATCCTCTCTGATAAACGAAAAACTGGTGGTTCTGGACGAAACGGGAGCGGCGGGGCATTCCCTTGTTCACAGGGGTGGAGAGCCCTCCAGGGAACAGCTTGCAGAACACATTGCCGCGGCCATTCGCATCCTTGCCGCTGGAGTTACCGCGTGCTCCGGCAAAGCCGGGCCTACCGGAGACCACCCTCCCCGGTTATAAATTGGCTGGACCAGACACGGAGGGTAGCCAAAATTCTTTTTCAGCTCGCTGTTCTATCCCTGTTCTCCTCCATCTGCGAGGCGGATACGCCTGACCTTTTTCTCAGGGCACTTGCCTCGGCTTCCCCGGAAGAGTGGGTACAGTCCATGGCCCTACAGGGGAATCCCCACCAGCCGGATTCAGTGGCTGCGGCGGTCTCGGCCTTTCAGGAACTGTCCGTGGAAACCGGTTCCAGGGAACTGACTGATTTCGACGGCGGATACAGGGCGGTATTCTCCGAAAGCAGATGGACCTGGCGGCTTCCAGGGGGCAGGATAGGGTCCATTACAGGAGAATCGGTGGTGGAGTGGCGACCCGGGGGCTACCGGTGGGTTACCGTTCCGGTCTTCCAGGGGGGAGGGGCCGAGGTCGGCCCCAGGGAAACCCTCTGCATGGGAGCCACCGCCATGGGGGCTGTTATGCTTGTGGCCATCGTTGCGGTATGGTACGCAAAGAGAAGATTCGGCTGAGGCCCTTTAATCGAAACGGTCCCACTCGCTGGTGAAGTCCAGAACCTCCACCGGGCCCTCCCGGCCCTGCTCTCCGAATGTCATGGCCCTGTCCAGGAACTCGTCGAGGTCCCTCTGCAGAAATACCGATGTGGTGAGAAGGGACTGGAACTGGGCATACTCGTTGCGGTCTTCCACGGGAACTCCCTCAACCTCACCCATTGAGTCGCACATTTTCTTCAACAGTGATGAGAGCGCCATGGAAAGCTCGTTTGCCTGTTTATAAATACTCATTTTTTGTATCACCTTTTTCGTTTCGCAAGAACCCGAACGATGGTGGTGTTCAGCTGAACCGCGAATTCTTCGTCGGAGGTGTTCCCCCCGGTGGGATGGCCCCTGCCGCGCAACACCTCGAAGCCGCATGATGAAACGGGTGAAGCCTTTGCCATTACACCGCCGTCTTCCGGCGGCGACACCCTGTCATGCTCGCCGTAAATATACTCAATGGCACAACCCCGGTTCAATCTGGCGATCCAGTAAAGGGGGTCGAATCTCTCAAGGCTCTTTGCCGCAGGGCCCGGCATCATGAACCTCAGAATCGCCGCCCCCGCCCTGCCGGTCCTGTGTCTGGCCGAGGCGAAGAAGCCGAGGTAGGCACCGTGTACAACAACACCACCGGGAAGAAGGTTCCCGGAAAGGGCGCAGGCCTTCAGAGCGGCGCTTCCGCCCATGGAAGTGCCGTACAGAACGGTGTTTTCCCCTGAGTACCCCAGGCCCCTGGCGAAGCGGAGGGCTCCCAGTATGTCGTGGGCTTCGTCAACCCCGCCTTTGGTCACCCTGACCGGATGGCCGTCGCTCCCCCGGAGGGGTACCGCCAGGAAGGAATACCCCCCCAGCTCCCGGAGCCTGTGGGCAAGCTCCACCCTGGAGAGGGCCGCTCCACCCATTCCGTGGATGAAGACGATCAGCCTGGGGGAACCGGGAAGGAGATGCCCCTGAACGGGATGGCCATCGAGGGATGTCCATTCCCTTCGCTCCCAGTCGCCGCCGGGACTGAGGACATTCTGGTGCTGCCTGAACCGGAACATGTTGGCAAAACCGGATATGCCCGGCCTGCTCAGCCGCTTCTTCAAAAGCTTCCATACAAGAATTCCAACCAGAGAGCCGATCAGCCATCCCGCCAGAACATCCGTTGGATAGTGAACGGCGAGATATATCCTGCTCAGCCCCACCAGAAAGGCGAAAAGACCGGCGGGAATCGCAACGGGAGGGTACACAAGACCCGTGAACACAGCCAGGGCTGCGGAATTGGCGGAGTGATTAGAGGGAAAACTCTTCCTGCCCCCGGTACTCAGCCTGCAGTCCAGCATCTGTGATACCCCGGGATCCCTGTTGGGTCTGGTTCTGTCCACGGTGTCCTTCAGGAATCCCCCGGCCTGATCAGCCAGCGCAACGGACAGTATCAGACCGAAAATGAATACCCTGGGGTTGATCCGGTGGAAACGATTCCCCGGCCGGGGAAGCTTCCTTCCGGATATAAGCAGCAGAACCACAGCAAGGGCAATGAAGGGATACCAGTTATGCTTGTCGGTAACAAGCAGCATGAACCTGGTGAGGAATGGGTGGGCCAGGTCGATGTTGATGAACCGCAGAAGCCGGAGATCCAGCTGAAGGATGGTGTTCACAAAAGTGTGATGCCCACTGTGTATTGAATATCGGTGGAACCGGCTGGAACCGCTGTCCAGAAGCGGTTCTCCCCCTTCAGCTCAGCATAGACGGTAAGGCCTGGAACTCCGGAATGCCAGCTGCCTGCCTCCGGGGGCTCCGCCGTTCCAATGGCGACAAAGTCCCGTGGGATGGGAGAAAGGGTCATCCAGCCGAAGGGCACGACATTAACGAAAAGGGCGTACCCTGTATCCTGTCCGCCGTTGAACCTTCCCGGTACGGCAATGGCGGGAATCTGCCAGTTCCTCAGTATTGCAGCCCCGAGGAAGGCGCCCCCTGCGGAATTGTTCAGCTCTCCCCGGAGGGCGAGGCTGGCGGGGGGTGTAAGAAGGATGGTTTCCTCCACCGGCGCCGATCCCCGATATAAGTCATTAAGGTAATCCATGAGCAGGGCGGCAAGCATCATGGGATTGGGCTCGCCCCTGGCCAGCCGGACGGATTCCATGTAAACCATGTCGCCGCCGGACCAGAAGACGGAGGTATCCATGCAGCTGTCCATGAAGGGGTCCTCCCCGGGAAAGTACACCATGGCCTCTTCGATCCCCGGGGCTTCCATTCCCTGAAATGGCATATATGTAACGGAAACCTCATGGGAAAAGGCAACTTCTACCCCGCCGGTGACCACCCCTTCCACCACCAGCCAGCCAGTATGGGAACCGGATACCCCGGACAAACCCCTTAGCTCCGGTCCCTGGACCAGGGAGGTCTGCTGCCATGGAAGCTCGGGGGGCACAGGCACAAGAAGCCTGAGTGAATCCCCCGTTGTGAAGCTTCCCAGGACCCGGGTTTCGACCAGGGCAGCGAAGCCCCCGGTGCCGGAGCTGCTCATGGGCGGCATTGGATGGGAGAAGCCACCGCGGCACAGCTCCAGGATAAGACCTGCCCTGCTCCAGATGGAGTCGGAGGACCACATATGGGAGGAGATCATCTCCGCGGCTGCCTCCTGGTTACCGTTCAGGAAAAGCCTTTCGGAGGCGGCATATACAGTGGCGTCCCCGGGGGTTTCCCCGGGCTGGCAGATCATGCAGACAAGAAACAGCGTAATCATGCTCATAAGATATTCACCGGACCGCCCTGGAGCCAGGGATTGGGCGGCGGCGCTGAATCAGGTTATCTTCGCCGGACGAAGGGGGTAACACGGTGAAAAGCTCCGCTGTAATAGTTCCCCCGGTCATCACCCCCGCAGAGGTGCCAGCCGGGGCTTTCATGCTGGCTTCAGGACTCATGGCAAGGGGGGTGGAGGCTCCTGTTCACGATCTTTCCCTGGGGTTCTTCCGCTGGCTCTTCCTTGAACACGCACCGTCTGCAGGGCTTCCCAACTGCTCCCCCTCCCTGGACTATCTTGTGAATCCCGGTACCTCCGCCTACGACCCCCACAGGCACAGGAGCGTCTGCGGTGTGCTGCAGTCGGCCCTTAAAAGGTATTCCCGGGGGTTCCCCGGGTGGCAGCTTTCCCTGATGGACTGTGTCCCCCCCGGTGCGGTCCATTCCGCTGAAGAACTCGCCGCGGCCACCCGGAATGCCGAGACCCCCTTCAGCGTCTTCTTCAGCAGATGGCTGGCCCACCATGGAGACACCTTCAGCAGGGCTCTCATAAGCCTCTCCTACATATCACAGCTTCCCGGGGCCATGGAGCTGTCCCATCTTCTTGAAGGCGCGGGAAAGCAGGTTATCGTGGGTGGTTCTCTGCCCTCCGCCCTGGCCTCAACCGGCAGGGGCATAGGGATCCTGAGAGAATGCTTCACTGACCTCCGCACCGATGACGGCGGTTCCCTGACGGGGACCGGCGAACCGCTGCTCTCAAGAATGGAATGGCCTCTCTTCGGCCTTGAACAGGAGTATCTCAGCCACAAATACTTCATCCCCTTCCCCCTTACGACAGGCTGCGTCTGGAACAGGTGCCTCTTCTGTCCGGACAGGGACAAGGAGTATCTGGAAATTACAGGGGACAACCTTGTCGGGCTTCTGGAAAAGGCCCCTAAGGACCCTGTTGTCCATCTTATAGATTCCGCCGTTCCGATACATCGCCTTAAGGAGCTTCTCCCGGTCTTTCGGGAGATGACAGGGGGATTCTACGGCTTCGCCCGGCCGGGACATGAGCTTCTCGAGAAGGGGCTTCCGGAATCATTGAAGAGGGCGGGCTGCCTGATGCTTCAGACCGGCGTTGAAAGCGGCAGCGGCAGGATACTCAAGGATTACATCAAGGGTTTTACACCGGCAGCGGCCGAGCAGGCGGTAAAGAATCTGCATGGCGCTGGAATACAGAACTACGTGTACCTTCTTTTCGGTCTTCCCGGAGAGACCGATGCGGACAGGAACCTTACACTGGAGATGATGAGAAGGCTTGGGCGCGATGTGGATTACCTGAACATATCGGTCTTCAACCTGCCGGAGCGCTCGGAGCTGACCGACCGTGCCGAGGAATTCGGTATAGAGCCAGGGGAGTACGACCCCAGCTCCGAGGTCCTCCGCTTCTACAGACCCTTCAGATGCTCCGACGGCACCAATCCCAGGGAAGAGGCCAGGGAGTACCTGAGGGGTGTGTTCAAAACCGACCCTGCGGTGGAAGGCATCCTGCAGAGAACGCCGAAATGGTTCAGGGCCGGCCATATGGCCATCATGAGATCTTCCGGCTGAGCTTCCTTACAAGGAAAACCACCATCCCCGAGAGTACTATGCACCCCAGGTTCACCGCGAAGAGCTCCAGCCCGCCGGTCCATTTCGCTGAGCTGCCTCCGAAGAGGAGCCCGGCGGAGACAAGGGGAGGCATCAGGGCCACCGCCACCATGACACCGATGAGGGCAGAGGATGCTGCGCTGCAGAGGGCAACGGCACCGGCGGCGCCGGAGGCGATTGCAAGCACATAGTCGGAGGGGCCGGCAACGGTCCTGGAGACGATCTCAGAAAGTTCCGGATCCACCCTGAGGAAGTAACCCAGCAGTGCGGCGAATGAGAAGGCAATGAGACAGCGGATGAGCATCTCCCTCAGTGAGACTCCCAGCAGCTCTCTGTCAAGATGGACAAGGCCCAGAGAGATGCCCACACTGGGACCCAGCAGGGGGGCTATGACCATCGCGCCGATGATGATGGTGGCGCTGTTCCTGTAAAGCCCCGCCGCGGCAACCACCGCCGAGAGGAATGTAAGGATCCAGGTGGACAGAGAGGGGCTGGTCATATCGGATATGTCCTGCTTCAGCTCCCCATAACTGATCACACCCGAACCGGTCTTCTCCTCGGGAAGGGAGGCCTCAACGGGAAGACACACGATGCGGATATCATCGAGTGTGGCCTCCAGGGCCCCCTTCAGTGTCTCGGTAACCCTTTCGCTGCTGGCGGAATCGGTTAGTATGTGCAGCTGTGAATGGGTATCCGAGAGCCTTTCGGTCCAGATGGAAGTAAGGTTAAGTCCACTCACGGAGGACCGGGCCAGCTCAAGCCTGGATGTGGGCACGAAAACCTCGATCAGTCTTCCAGCCAAGTTGTTCCTCCCTCCATAAGGTATTCCTGAAGGAAACCGGCAACAAGCCTTCCCACCAGGTCAGCCCCGGCTTCGGTCATGTGCATGGCGTCATAGAAATACTCGTTGCTGCAGGGAACTTCGCCGGCCAGATCGAAGCAAAGGGCGCCCCTCTCGCGGCAAACGAGGATTAGGTCATGGTTAAGTGTTCCCAGCATCCTGGCGAAGGTGGCGGCGGAGATGGGTCTTTCCTCGCCGCCTGCGAACCTGTCCGCTGCCCTTATGCCCCTCCAGTGATGGCTGTCCTGGTAGAGAATGGGCTGTGTGAGGAATACCGGTGTTATGCCAAGTTCAAGGCACTCCTCTATAAGAAGGCCGATACGCCTTTTGTAGAAGTCCGGGTCCTCCAGCAGGGAGTGAAGGTCTTCCGGAAGGGGATCCTCCGGCGCTTCCAGGGGCTCTTCGGTGAACTCGGGGTCAGCGGCGGCGGTAACCACCGGGGCCCTGTCCAGATGGACGACCTTGGCCTTGTAGATCAACTGAAGGATCTGGCTGTTGCTGAAGAGCCACTGCCGGGGACCTGAATCCGGAAGCCTTTCCTCATCGGCATTGCTCCTGAGGAAGGGGCCCAAGTCATTTACGCCCACCAGGAACAGGGCGATATCGGGCTGTATTTCCGAAAGGACCTCCCTTGTGAAGAGGAGGTGGGTGTCCGATGAATGTCTGGGGATCCCGGCGTTCCCGACCCAGACAAGCGGGTTTCCCTGTCGAAGCTCCTCCTGGAGCACATGGGACCAGGTAAGGGAGTCATCAAGATAGTAGTTCGCGGTGGTGCTTCCCCCCACGGTGACTATTGTGATGTGTTCATCCCAGTTCTCCGGAGGGTCTTCCCCCCTGAGGCCCCACATGTTGGTGGACATAATCCCGCCTGGGGTTATTCCCGGAAGCTCCACACGCATTACGGTCCTGCTGTATGGCCTCAGCCCGAACCTGGGATTGAAGATGTTATCCGGCATGATCCTCCCCAGGATCATTTCCCCTGCCAGAATGACCAGTGCCAGGGAAACAGCCATTACAGCCGTTCCCGCAAGAACCCTTTTCAGTTCTGAACCCCTTCGGGAGAACATCAGGAGCAGGCCGGGAGCCACCGACAGCAGAAGAGCGCCAAGGAGGAAGCCCGGTTTCAGAAAAACCGGAACGATGGAGAGGAACCAGAACAGGAATACCGTGGCGGGGAAAAGGAACAGAAGCTGGGGGCCGGCGAGTTCAGGCAGGGCCGCCGCCCTTACGGCGATCCTGCGGTCCATCCCCCTGAAGCCCAGGGCAGCCACCCCGGAAAAAAGAAAGATCAGAAGAACAAGAAGCATCCCGGCGGTAAGTGCCGGAGACCACATTCCAAGGACCACACCGGCGGAGCTCCGGGAACCGGCAAGAACAAGAAGCACCAGCGCCGCCCCGACGGCGGCAAGGGCGCAGGATATGCGAACGCCCCTCACAGTATGTCGCTTGCCAGCTCGGCCAGCTGGCTCCTCTCGCCCCGGACAAGGTTCACATGGGAATAGATGCCCTGCCCCTTCATCCGGCTCACCAGATAGGCCAGGCCGTTGGACCTGCTGTCGAGATAGGGAGTGTCTATCTGGTATATGTCCCCGGTGAAGACGAATTTCGTCCCCTCCCCCGCCCTGGTGATGATGGTCTTCACCTCGTGGGGAGTAAGGTTCTGGGCTTCATCCACAATGAAGAAAACCTTGTTCAGGCTCCTTCCCCGTATGTATGCCAGCGGGGTGATAACCAGTTTCTCGGTATCCACCATATCCTTAACGAGTTCATACTCCCTGCTGTCCCTGGCATACTTGTTCCTTATCACCGCCAGGTTGTCCCAGAGGGGCTGCATGTAGGGATCCAGCTTCGACTGAATATCCCCGGGAAGGTAGCCCATGTCCCTGTTGGAAAGTGGGACCACCGGCCTTGCCAGGTATATCTGCCTGTAACGTTTCCTGAGTTCCAGGGACGAGGCCAGGGCCAGAAGGGTCTTTCCCGTTCCTGCTTTCCCGGTAAGGGTGACAAGGCTTATCTCAGGATCCAGCAGAGCATGAAGGGCAAAGGCCTGTTCGGCATTCCGCGGGTCCACTCCGAAGGCTCTGGACTTCCGGACCCTGTGCAGGTTGCCGTCGTAGGTGGAATGGCAGGCCAGTGCGCTGCGGCTTCCGTTCCTCAGGATGAAGAACTGGTTAGGCACCGGCTCCTCCTCGAGGGGCACATCCGCCGGTTCCACCGAGTAGGGCTGCTCGTATAGGGCGGAGATGGAATCGGCTGATACCCCTTCGATGAGCATGCTGCCGGTATAAAGCTTGTCAGGGCAGTCGATCTTGTCGGTTATGTAGTCCTCAGCGGCTATTCCAACCGCCATGGCCTTCATTCTCAGGTTAATGTCCTTGCTTATCAGAACCACATTTCCCCCGGAAAGCTCCGCGGCCACCGAGAGTATCCTGTGATCGGGGGTATCCTCGGCAAAGACCCCGTTCAGATTTCCGGTGCCGTCCTGGGCATGCCTCACGAAGAGCCTTCCCCTTCCCTCTCCCAGAGGGATGCCCTCCTCGGGCAGGCCGCCGTCCACCAGGGCATCAAGCTGCCTTATGAAGGATCTGGCGGAGTAGTTAATGGAGTCGTTCCCCTTCTTGAAGGAATCCAGTTCCTCCAGAACGGTGATCGGTATAACGACATCGTGTTCCTGAAAGTGGTCAAGACACCTGTGGTCATGGAGAACGACATTTGTGTCCAGAACGAATGTGCTCTTCTCCCTTTTGGTCATCTTTTCACGCTTCCGTCATGAACAGTCAGGAGTTCGCCTGAGGCGAAGCTTCTCTCCCCGCTGTCCGTTGACACCAACAGAGACCCGTTCCCGGCGATACCGGTCAGCACACCGGAGACCCTCTCCCCGGAAGTTTCCACGGTTACCTCTTCATTCATGTTCCAGAGTCTTTCATGAAGCTCTTCCCGTATGCCCGCAAGGGGATCTGTTTCCCTGTGGGGCCATGTTTCGTCCAGCTCACAGGTAAATAGTGACAGCAGCTCCCCGGGGGACGGCGGAGAACCGAAGTCACTCCACCCGCCGGCGGGAAAGGTCCTTCTGTTCTCGACATGGGGAGTCCCCTGAAGATTAACGCCGATACCCAGTATGAACCAGCTCTCAGGTCTGTTCCCGGTTTCTGCAACTATTCCGGCAAGCTTCCTGCCCCGCACCAGCACATCGTTTGGCCATTTCACCATGGCATCCAGGCCCCTTCGAAGCATTATCCTGGAAAGGAGCAGCGCGGCCAGCAGAGAAACACATGGGGAAAAACTTACAGGTGATGAAGGCTTCAGCAGGAAACTGGCGTAAAAACCCCCCGGAGGTGATTCCCAGGTCCTTCCGGGCCTGCCCCTTCCCTGGGTTTGGGATGACGCCAGCAAAACAGAACGGTCGGCGAGGGAGGAAATCCTCTGCCTTACCCATTTCTGGGTTGAATCAACTGAATCGGCGGTGTGCACCAGCCATGGGCCGGCTATGTTTGCTTCAGCCATGATTTCAATATATACCCAATTTCAACCGGGGTCATCTATTGCTTTTCTTTTTTTCAAACTAGTATGATAGCCGCTGCGGTGAGCCGCTAGCTCAGTTGGTAGAGCATCTGACTTTTAATCAGAGGGTCGGGGGTTCGATCCCCCCGCGGCTCACCAGAACGCTTTATCGGTGCGGTGTATTGACGATTACGGTCACTCATATTATCGTACCGCTCGCTCTTCAGCGACCCCATCGTCTAGTGGTTAGGACACTGGCCTTTCACGCCGGCAACACGGGTTCGATCCCCGTTGGGGTCGCCAGAAGAGAATCCCCCAAGTCAAACAGGTCAAGAAGCCCCATCTCAAGGGCGTTTTGAGGTGTTCCAACACCTTCTCATTATCAATGGTTGAATACTGGTTTGACTTGTAACAAGACTACTCCAGTTTGATAAGCCTCAGAACTGCATCAACATCTTCATTTCTCAGGACTGCAAAATAGGTACCGGAGGGGGCTGACTCTCCTGAAGATGATAACCCATCCCAGAGGAATAGTCCGTCTGATGAAGTCAGGATTCTAATCCTCCGTCCAAAGAGGTTGAAAACTACAATCTCAGCGCCGTCAGTTAAACCAGGTGCATACAACTGAACACTTCCAGTGAATGGATTCTCAGACGGAACCAGCGGGGAAATAGTCTGAAGTTCTGTAAATGCTTCATCGTCTATGTTTACCCAGTCATAGTCGAGAAGACCGAGAACTATGTAATATCCCCATACGAGTGTATCTCCCTCACTCCAGGTCATGAAGATGTCTCCCTCTTCATTGGTTGTTCCGCGAAGGAACTGGATCTGCTGGATTTCTTCATCAGAATAGTCATATGCCACATAAGGTTGCTCTATGAAATCACCATTCTGATCGAAAATGCAGAAGTCCAGAAAAAGAAAACCTCTCAGCCACGCGGCGTAGAAACTTGTTCCTCCTGGCATCGACTCAAAGACAGGGACTCCATTGTTGATTGAGCAACCAACGACTCCCTGCCCTATGGTAACTCCATTGATCATAATAATCCCAGTCTGCTTGTCCAACTTGTATAAAGCGAACAAAGGAGGTTGACTCACGGGATTCTTATGTATCAATATGTAAGGATCACCAAGAACATCAGTCTGAATTGAAGCAAAATGCCCTGTTGAAAGGTCATCATCGAACAGCATCACTGGGCCTACGGTGATGTTTCCCTCAAGATCGTACTGCACATACATTGTTCGCCAGGGATTGTCCGCCTCATACTTGATGTGGACTCTGTTGCCGTCAATGTGGATATAGGGATTGAAGTAGCTGTCGTCAGGAATTGTGTCAGCAAAAAGAACTGTACCATCGATGTCGTGCACTGTGTAAAGAGCAAACTCATTATAGGTCGACTCGATCTGAGCACAAACTACATGTATTCGTTTAAGTGAATCACAGACGACATCATAGTTTATCCGAGAAGATGGTGGAATGGGAAGTGAAGTCGTCGGCGTAACGATGCTCCCATCTCCATCCCTTACCTGGAACCAGAACTGATAGCTCTCCTGCCAGAGAATCACTACACTGTCTGAACCAAGCAGGGCTATTTCAGGATAGCCTGCTTGAACATCATTGGAAATCATTTGGTCGGGAACTAGCCTTGTTCCGTCTTCCAGGATGACATTGTAACCTACTCTGGGCTCATCCTCAAATTTGTTCCAGGTTTGATGGATATGATCACCTGGGGTGACGCAGATATCTTTCAGTTGAGCGTTACCCCAGTGATCAATGACTTCGATCGGATCAGTCCAGCCCTGACTATGGGTCCAGAGTACCCATGCAATCAGAAAGATTTGACTGATCATCATGTCTCCTAGTTCTCAAGAACTCCAGTTCGCATCGCATCATGCTGAGTCATAGGCCATGGAGCATAACCCACTGGGCAGCTACCCAGTTCCCACACATGAAGATAGTTGTCCATGGTGCCGAATACAAGCTCGAGCTTGCCATCCTGGTCTATGTCGGCTGCGACATATCCACCAATGACCTCAGAAGGTAGTTGGTAAGGGAAACCAAGGCTATTGACTTCATCATGATTTGCGTCGTAGGCATTTATCCACCCATCCTTGGTTCCTACTATCACTTCGGATGTCTGGTAACCTGGCTCGGAGACCAGACTGGCCAAAGCAGGCATGGGAACAACGTTGTATGTACTTGGTAGTCCGTACGGGAAGTCCCAACCATCAGCGATTTCTCCATCCTCATCCCATGCCATGCACTGGTTTTCAGCAGGAGCGATTATCCTATCCAGCCCGGGTACCAGATCGTCCCAGTCTGCAAGAACACAGCATCGTATATAGTTTGAGGGATTGGTCGGTTGAGCACAGGTGTCGTGAGTTGACAGAGCATCAGAATCGAAAACCCAAGCCTGTCCATTCGCTCCAGTCCTCTGCCTGGACCAAGCGATTTGATCAGGATTGCCTGCTATATCACCAACAGCTTGGATACCAGCGGTATTCGCTGATTCAGATTGAGTATAGCTGTCAACGAAGCCGGACTGCATAGTGCTTTCGTCGTAATCGTAGATCCAGATTCCCGAATTGTATCCTGCACCACTTTGGTACCAGGAATAAGAAAGAATCAACTCGATTGATGGGTCAGGTGAGATCTCTGTTGCGGAAATCCATTCTCTCGAATAGCTTTGGTTTGACTGTGGAAGCTCCTCCTGATCAACCTTTATTAACATCTCCCTTTCTACGGAGAGAATAAACAGTGAAAGCGGATCTCCTGACTCCTCTGGACATACAAATGCTATCTCAAGCTTGCCCTTCTCCGGGAAAACATCTGCTAAGGTAACTCCATGAGGGCCTCGCAGTAAGTTACCCTGCTGAACCCCATGTTCATAGCTGCACAGTACAGTCCCGTCTGCACTATCCAGAATCAGAACTTCATGTCTTGTATCGATGACTAGCTCATCACGACTGTCGCCGCACACATCCCCAGAAGCAATAACTGAGAAACCCCCCAAGGATTCACTACCGATGAAGTTGTATGGCCCTGCTCTCCAAAGAATCTGAGCTGTTTCTTCGTCGAAGGCCATGATCTCAATACCAGATATCGCAATAATTTCCAGATCTCCATCCCCATCAATATCGATTAGTACTGGAGGACACTTAACGGATCCCGGAACCCGTACTGGCCAGTTATCATCGTTGGGATAAGTGTCTGTTACAGTGAAAGCCGCAGAAGCACTGTTGTTTGGCCACCAGGAGTCAGGAGAAGCCTTCTCTGGATCCGCAGTTGCAGCTAGCTCAACTTGATCCCCTTCCATAAAACCGCTCGGAATGATCCATCTGAACTGGAATGTTTCTTCTTCTCCAGGAAGGAGACCATTTACACATTCCTCTGTGAGTGAATACTGAGTTTCATTCCATTCAACATTCAGATCAATGTCGAATGCTCCCGAGGCAACAGCACCAGCATTTCTAACTGCAATCTGGAAAACAATAACTCCAGCTTCACCTAAAGGATTTGTTGGGTAAAGGTTTCTTTCCAGGTCTGCTGGTGAGATTATCAGGTCGCAGCAGTTTCTGTATTTCACCCTGTCACCCAGATCAAGAGCTGGGTCACCAAGAAGGTTGAACTGACCAAGTCCTTTCTCGAAGTAGCCTCCACTACACCAGTATTCATTCAAGCATGCAAACCGCCCAGCAGCTATTGCATCACCCTGTCTGGTTACTCCATGATAGTAAATGCTTTCCAGAATACTTTCTCCAATTACTCCATAGTAGAGTATTGATGATGCTTTACTGCTTGCGAATACCCCTATGGCTCCTCCTTCTTTGTTTCTGATGAAATCTTCAGCCAGACAGTCCGACTGAAAGTCATAGGGAGGAAGCCCATCTGTTGGCTCATAGCAAAGACTGGGATAAACCCCGCTATTGTAGTGGTCGAACTGAGTGTGGTCAAATGAACCAGCACTGCAACATAACATCATGATGAATGGATGCCAGTGATCAGGGAAGGATCCCAAAGCAAGAACATCATCATCATCGAATGTTGAGTCAGGAACACCAAAGTTATCCGGTGCAGGTGGACCCCAGTTCAAACCTGCCGAAAACATATGGAAGTCTCCATGATCGCTGTAGAATGCAACCTGTGATCCTCTGTTGAATACGGTGTTACACGCATCAACCCAATCCGAACTTGTCATTCTGCTTCCATCTGGATTCGGGGGGTCCACAGTCCACGTATCTTCTCCATCTCCACAGTAATAGCTGTCAAGGGAATAGCCCATCCAATCGCACAAAGAAGAGGTCCAATCCTCCGAAGGGAACCAGGGATCGCTGGTACTCATCCCATCGTTATCAGTTCCGGAAAGCCTTGTGACAAACCTTCTATTCTGAAGGTTGTCTGGATAGGGCGATGTTACAGGTGCTTCATATTCTTCGATCAGATCAAGCATACCTTGAAGTGTTTCTGTATCACGTACAGAGAGCCTTCCTACGATCATATCAGGGAATGATGCCGGGACTTCTCTCGGTTCATCAAAGTACACAAACCACTCATCGTTTGCATATTCATGATAACTCTCAATGAAAGTTGGTAAGAACCAGGGACCGATCGTCGTGCAGGAACCGTCTTCATGATCTCCTACCAGTAGAAGATAAGAAGGTCTGTCTCCAGGAGAACAGAATTCCCATAGGGTTTCCAGATAATCTCTGATTAGATCAGGATCAAGAACCATCTCATATGTTCTGAATTGCCAGAAAATGTCATCTGTCTTCGCAATCAGGACATCAAACCCGTTGAGCTGAGCTCTGTAGTTAGCGAAGTTATCTATCCAGGTGCCATCAAGTCCACCGGCAACAATGATCACATAGTCGGGGGTTTCCGGAGGAGCTACTGTGAGATCAGTGGGCCTGTATACGCTCCCAGGAGAAGGTGCACCAATAGGCTGTGGATCAGGTGTATAGCCAATAATCTTATCACGAACCAGTCCCTCATAAGGCCCAAGATCCGAAGTGCTGATAACAGGTGCAGATTCGCTGAACTGAAGCTGGACTTCTACATCGCTCCATACTCTTAAGCTGTCTTCAGAGGCAAGGTACTGCACAGGATAAACATCAACTATGGCAATTCTCTGGTCCCTTAGCCTGAACTCGCCGGAAAGTTCAGCTATAGCTTCAGGATACCATTCAGTTGATGCATAAGCAGTTGCGTTCTTCTGAAACACCTCTTTGTAGAATGTAATCCCGCTTTCGCTTGTCAATTCCTGAGATGGTACTGGATATACCGACACATCATCCAAGAAGTCCGCACAGGAACGGCAACCACTGACAGTCAATGAAACGTTGTCTGGGACCGCAACAAAGCAAGTCACAACTGGGATTTCTGGATATCCGACTTCAGTTGCCATCCTTACACCCCTTGTTCCATTGAAACGGAAGTAGGTGTCTTGATTATGGCATACAGATTCGGATTTCAATCCCCTCAATTCAACATCAAAGGTGATGAACCTCTCAGTTGTCTGTCCGTGTCGAACAACTGGCTCTGAACCATCTGAGCACCCGGAATTGAACTCCAGCCAATTAGCATAGATCCTTCCATAAGCGCACAAGAGTACCCCTAGAGTCAAGATCAATCCCCGCATTGATTCTCTCCTTGTCGTATAATGTGATTGCTTCTTCCTCCATTGTCGGAGGTCTATCTGTAGTAACCGACATTTCTCTGCTGATTTCAACTGTGTTCGCAAAGCTGAACGCATGCATCTATTCACAACCGGTTCTACTTCAATGCCTGGCTTCTTTGTTTGAACAGGGTTGGGGGAATGTGGACCCCCGCAGACACAGTTTCTTCACCCCGGATAACACCCGCCTCAATCCTGACCTGGTTCAGAAAATCCCCCTCTATACTGTGCTTAAGGGCGTTTACATAAGCAAGACAATCTCCCAGAGGTGGGGAATGAAAAAGTTCGATCTTTTTATCGTTGGGGTCGCCAGA
>NPIE01007566.1_pt2 | contig 17557 bp, 11 predicted proteins | sample 8637661 | NCBI WGS metagenome assembly NPIE01 (sample SAMN07420842, study PRJNA396082) | bioreactor metagenome | isolation source: sample BA12 brine-fed electro-methanogenic bioreactor BA | place: Japan: Kochi | collected 2016-12-09
TGGGAACGATAGGGGGATGTGAATAATTACCTCAAACCTGCTTTATGAATCCATCGCCTCGACAGTAATAGGAATGCCGGAGAGACTAGAAGCCGGTTTTTCATTTGCATAAACAGGAACCGGCTCCGGAACCATGTCGCCTTCGGTTTTAGGCCCTCTGATCGCTGTCAATAGACCTTTAATCGGGTTTTTCATCATATCTTCTACGGCCGTTGCCTCGTAGCCGCAATGCGCCATACAACTCGCGCATTTCGGATTTTTCGAAGTACCGTATTTTTCCCAAGGCGTTTCATCGAGCAATTGCTGGAAGGTTTCCGCATAACCTTCGTCGGATAACAAATAGCAAGGCTTTTGCCACCCGAATACATTGCGGGTCGGATTGCCCCATGGCGTACAATTATAGCTTTGATTACCGGCCAAAAAGTCTAAATAGAGCGACGAATGATTCAATTTCCATTTACGATTCTTACCGATCTTGAAAATGCCCCGGAATAATTCCTTGACATCGCGCCCTTTGATAAAGATATCTTGTTGCGGCGCGCGTTCGTAACTGAATCCCGGCGCAATCGTAATGCCTTCGACACCCAACTCCATCGCGTAATCCAAAAATTCGGCTACTTCTTTCGCATTCTCTCCTTGAAACAGCGTGCAATTGATCGTGACTCTAAAGCCTTTATCGAGCGCTAACTTGATCGCTTCAACCGCTCTATCGAAAACACCGTCTTGACAAACCGATGCATCATGTCTTTCTTTATTACCATCTAAATGAATGGAGAAGGTCAGATATGGAGAAGGCTTATAGTCATCGATCTTCTTCTTCAATAACAGCGCATTCGTACAGAGATAAACGAATTTCTTTCTCGCAACGATGCCTTCGACAATTGCCGGCATATCTTTATGAATTAACGGTTCGCCACCGGGGATCGAAACCATTGGCGCACCACATTCGTCGACCGCTTGCAAACATTCCTCGACCGATAAACGTTTATCTAAAATATCATCCGGATAGTCGATCTTTCCGCATCCTGCGCAAGCCAAATTGCATCGAAACAATGGCTCGAGCATTAAAACCAAAGGATACTTTTTAGCCCCTTTCAGTTTTTGCTTAATAAGATAACTACCAACTGCTAACTGCTGACGTAATGGCACACCCACGGGCATATCCTCCATATTGACTGAATACAAGCAAGGCCGATCATAATCGAGCCTCATAAAACCGAAAAACGACCTGTTGCATGCTTGCAACAGGTCAAAAACATCATGCACCCTTCCTTGAAAACGACATCCGGCGAATCAAAACAACACACCTGAAATACAAGTCCTTATAGAATACAATCATTTATAGATTTACAAGTAGAATACTATCTTTTCGGAATCGACTCCAGTTTTAGCATAATTTTATCGCCTTAAGCGCCAAACCGAAGCACATTGCAGACTATTTGCAAAAATACAACACAAACTTTTAAATAGTTGATTTTTATTCTATATAACAGAGCTGGAGCATAGAATTTTACTCATATTGGCTAGAAAACAACATTGCTTTGCAAAATACCAACAAACAGTCTATCATTGCCGTTAAATTAAGTCTGTATCCAAAACTATCAAGACGAAATCTTAGAAAATAATCATGAGCGCATTACAACCAACACTGGACAAACCGGAGTCATTAACCGGCCTATCCGACGATGAATTTCAGGCATTGCTGCTTGAAGGCGTCTCCAGAACGTTTGCGCTGACTATTCCGCAACTTCCGGATAACCTCTACCGTCCGGTAGCCAATGCCTATCTGCTGTGCCGAATTGTCGACACCGTTGAAGACGAAGTCTCTCTAAGCCCCGACCAAAAAAAAATCTTCTGCGAGCGTTTCATCGAAACCGTCAAAACCGGTCATGGTGCGAATGATTTTGCCGCCGACCTATCCCCTTTATTGTCGGAGCAAACCATTCCGGCCGAACATACGCTGATCGACCTGACGCCACGCGTCATTCAAATCACGCATTCGTTCGATCCGCAACAGATTGATGCGCTGGCAACTTGCGTCGAAACAATGGCACAAGGCATGCCAATCTTTCAGGCGCAAAACCTAAGCAACGGACTGCCGACCATGGCCGACATGGATAAATACTGTTATTACGTAGCCGGCTGTGTCGGCGAAATGCTCGCCAAACTATTTTGCCATTACTCGCCCGAGATTGCGGCTCATAGAGAGCGCCTGCTCGAACTCTCGGTATCGTTCGGACAAGGCTTGCAAATGACCAACATCCTCAAGGATATATGGGACGACGCCGACCGCGGCGTTTGCTGGCTGCCTCAAGATATTTTCGACGAGACCGGTTTCGACTTATCCACGTTGACGCCGGAAACCGACGACGAGAACTTCCGAAAAGGCCTTGAACACCTAATCAGCATCGCACACGGACACCTGCGTAATGCACTCACTTATACGCAGCTGATTCCGTCGCACGAAACCGGCATTAGAAACTTCTGTTTATGGGCGATTGGCATGGCGGTCCTGACCTTGCGAAAAATCAAGCAACATTTGGATTTTAAACAATCAAGCCAAGTCAAGATCACCCGAAACAGTGTCAAGACAACCATCTTAACGACTCGTCTTACCGGGCGCAGCAACCTGCTGCTGTCCTTATTGTTTAATCTGACCAGCCGCGGGCTCGAATCGCCCGATTGGACTTACCACCCACAATCCCTGAAAGCTAAGTCAGCACTATAAAGGAAGCATTATGTTCACCGACGCCACTACAGAGACCAACACGCGCGACTTGCCCAGCTCCGCCACGGCCATCATCGCCAAGCCTAACGATTTAAACAAAGCCATCGGCAAGGCGCAGGATTACCTGCTAAAGCTGCAGCAACCAGACGGCCATTGGATTTTCGAATTGGAAGCCGATTGCACGATTCCGTCCGAATACATCATGATGATGCACTATTTGGGCGAAATCGACGAAGTACTGCAAGCCAAGATTGCCAATTATCTAAGATCGCGCCAATCCGAGGACGGCAGTTATCCGCTATTTACCGGCGGCCCAGGCGATATCAGCGGCAGCGTCAAGGTGTATTATGCGCTAAAAATGGCCGGCGATTCGATCGACGCGCCGCATATGCAAAAACTCAGAAATTACATTCTGAGTCAAGGCGGCGCGGCCAGAGCCAATGTCTTCACGCGCATCGCACTAGCGATGTTCGAACAACTGCCCTGGCGTGGCGTGCCTTATATTCCGGTCGAAATCATGTTGCTTCCGAAATGGTTTCCGTTCCATTTGGATAAGGTTTCCTATTGGTCCAGAACGGTCATGGTGCCATTGTTCGTGCTATGCTCAGAAAAAGCGACCGCGAAAAACCCGAATAAAGTCGATATTCCGGAACTGTTCGTCGTGCATCCGGACAAGGAAAAACATTACTTTCCGGAGCGCACCGCGTTGAACAAGTTTTTCTTGATGCTGGACAAACTCGGCCGCGTAACGCGTCCGCTGATTCCTCAAAGCATGCATCAAAAAGCGCTCGACAGAGCCCAAGATTGGTTTATCGAACGCCTCAACGGCGAAGACGGCTTGGGCGGAATTTTCCCGGCCATGGTCAATGCTTACGAAGCGATGTTACTGCTCGGCATGCCGAAAGATCATGAACTGGTCGTTACGGCTCGAAAAGCGATCGATAAATTGCTGGTCATCAATGAAAACGACGCCTATTGCCAACCGTGTCTGTCACCCGTCTGGGATACCGGCCTAACAGCTCTCGCTTTGCAAGAGGTCGACAAAAAAGGCAATCGCGACGCGTTGATTCGCGCCTATGATTGGCTAAAATCCAAGCAATTGATTGACGAACCGGGCGACTGGCAAGTTACCAAACCTGACTTGGAAGGCGGCGGCTGGGCGTTTCAATATGCCAACCCACACTATCCCGATGTCGACGACACCGGACTCGTTGCGTTCGCCATGGCCGATTCTAATCTGCCCGAGTTGGACGAATCGATACACCGCGCGACACGCTGGATCGTCGGCATGCAATCGAAAAACGGCGGCTACGGCGCATTCGATGTCGACAACACTTATTATTACTTGAACGAAATTCCGTTCGCCGACCACGGCGCATTACTCGACCCGCCCACGGTCGACGTCACCGCACGCTGCGCAATGCTGATGGCGCGCGTTGCAAAAGGCCACGACGAATACCGTCCGGCACTGCAACGCACAATCGATTATATTCGTAGCGAACAAGAAGCGGACGGTTCATGGTTCGGACGCTGGGGAACCAACTATATCTACGGCACCTGGTCGGTATTATTGGGCCTTGAGCAAACCGATGTCCCTAAAACCGATCCGATGTATGTCAATGCGGCAAAATGGCTGAAAAGCGTGCAACGCGAAGACGGCGGCTGGGGCGAAGACAACTTCAGCTATCATGACGAACAGAACTTTCGCGGAAAATATCGCTTCAGCACCGCTTTCCAAACCGCCTGGGCCGTTATCGGCTTGATTGCGGCAGGCGAAGCGCATAGCCCGGAAGCCAAAGCCGGCGTCGAGTTTCTAATGAAAACCCAGCTAACCGACGGTAGCTGGAACGACAAATGCTTTACCGCTCCCGGTTTTCCAAGAGTGTTTTATTTGAAATACCACGGCTACGATAAATTCTTCCCGTTATGGGCCCTGGCCAAATACCGTAACGCGATCAATAACTCGTGATTACAGGGATTATTGCCGCCCTACCGGAAGAAATAAGCACCCTGACTTCGACCAAACCGAAGAAAGGGTGCTGTCACGTCATCGCCGAACATATCCTTATCATTCAATCCGGCGCCGGCCCGAAAAATGCCAAGCAAGCCGCTGAAGAACTGCTCGATCAAGGCGCCGAACGCCTGATAAGCTGGGGCTGCGCAGCCGCCCTTGCGCCTGACTTGCGCCCGGGAGACCTAACCCTACCCGAACTACTCATTAGCGATGACTTGGAAAGCATCGACATCCGCTCTCCCTGGCTTGCTGAAATGCAAGTACTATTAAACCCGCTTAACCCTGTCGCGCATATCAGCCTAGCGTCCAGCAAAACGCTTGTCGCCACAAGCAAGGACAAACAAGAGCTCCATCGAAAAACCGGTGCCGCGGCACTGGACATGGAAAGCGTTGCCATCGCCAAAGTCGCTAAGGCTCGCCGAATCGACTTCCTAGCCATTCGGTCGATCGCAGACCCCGCCGACATGAGCCTACCTAAAGCCGTCGCGCACGGCTTAGACCCAGACGGCGAAGTCAATATCGCCAAACTGCTTAACTATCTCATCAAACATCCCTTAGAATTACCAAGCCTGATACAATTAGGCCGGCACTTTCATGCATCGCAAAAAACATTGAAACAGGCCGCATCGATTTGGCTGCCATCAATCGTTAACTAAAAATCCGCGCACCGCCGGCATGACTCAGCATCACGACACCCTTATTCACAGATTATTACTATGGTGGGACCGCCAAGTCTTACGTTTTCCGTGGACTTTGCTGATTCTGACCACGACTTTGTCCGGCTTTAGTCTGCATTACACGATCAACAACCTCGGATTCAATACCGATACGACGCAAATGTTGTCGCCGGATTTACCCTTTCAGATCAATCGCTTTCGTCTAAACGAAGCCTTTCCCGAAGATGCCGCCGCTATCATGCTGGTGGTCGACGGCGAAACTCCGGAACAAATCTCCCAGGCCGCAGCCGAACTCGCGCAGCGTCTAAGCCGCGACAAGGAACACTTCGAGTCGGCAATAATACCGACCGATAATGCATTTTTTAAGCAACACGCTTTATTATTTCTCAGCCTTGACGAATTAGACGACCTGTCGAAAAAACTGACCGATGCTCAACCGTTCATCGGTTATCTCGCGCAACACTACAACCTGGAAGGCTTATTCGAAATCATTCGTCAAGCACTCGAGGAAAAAGATAAGTCGTTACCGATGAATCTTACGCCGCTGCTGACCGCGATAGACGAAACAATCGACCGTCGACTCAATCAGAACCCTCGTTATTTATCCTGGCAAAACCTACTGGCCGACCACAGACTCAATACCGAGTCCAAACGATCGATCGTCATTGCCAAACCTAAACTGATTTTTACCGACATCATGCCCGCCGATTATGCACTTTCGGCCGCGCGATCCGTAAGTCAATCGATCATGCAAGAAAACCCTGCAGTCCGCATTCGAATTACCGGCGAAACCGCTTTACAACACGAAGAACTCGAAACGGTCAGTGAAGGCGCGATTATTTCAGGCATATTATCGCTGCTTCTCGTTTGTGCCTCGCTATGGTTGAGTTTCCGCTCCGTCAAACTACTCTTGACGACATTGATCGCACTGATCATGGGCCTGATTCTGACTGCCGGCTTCGCCACGATCGCGGTCGGACATTTAAATATTATTTCAGTGGCCTTTGCCGTTTTGTATATCGGACTCGGCGTCGACTACGCCACGCATTTGTGCCTACGCTACAGAGAATGCCGTGCTGCAGGCATGAACAATGAAGGCGCAATTACCGAAAGCATCAACAGCATCGGTTTCTCGTTGTTTTTATGCGCATTGACCACCGCAATAGGCTTTCTCGGATTCATTCCGACCGACTACTCCGGCGTATCCGAATTAGGCATTATTTCCAGCGCCGGCATGTTCATCGGCCTGGGGCTTTCATTATCGATCGTACCTGCTTTATTGAAAGTCATGCCGCTGGGTAAAACCGCCCCGTTTAGATCCTCGCAACTATCATCGGTCATAGCCCATTTTCCGTTTCGTCATGCCAAAGCGATCAGAATCGTCAGCATACTGCTTGCCATTGCCTCGGCCGCGGTACTTACACAATTGGAGTTCGATTCCAGCACATTCAACTTACGCGACCCCAGCCGCGAATCGGCCTCGACATTCAAGGAACTCTTGTCGTCACGCAATGAATCGCCTTATTCGCTGACCGGCCTTGCAGACAGCCTAGCGGAGGCCGACCGACGCGCCGAAGCGTTGCGTGCCTTGCCGACGATTCATGAAGCACTCACCCTATCGAGCTTTGTCGCCGGCGATCAAGAGGACAAACTCTATCGAATCGAAGAGCTGGACATGATTCTCGGCGCCCAACTCAAACAATTCGGCAAACCGTTGCTTGCTAACGATCAGCGCGATGCCGCAATTCGGTTCGCCGTTACGCTACAAAAAGCCATCGATGAAGCAACGACCGCCGTCCCGATTCCGGTACTGGAAACCCTACTCGCACGGATCGACAGCTATATCGAATTCGCCGACCGACAACCGGAATCGGATGCCGAATACAGCCAATTGGAACAAAACATATTGGGCCTGCTACCTTATACGATGCAGCGCTTGAGCATCAGTTTGACCGCCCAAACTTACGGCCTGGAGGACCTGCCGCCTTACATAACCGACCATTGGCAGAGTAAATCCGGCCTTTATAAAATCATGATCACGCCGGAGCAAAACCTGAACATTGCCAGTCACCGGCAAGCCTTCGTCAATGACGTACAAAGCATCGATACTAGCGTATCCGGCTTACCGATTATCGACAAAGCCTCAGGCAACGCGATCATACAGTCATTTGTCGAAGCCTTCGCTTGCGCATTCGCGGCGATCGTCGTGCTCATGCTGATCATTACGAGAAACATCCGCGATACGCTATTGACGATCGGGTCGCTGTTGCTTGCGACCTTATTGACCGGAGCGACCAATGTCTTGCTCAACAATCCGTTTAATTTCGCCAATATCATCGCCCTGCCGCTGCTGATGGGCATGGGCGTCGACAGCGGCATTCATGTCGTGCACCGACTGCACAGCCACTGGTCGAACGGCGTCGACCTGCTGCAAAGCAGCACCGCACGAGGCGTCTTATTCAGTTCTTTAACAACCTTATGCAGTTTTTCCAGTCTTGCCTTCACGCCTCATCCAGGCACATCCAGCATGGGCTTGTTACTGGCGATTGGCATTTCCTTCACCATCATTTGCACGTTAATCGTGCTGCCTGCTTTTAGCCGGCACAAATTATAAATTTAGAGGTCTTTTTATGTCTTTCAGCATAGCCGAGCTATTAGCGCAACACAGTGAAGATAAATTTGAGTTGCATGAAAAACATTTGAACAATCAAATGGTTCGCGTTTTAAAAACAATCGGATACGACCGCAATTACAAACGCGCGATCGGCCAATATCTCTACGACGAACAAGGCAACGAATATCTCGACCTGTTGAGCGGCTTCGGCGTATTCGCGATCGGCCGCAACCACCCGACCGTGATCCGTGCCTTGCAAGAAACCCTAACGCTCGAATTACCGAACCTAGTACAGCTAGACGTCTCGATATTGAGCGGCTTACTGGCCAAAGAAATCCTGACGACGACGCCGGAAAATCTCGAAAAAATGTTTTTTTGCAACTCGGGCACCGAAGCGGTCGAGGCCGCAATCAAATTTGCGCGCTACACCACCAAGCGCTCGAAAATCGTCTACTGCGAGCACGGTTATCACGGCTTGACCATGGGCGCGCTCTCGCTGAACGGCGAAAAGATCTTCCGAGAAGGCTTCGGCCCGCTCCTGCCCGACTGCATCGCGATACCGTTCAACGATTTAGCGGCACTCGAACAAGCACTAAGCAACAAAGACGTCGCGGCCTTCATCGTCGAACCAATACAAGGCAAAGGCGTCAACCTACCCGACGACAACTACTTGGTCGAAGTCGAACGCCTCTGTAAAAAATACGGCACGCTATTCGTCGCCGACGAAATCCAAACCGGTATCGGTCGCACCGGTAAATTCTGGGCGATCGATCATTACGGCGCCAAACCCGATATGATCCTGATGTCCAAAGCTCTATCAGGCGGTTTCGTACCGGTCGGTGCGGTCGCGATGACGCAGCACATCATGGACACCGTCTTCAATCGCATGGACCGCGCAGTCGTGCACGGCTCGACTTTTTCCAAAAACAACATGGCGATGGCGGCAGGACTGGCGGGCCTTGAAGTCATCAAATCGGAAAATCTTGTTGAACAAAGCGCGACAGTCGGCAATGACATCATCGCCAGCCTGAATGCACTGTCGACAAAATACGAATTCTTGAAAGAAGCGCGCGGCAAAGGCTCGATGATCGCAATCGAATTCCACGCCCCGAAAAGCCTGACATTAAAAGCGGCCTGGGCGATGCTGGAAGCAGCCAACAAAGGGCTGTTCTGTCAAATGATCACGATCCCGCTATTCAAGGATCACCGGATTCTAACCCAAGTCGCCGGACACGGCATGAACGTCGTCAAACTGCTGCCGCCGCTCACCTTAACACAAAAAGACCGCGATCATATCGTCAACGCCTTCGACCAAACCATCGCTGCAACCCATCAAGTCCCGGGCACGATCTGGGATTTAGGCAAAAACTTGGCGAGTCATGCGTTGAAGGGCAAAGCTGGGAAATAATTCGTAGTATGTTTGCGGAGTCGGTGAAGGGCTAAAGATATGACCTCATAAGCGCCAACTTAGTGCCTATTCTATGTTGCGTTTATGGCTTTATTCGTCATATCGGTATGGGTTGTCGATAGGATGTGGTGCTACGCATTGCCATCCGTGACCCTGGATTCCGCCAATCCCTGGCGGAATGACGAGTTCCTTCCTTAAGTTGGCGCTTATGAGATATGACCTCTCCCTTTAACAAAGGGGGATTGAGGGGGATTTATCTCCCTTAGCCTATCTTTTCCAAAGAGGTGGACTGAATACTTACCTTTTGATTGCTTAAACGATACCTATGGCAAAGAAATCGACCCCGTCTAATTACAACGACGCAGATGATAAGATGCCGCATGATACGGGCTATAAGTTATTGTTTAGCCATCCGCGACTCGTGCAAGATCTCATCACCGGTTTTGTGCAACCCGAATGGCTGGACAGCATAGACTTTAAAACCCTGGACCCGGTCAAAGCCAGCTTTGCTACCGACGACTTGCGCCAACGCCATGATGATTGTATCTGGCGATTGAAATTCAAAGACACCTGGCTTTATCTTTATTTGTTGTTGGAATTTCAATCCAGCGACGATTATTTTATGGCCAATCGGATCATGACTTATACCGGCCTGCTGTATCAGGATATCATTCGCACGCAAGCCTTAAAGAAAGGCGATAAACTGCCGCCTGTTTTACCAATCGTCATTTACAATGGCACGTCCAACTGGAGCGGGCCCATCGAAATATCGGCATTAATCGACCCGGTGCATCCGGCTCTTCGAGCCTACACGCCGAAGCTGAGCTATTTTTTACTGCAAGAAAATGCCACGCCGAAAGACTATAGCCAAGCACACCCGGATAATTTAGTGGGGCATTTAATCGCCTTGGAGTGGTGTTCCACGCCCGACGAGCTTAGGAAACATATCCAGCTTTTGCAGCATAAGCTCAAAGCAGCGCGGTACCAACCGATTCGACGCTCCTTTGCTATTTGGCTAAGCCGATTATTGCGCGTAAAATTCAAAGAAAAATCCATACCTGAATATCAAGAACTGACCGAGGTAAATGCCATGTTAGCCGAACGCTTGACCGATTGGACATTACAATGGAAAAAAGAAGGGGAGAAAATTGGCGAGAAAAGAGGTGAGAAAAAAGGCGAGAAAATTGGCGAGAAAAAAGAGGCTGTTCGCTTGTTGAGTAAACAGATCCGCTTGAAGTACGGCGAATTCCCTAGCTGGGCGGAACATAAAATCGAGCAAGCCGACACCGAACAACTCGAAAACTGGGCTGAACGAATCTTAACGGCTGAAAGTTTAAAAGCGCTGTTGGAGTAACGGGGCGTATTCGTATTTATAGAGCCTGACACCGCAGACCAGCCAGGTAGGTCGGGTTTTAGCGTAGCGTAACTCTGCCTCGTTCCCAAGCTCTAGCTCTCATCGTTATACACAAGTATAAATATACTTATTGTGCAAAAAGCAGCAACCGAGTGCTAACATTGTTGTGTCGTCCGGAAAGGCTATTGCTGTTTGTGCGTTAGCGTCTTCGATAGTCGCGACGAAGGCGTCGCTCCCATAGCGGGCGGCGGATGCTCTGTGGGAGCGATCCCCTGATCGCCCCTCACCTAGCGTTAGGTGAGGAAGGCCGAGAGTGTTAAGTGACAATCAATGGAATCGAGGCCTCATTGACTAAGATTGCAAAAGGATAATTTATGACTTATGTATAACGATGAGAGCTGGAGCTTGGGAAACAGCGAACGCTGCTTGTTTTAGGAGTATAAAATGCCTTTAGCCTATCAAGAACATTACACTTTTGACGACTATCAACACTGGGAAGGCCATTGGGAATTAATCGAAGGCATGCCTTATGCGATGACGCCATCGCCCTCAGTTACTCACCAAATAGTTGCTTTTAACGTAGCAACATCAATCAAGAATGCCTTAAAAAATCAGAAAACCAACTGTTCCGATCGATGTACTATCTTGTTGGAAACCGATTGGCAAATAGCCAATGATACTGTTGTAAGACCCGATGTCATGGTGATTTGTCAGGATATCGACGAAAAAGTCTTGGTAACACCGGATCTAATCATCGAAGTTGTGTCTTCAACCAGCGTGAAACGAGACGAGATCATAAAGCGTGATATCTACCAGCGTGAAGGCTTACCCTACTATATCCTTGTTTATCCGGATGATCGCTTGGCTAAAGTCTATCGTAATGATGCACAAGGATTTATCAAAAAAGGGGATTATTCAGATAAAAAAGCTGAATTCACAATTCACGACTGCAGTTTCAATATTGATTTTGCTACGATCTGGCGATGAAAAAGCTATCCATCACTTTGCTCGCTCCAAAGCTCTAGCTTCACTCAGGGAGGGTTACTCAACCCGTCCCGAACGCTTTGATTTGCTTTTGGCCACGGCCGAAACGCTTAGGATTACGTTGGTATTCGGTAGATGACGACATAGGTACGCGCAGCATCCCTTCTACGACTTAGAAAACTTCACATCCGACGTCTAGCTTATAGTCAAAACCACACGCATAACAACAAATAATTGAACTCAAGCACATTGCTTAAGAACATCATTATCTTTCGCCGAGTAATATTTGTAGTGCGATTGAAACCCTTGATTCCAAATTGGATTTTGCAAAATCTCATTCATATGAATTCTATAAGGGAAACGCTGTCCATTTAATTCACACGAATCGCCGATTTGATCCATTTTAAAATTTTCTTTAGTGATCAAGCGATATAACATCTTTGTCGTTAAAAAATACCAGTTGTGAATTCGATTTTCAGCACAATACAAAGATGCGGCACGGAACATACCCCATATGACACTACGGTTCAAACGACGTTGATTACACAAGTAATCAACGTCATCATTCGCGCCATGTTTTTCAGTCAATCCTGTCGGTGGCTCGCCATCACTGGAACGCCGCCGAATTTCTTTAATTACGCACAACCGGGATATCTCCACCGATCTATGTAAATCCGACTTGATAACCCCATTGCTAAGCCTACAATGTTTTTCCAGAGGCAAATAGCCTAGCTCCGGTAAGATTAATCGCATAGCACCGACAAAGTGGCCGGTTAATTTATTTTTCACTATGAAATGAACCGAATGCTTATCCCACTCATCCATTTCTAATTGGGCACCGTTTGATGTTTTTTCAAACCCCATCTCCTCACAATAAACTTGATAACGGATATTGTAATGGATCTGCTTTGACTCATCGTTATCGGCAAGATAAACGTCAAAATAATCATCGAACATCATAAAATACACCTTACAGCAGTACCGGGCTTTAAAAAATAAATCTTTGAAACTATCTTGAAATTGGGCGAAGCATCAAATCTTACGCCTAAAAGCAAGAAATAAAGTATCTGCTAATATTAAAACTAGATTGAACCACCAATAACTTTCAAAATCTATATACAGCGACGAAAGCGTAGACTTTTCCGGGTAGCGCAGTCTAAATTAACAAAATGTAGCAACAAAGCTTTCCACAGATGAGCCCCTATTGCGCATATCAACACGCTCCGCTCGTCCAATATCATTGACTATGCCAATCTATTTTGCTCCTTGCAAAACCCGAACAATCCTTTTCGCTAGAATACAGGCTTAATAGCGCCTTACAAAGAAGTTTCCAACTTAAACTTTAGAAAGGATCCTAAAGGCCTCGCATTTCAGGCATGAGAACAGCTTCGACCGCTAATTCGTAGCAAGCCTAAATTTTAGAATATACGATAAACCTATCTTATTAAGCTCAGCTTAAAAAACAAAAAAATTGCTAAGACCTCTACACTAAATAGAAAAAAGCTAGAACTTTTAGATATTTGTATATAATCAAGCAAGATCAAACAAAAAAGTTAAGACAAACCACTCAACCGGCGCTACAAGCAAACAGTTAGAAAACAGTTAGAAATAAGCCTGAGCATAAAAACAAACGGAAAATACCGTTAATTCCTTCTCCAAACCAACTTAAAGCTTACGTGCTTTTCAAAATAAACGATAATAATGACATTTCCTTGACTTAAGCAAACACAATGATACTCAGGAAATTTTATTTAATGGCGCCTCTCTCTAATCGGAGACTGTAAATGGATAATAATGAAAAACAATCCTTAGTAGACAACTTCGAGCGCTACTTTTCAGTCGAGCTCGCGGAGACTCAAGTACAAAAAAACTTGGCATTCGGAATCCGCTACCGGGTTTATTGCCAAGAATTTCATTACGAAAAGCCGAACACGGAAGAACTCGAATATGACGAATTCGACGAACGCTCGAAGCACTGCCTAATCATTCATCAAGATAGCGGATTGCCTGCCGGTTGCGTGCGCCTGGTACCGACTTTCGACAGCCGCAAAAAAGACCCATTACCCTTTGAAAAACATTGCCTGAATAGCCTAGACGAAAGCTTTCTCGAACAATTAGCCCTTGATCGCCAACATGTCTGTGAAATATCAAGACTCGCTGTCGATGGCATATTCAGACGTCGTCCGGGCGAACATTCAACCCGATTCGGCGAGCCAAGCTCGCTAGATTTTTCACGGCAAGAACAAAGAACTTTTTCCCTGATTGCCGTTGCCTGCTTTTTAGCGGCTACCGTACTCACCGAAACGACCGAGCGGACAAGCGTATTCGCGATGATGGAGCCGTTTTTGCCTCGGCTGATGCACCGTTCCGGGATTATGTTTCAGCGAGCCGGTCAAGATATCGACTACCATGGAACAAGAGCCCCTTACTTTATAACCACCGAATCGGCTTTGACGCACATGCACCCCGACTTGAAAGAATTGTATCAATGGATCAAAGCAAGCATCGTACCCAGCTAAAACTGCCTGGTATTAAAACGTAAAAATTCGCAAGGTCACGCACCACCGATACTTTTCAAGATACTATCCAACGATGTAAGTCCGATCAATCCTCTAAATAAGATAAGCCCGCCCTCGACCAAACCATAACATTCGTAAGTCTGAACAGACTCCGCATCAGCCGATTGAGCTGTTTTATCGAAGTCATCAACTCGCCTAACCAAAATATTCAAGGCATCATTACTCGAAATAGCCGACAATACCTTACGGTCGATACTGATTTTATGCGTGGTATAAACCATCGGCGAGTTCTCAAAATCGAGCGATTCCATTTTTGCCTTCTCCAACAGCGCGCATGAAATCAAACTACATGGAAAAATTTCAGGAAAAATTGCAGTATCCGTTAAGTCATCGAAATAAAGACGCTGATCCGCCAAAGAGCCGCACAGAAAATTTTTCGCATTACTGACGTTCATAAACTTACGCTTTAGAAAAAAACCGCTCGGCGTCAAAAAACTTCGGTCCTTATAACGATTTAAGTCATTGAATTGAGCAGATTCCGGGTTATTTAAAAACAGTGGTGCTGAAGATTCTTTCTTATAGCCCACCAAAGCCAATTTACCATCTGCTTTCACGCTGACGCGGTGACTGAGAACGCCCTCACCAACCGGGTTGAATTGAGGTTTCTTGATATCAATATCAACCACCTGTCCGGGCTTAACTGCATTAACGAAGGAAAATTGATAATTACTAAAACGTAAATTGTATTCGTCGATCAATTCATTCTCGTTAGTACTTTGCCGATAGCGCACAAACTCGTGCTCGATCATCGATTCCAATTGAAACCCCAAAGCGATTGGTCCTTTAAACGGATTATTCCGAATCCGCCGCCAATATTCCGCATCGTGGAATAAATTAAAATCATCGGTGGCATTACGAACGACATCAATGTGGATCTGTTGTAAGGCCTTAGGGTTAGCAGCAGTGTGTAACATTGAAAATAGTTTTCCCTTATCTGTCTGTAAATCAGCGTAAGACGAACAATTCGTAACCGAAAGCAACGATCAATTTATTTCCTATCCAGAGACATTAAAATGGGCGGTAGCAAAAACAAATCCATGAGCAAAGCGATTCCTATTGTAATTGCCGTTAATAAGCCCATGTCCGAATTCACTGTAAAATGTGAAAAACTCAAGACAGCGAACCCACTAATTAAAACCAACGAAGTGACCCACATAGCACTGCCTACCGTTGAAAAAGCATAACGCACCGCCTCATCACAGGAGGCCTCTCGCTCAACCCTGGCATGACGATATTTACTGATGAAATGCACAGTATCATCGACGACAATTCCCAACGTCATTCCCGTCACAATCGACAAACCGAGCCCAACATTCCCATCTATCAAAGCCCAAACGCCAAATGCAACACCGGCAGGCGCTAAGTTTGGCACTAAGCTCAACAAACCTAATTTAAACGACCGAAAAGCGCCAACCAAAATGAAGGAAATCAACACCAATGCCAACAATGTCCCTCCCATCATGCTGACAATATTCCGCTTGCCAATATGAGAAAACATTAAAACCGGGCTAGCGACTTCGGCATCAATATCAGGCATATTAGTTTTCAACCAATTATGCAAACGCGATTCCACAACTAACATTTCATTTGAGCTCAGGCTTTTCAATGTTGCAATCATCCGAGTTCCGGATTTATCGATGTTAACCTGGTCATTTAAATCTAAACCGTACGGCAAGGACATTTCATACATCAACAAATATTGTGCCGCCAAATCTCGTGCAGCCGGTAGTTTATATTCGTCCTGACTACCGTCGTGCATATTCTGATTCAAACGCTTAAAGGTATCGGTGATACTATTTACATGCAACACTTCGGGCTGTTGCTGTAACCATTGACTCAATTGTTCAACTTTTTCCAAAACCAGGGGTTCATTCAAGCCGCCTTCTTCACTGACTGATAAAGCAATCTCGATAGTATAAAACCCGCCCATTTCCTGATCGAGAAAATCGGTAGCGCGCCTAAATTCGACCGTTTCATCGAAATACTTGACGAACTCGTCATTCAACTCATTCAGCGTCACCATTGACGTCAATATCAGCACCAATCCACCGTTGACTACCAAAAGAAACTTGCGCCGCCGAATAACCCATAGAGCTAATTTATCCATCCAATTTTGTTTTGATGCATCACAGCGCTTTACCCGCACAGGCAAAATCATCATTATTGCTGGCAAAATAGTCATTGTTAACAAAAAGGCAACGAGTACCCCGCATGCCACAATATTACCCAAATCCCTAAAAGGCGGCGCATCACTAAAATTCATGCTTAAAAACCCGATCGCAGTTGTGATACTCGTTAACAACATGGGCTTAAAATTGATTTTCAAACTATCTAACAGTGCTTCTTTTTTAGCCTGCCCTTGCCTCATATTCTGAAGCATCGCCACTAAGAGATGAACACAATCAGCCACAGCCATTGTCATGATAATGGTAGGCGCCGTTACCGATACCGGTGTAATCGGCCAACGCAACCATCCGAAAAAACCCATAACCGCCAATAGGGAAAAGATGATAAGCAAAATCGAACCAAAGGTTGCGCTAAAGGAGCGTAAGGAAAGTAGCAATACCAATATAATCATGCCGTACATAATCGGCGTCATTTTTTGACTATCAGCCAATGTCGACTCGACAAACGCATTATTCATCATAACCATGCCGGTCAAATGAATCTCAAGCTTCGGGTACAAAGACTTAATTTCCTCGGCCATGACCCGTGCCGCTGCCGCCACCTCGGTAACTTCCATCGGGTCTAATTCGGGTAACTGAACAGTCACATTCACACCCGCGACATGCCCCTGTCGAGACACCAAACGGTTTACTAACAAGGGTTCATTGAGCGCGATCTTTTTAATTTCGACTAAGTCGCTACTACTGATATCACTGGGATCCAGCACTAAATCAGCAACGACCAACTCACCATCCGAGATGCTCGTGTGTTGAAAATTAGTAATTGAATCGACTCGACTCGAAAATGGCAGTTGCCATGCTTTTTCGGTTAATAGCGCAATTGCCGACAGCACCTCCGGAGTAAAAACATCATTACCGGATGGCGCGATTACAAACAACACATTATCGCTTTTGTTATAAGTCGACTGAATTTTATCGAACGCTAGCAATTGAGGATTGTCTTCGCCGAATAAAGACCGGTAATCGTTATCGAACGTCAAGCGGGGCATCCCTAACGCCGAAATAAGCACGAT
>NPIE01000515.1_pt2 | contig 17542 bp, 38 predicted proteins | sample 8637661 | NCBI WGS metagenome assembly NPIE01 (sample SAMN07420842, study PRJNA396082) | bioreactor metagenome | isolation source: sample BA12 brine-fed electro-methanogenic bioreactor BA | place: Japan: Kochi | collected 2016-12-09
GAGCAAATAGCATTTTATGTGCATTAATAAAGCATCTACGAAAAACGATCAAATGGACAAAAAGTGCAGCTAAGTTGTTTAATTGATAGTGTCAATAGTTGCCGTTGATGTCGCTATTAGGTGCTTTTCGAGGCTGAATCGAGGACAAAAGTTGCAGTTAAGTTACTGTGGTATAATGGTTTGGGAGGGGAGGCTACCCCCTCTCTCATTTCCTGTCAATTTTGTTTTGGTGTGATGTTATTATCTTGGCAATGGTTTGGCGCTGTCAGCGTTGTTATTTCATTGGTGGTGTTTGTTCCTTTAATGCTGTCTATTCTGATTACTTTGTCCACTTTGTTTACGATTATCCTAAGTGGTTTATTTTGTGTTATTTAGTTATATTTCTTGTCATTTATGGTGTCAACGTTGTTCACATGGGATATATTATGTAAACTTAGTCTACTTTGTTTACAGTTTGTAGATGCTGTTATAATGCGGTTTTGTGAGTTGTTTGTTTTTTGTTTAGTTTGGAACGGTTAGTGCATTATGTTATGATAAATAGGAGGTAAAGATGACTGAAAGACAAATTAGAGAAGATTTCGAGTTAGCAGAAATTAGCATCATAGCATTTTCTCAGGATGTTGCAGATGCTATGGAAGGAAAATTGAAATCATGTGATATTAATGACATGAAAGAAAACATTGTACGTGCGATTAGGGCAGAAAAAAAAATAAAATCCATCATTGTCGAAATTGCTAATTCTGAAGCAATATATTCCACAGTTGATTTTCGTGAATTTCTGTCTGAAAGTGCAATAGATATTCTTGAAAAATTCCGAAATAGTTTTTTTCTGCTATGCAAAATTAATTAGGGTTTTCCCTCAGCCCCTTACCGGGGGCTGCGATGAAGATCATAAGTGGGAGAAAGTAACAGGCTTGAGAAAATAGCCGTCCCGATCCAGGAGGAATCATGGAAAAAAAATTCAAGGAATTGAATTATGAAATATCGAAGTATCACCCATGCATGGCTGCGCTAAAATGGATATCGCAATTCGCTACAGCACAAGAAGCTTGGAACGCATGTGAAAGAGGTGACTGGTTGCTGTGGATTGCATCAAAAGTTGGAATCGACAAGCGGTTGCTTACGCTTGCAAAAGGCAGGTGCGCAGCACTGGTAAAGCATTTGATGAAAGATGAGCGTTCAATCAAAGCAGTTGAAATCGCAATTGAATACGGCTTAGGGACAGCAACAGAAGAAGAACTTGCTGCTGCTGCTGATGCTGCTTATGCTGCTTATGCTGCTGCTGCTGCTTATTCTGCTGCTGATGCTGCTGCTGATGTTGCTTATGCTGCTTATGCTGCTGCTGCTGCTGCTGCTGATGCTGCTGCTGATGCTGCTGCTGCTTATTCTGCTGCTGATGCTGCTGCTGCTTATTCTGCTGCTTATGAAAAATCGAAAGTTTTAGCCAAATGTGCTGTCATTTGTCGTGAAGTTTTCGGAAATGCAGTTTTGGAAGCTTCCAGTTGAATAGTCAACACACCGCCGCAAGGCAATGTAAAGACTCTCAGAAATGGGAGTCTTTTTTTGTGTCCAGATATGAGAAAAGACTAATTTCCGGCTGTCTATAATGAAGCCGAAAAACTGGGGAAATTTCTATAAAAGACTAATTTTTACGGGGAAATTCCCCTGATCACAAAAACCACTTCTATGCGAATTTAAAGGACGTTTCTTCTATAAAACGCTCGTGAAGAGCGGGTAATTTTTCTAAGAATAACTTCTTGTATTCTGCGTGCTTCTCATTTTCTGCGTGGATGTGCTGCATTATTGTTAGTGGCACTTGCCAGAGATCATGCGGCTTTATCCTTTCACCGCTATTCGTCGCCGTTCTGACATGATGCGGGGTTGACGTGATTGGGTTGCCGTCTATGATTGACGGCTGCTCTCTTATCCATTTATTATACTTTTTCAACAATCGCTTGCGTTCCCGATCTTCTAAAATCGGATTGAGACCGTTATAATAATCAATCAGTTTGGTCACAATAAAATCCGTCTTGTAGTCGCTGATGATATGATCTAATCTCTTCTTTCGATATATAACAAAATGGATTGTAGTCCTGATTGTTTATGAGTACCTCATTATAATTGTCAATAGCCTGCTGGACTTTCATCCAAGCCTTTACCCTGCTCTTGATTTGGTTGTGATGTGGCAGGTGGCGCAATCGGTGCAAAACAACATAAGCCTTCCGCAAACCATTGCTATCTTTAATTACAATTTTACTATTCATTTCACCTATGAGCATACCACAAAAACCCCCTGCTTGTCAATAGTGAATATTTTTGTAGATGGTTCGGTCTCCGTAGATGCGTTTGTGATGCGGGTTTGCGGGGAGGTAAAAAAAATCAATAAAGTTCTTGACGAGCAATACACCTTTGGTAAATTCGGAATCAGATAGAGTGAAGATAAAAAAATAGGAGGAAAGATGAAAATAATCGCAATTGTTTTTATTATTTTGATCACGCTTGCATTCCTGAATATGAATGCCGAGTGGTATTTGGCGGTCAGTTGCTTTGTTTTGGCGGAGCTTATTTTGGCTGCTTGTATTATTAACAATTTAAGAAAGGAGTTGAAAAATGACACGAACTGAACAACTCATCTATGAAAATGCGGATCTGCGGGAACGGCTGAAAAGTCAATCCGAACAGATCGCAAGAATCCAAGACGAAAATGCAAAGATGCGCAACTTCATCCAGATGATCAAATCGTATATGCGGGTGAAAGAACCGGAAGCAAAGAGACGGCTGGACTGCTATATTGAGCTTCAATACAATTCTGCAAGTGTGGAATGGGAGGATGTGAAATGAACACAAAATCACAAGTTAAATTGGCAAGAATCGCTTTGATGCAGCTTGATCTAATCGAAAGATATAATCAAGCTCAAAAGAACATCGAAAATCGTATGTTTCCAAGAAATATTGATTATTGGCGAATCAGCAATTATGCAAAGATTCAAAAACGCCTGCACGATCTGTTTCAAAAAACCCTGATTAATGACCTGCTGGACTGGGAATATTTTGAGGAACATTACGGCAAGGATTTTGTGCAGAGCATTGACTTCGACCAAATTTATAATTGGTTTGAAGATGAAATGGAGGGTATTCAGCAGGGCGGATTCGAGGATGGAATAGAGTATAATAAGAAGTGGAAAATATAATGGGATGCAGGTGCGGTGCGATTCGGAAGAATCGAGCCGAGTAAAAACCAAAGCAAGCACTGACCTGCTTGTTATATTGGAGGTCTCGAAGAATGAAATATTTAAAAGCAAAAGAAATTGCTGATTCTGTATTGCAAAAACTCAAACCACACTGTGAAAGAATAGAAATTGCTGGTTCGATACGTCGGAAAAAGGCAAATCCAAACGATATTGAAATTGTTGCAATACCAAAACCGTATGACGTTGATTTATTTGAATCTGGCATTGCTACAGTAGTAAATCAATGGGAAAAGGTAAAAGGAAATTTGCCCTGCAAATATACACAACGAATACTTCCAGAAGGGATAAAGCTGGATTTGTTCTTTGCGACGGTGGATAATTGGGGTTTGATTTTTGCAATCAGAACAGGAAGTGCAGAATTTTCTCATCAAAAATTAGCAAAAGAATGGGTTCGTCAAAATTATTATAGCAATCAAGGTGTTTTGTATGATAAAATAAATGACAAACCAGTAATTCTTAGAGAAGAAATTGATTTGTTTAAGTTACTTGGTCTTGATTGGGTTGATCCAGTTGACCGAACGATATAATGGTCAGGTGCGACACGTTCAATCGTGTGCATAGTGTTATGCACCTGACAAATTAAGGAGGAATTATGAACAAAAGAACGAATTGTAATTGTTTCATAGGAATCGTAAATGACTATGATCAGTCAGAACTTAACGAATTATATCTTGATGACTATATCGAAAAACTGGTAGAAAAATCAAAACTAACTAAATTAATAAACAACACATTTCAAATAACAGATGTGAAAGTACTTCAATCTTGGGATTACATAGACAAAAGAAGAGGGCTTGCAAAAATTTTTAGTTTCTGTCCTAAATGTGGATCTAAAATAGAATGGAAGAAAATAAAGGAAAATCTCAAAGGTGCTTAACGTTCGGGTGGTGCGGTGTATCTTCTTGCTGATCTTACTTGCTGACACTGAACGCCTTGTTATGCGAACTAATTAAAAAGGAGGTAAATAAATGACAGTTCATTATTATATTGAAGTTAAAGACAGGGTTTTGGCAAACTCTGCACATGGAAAAAGAACGGCATGGACAACTATTCATGTAATTAATGCAGAACAAAGTGAAGATACACCTAAGCACATTGAAGAATTAGCAATGAAAGAATTTGAATATAGAAAAAAAGAAACAAGAATAGTTAAGTTTTATTCAGTAAAAAAATACTGTTCAAAAGACGGATGTATATAGTTCTGTTTATGGACTCATTAAAAACATTATGAACGAAGAAGATAAAGTTAGAGAAGTAATAAATAATCTTGAGCCAATCAAAAGTATTGGACAACCAAAAATGAGCAGATTATTTGCAATGCCATCAGCAAAAACTTTTAGCATTCTACCCATAAAGTATTTATTACGTAAATATGTAAAAAATCCTAAAAATTGGGTTGATCCATTTGCTGGTTGGCTTTCGCCAGCAGGAATAACAAATGACCATAATCCAGAACGGAATGCAAAATACAACATGGAAGCTGAAGATTTTGCTGAGATGCTAACAGGAAAATATGATGGAGTTTTATTTGACCCACCATATTCTTATAGACAGGTATCGGAACATTATCAAGTCGTTGGCAAAAAGGCAACGCAATTGGACACATCAACACAATTTTATAACAGAGTAATGAATCCTTTATCCCCAAAAATTAAAATCGGTGGGATTGCTATAAGTTTTGGCTGGAACTCAAATGGATTTGGATTATCAAGAGGATTTGAGAAAATAGAAATACTTTTGGTGGCTCATGGTGGTCATCACAATGATACTATCGTAACAGTAGAAAAGAAAGTTAGAGAACCAAATGCAGAAGTTAGAGAATTTGAGTTTGCATAACGAATGTATCCTACGCAATAGCGTAGATACAGAGTTATAATAAAAATGTATTGAAAGAAAAGTTTTGACAGCAATGTAAGGCATAATTTGATTGACCCAGAAGGGGGGGAAAGATGAATGAAAAAGAAATTATTAAATGGTTGAAGAAAAACAAGGGCAAGTTGTCAATATCTGAATTGGCTGCCATTGCCGCCAACCTTCAACAGATAGCGTTGTTGCGTGAAGTTATTAGTGACAATTATGATGAAATTGAAAAAATAATAAGGGGGAAAGATGAATGAAAAAAAACTGACTGAACCATTAAAACCAAATGAAATTGAATTAAGAATTGGTTCTATTTCAGCATTGAAAGGGTTTTCGTTACTTGCCTATAAAACGGCGAGAACAGACAGGAACAGGCTTGATGATGTTGTGGGTTGCATGAATTGGCAAAATAAACACTATGTCGATGCCCATAACAATGTGATTTGTAAAATCGGAATTTGGGACGAAGACAAAAAGCAATGGATATGGAAAGAAGATACTGGTGCTGAATCTTTCACGGAAAAAGAAAAAGGCAGTTATTCCGACTCATTCAAACGTGCAGGATTTCGCTGGGGTATCGGCATTGAGCTATATGACTTCCCATTCATCTGGGTAAAATGGTCAAAATGGAAAAAAAACAGCAGCGGTAAAGATATTCCAGATGCTTATATCGGGGAATGGGCAGTTAATTATGACGGAAAATCTTATAAAGATGGTATTTTTATTACAGACAAAAATGCAAATATTGTCTGGAGTAACTTGAAAAATCAAAACGCAATCAAAACGCAGGAACACGATAAACCACCCAAAACCAACATCCCACAACTGCAAAAAGACATCCACCAGCTACTCGTGGACATGAAAAATGATGCTGTTGAAGGATTTGAAACGACCGAATTGATTAAGTCAACTATTAAGAAACATTTAAGAGTTGAGAAAATTTCGGACTGCAAAGACGAGAAGAAATTGCAGGCTTTTTACGATCTGATTTATGGCAAAGCTACCCAAAGTGAGCTTGAAATTATGATGGCAAGAAAGGGCTTGAACATGGATGAGCGGGAGCAGCTGGTGCAGAATGTATGCGGCTGTCCGCTTTCTGCCTGTTTTGATGAAAAACTTGTTGAACTGCGAAAAGCAATTATGAAAATGGAGGCAAAAAATGAATAAAATATTTCCAGAAGGGTTGTTTTTTAACCCGAAACACGAAAATGCACCCGAATTTGTTAAGGGTAGTGTATCAGTTCACGTTGATAAGTTTCTTAATTTTATCAACGATAATCCGAAACTGATCGATGATAAAGGTTACATTAAATTTGACCTTCTAAATTCCAAAAACAACAAGTTGTATTTTGTTGTAAATGAGTTTGGATTGCATAAAGAGGAGTTTTAAAATGAACAAAGACGAAAGAATAGCACAAATTGAGTCTAAAATGAAGCAATGCTGTGCCGAATTTCAGACACAAATTAACGAGCTAAAGAAACCCGAATGGCAAAACCCGATGGAATATCGGGAAAATCAATTTTATTACCAACTTGGTATAAGTGGAGGTATTCTTACTTATGATAGCGCCAGCATTTGTTCTGAAGAAATCACCTATGGCAACATCTATCAATCCGAAAAACTCGCAGAGCAAGTCAGAGACCGCCAAAAACTCTGGAATCTTATGTTGAAAGATTCGCTGGACTCATGGCAGGGCGAAGAGGTGGATTGGCATAATAATTATCAGAAGAAAGTGGGAATTGGCGGCATTAATCATAGTTCGGGAATAATCAGAACAAATATTCATAGTTTCTTTGAAAATTTCATAATTCCATCATTCAAAACCAAAAAATCGCTGCTGGTATCAATCAAAAGACACCGAGAGCTTTTCGATAAGGTTCACGGCAGCAAAGGATACGAAATATCATGAACATCGATGCTTATGAAATAGGCACTCCGGTCTATGTCGCTACGAACAACTGGATTGATCAGAAACCAACCAACTACTACGTGTTCACTGATGCTGTTATTGATTCAATGATTATCTCAGAAAAAAATCGCAAAATTAAGATTGAGTATTGGCTCAAGACACCTTCCGGCGAAGAATGGGGCGATACGGTCGATTCTTATTTTGTTGATACAAATTTAACTCGACTTGTCTATAAACTGAAAAAAAAAATCTGGGATCACATTGATGATTTTAGATAGGAGTGGAAATGAAATTTGCATTTCGCTTCATTAATGGCAAACCGAATATAAACTGGGAAGCAGTAAGGCAACAAATTGCCGATAAACATGGCAAATCGGCGATTACAGGCAAGATATTCACCTTTACGCTATCTGTACTCAGAGAGCCGAAAACTTATTCTCAGCTTGGTTATTTTCACGCTGAAATAATCAGGAAGTGGCGGATCGGTCTGCTGGAAGCGGGGCATCAAGTCCCGATTGGACAGGCGGGTGAAGAATACGTCAAATTCCAAATCAAGACTTTGCCGGAAATTGCCTTTGTGGAATATAAGGAAAACATAATCACTGGCGAAAAACGGCAAGTCCTGAGAAGTCTGGCATCGGCGAGTAAAGAAGAAATGAGTCATATCATTGACGTTGCCATTAGGATAGGCTCAGAATATTTTGGTGTTACATTTGAATCGCCGGAAGAATTTAAGAAAAGGAGGGGTCTGAAATGAAACCAACCTACAAAAAAATGGTTAGACTACTAAATATCAATGATGGTGCAAATGACTATACGACCCTTACACCATTTCAAAATTGGTCTTTTACACCAAAAATTGACCGAGTTGTGTTTAATGAACCGGCAACAATTGTGTTCTGGAATGATGGAACAAAGACAGTTGTAAAAACCAGTCCAAATGACAAATTCGACAAGGAAAAGGGAATACTCTGGGCTTATTATCTAAAACATGCAATAGGTTCAAAAACAAAGTTACAAAAAGAAATTGCCAGATATTGTGAAGGAGATGTCTGAAATGAAACCAGAACAAATTTTGGAACGTGATCTTGCCGATGCAGCGAGATACTTCGGTTGTCTTTACATTAAAATTCCCGATACACACATGATAAATGCTAAGAACAGAATGAGAAATAGAGAAGATAAACGACCATTTGACGGAATCCTGCTTACACCAACCCAAAACTGGTGTATCGAATGCAAGATAGATTATGCACCGCTGAAACCGCATCAGGATTTGACACGGAAACTAATAAATGATTTTAATCAGACCTACATTATCATCAGGAAAATCAGGCGGAAATCCGGCACGATATATCAATGCCAGCATATGGAATTTAAACTGGAATTTAAAAAAATAGAAGGTCTATTAAATTGGATAAAGGATATAAGATGAGCTTAATGGATATACAAGTAACCGTAGGGCTTAGAGCCGCCGAAGATTGCGATGAAGTTGTCGAGTGGCTGCAAAATAAAAACTGTCATGGCGTTGTGATCTGCCACAATGCGGCGTATTATGTTTTCAGGGAAGCAGACTGCTTCGCCGATCATCAAATCGAACAGCCGAGACCTAAATTCGGCTACAATATTGTTAGGGAGTTTTAAATGGATATAACTAAATGCGCCGATAAAGAATGCCCACTAAAAGACACTTGTTACCGGTTTACTGCAAAAGATTCAAGTTGGCAGTCATATTTTACCGAATCACCAATAAAAGGTGATAAATGCGAATATTACTGGAATGTTAGCGAAGAAGAATATGAAGAACTTTCCGAATGCTGTGGCGCACCGCTGATAATGAGCAAACCTGACCAGATATGTTCCGAGTGTGGTGAACATGCCGAGCCAGAAGCAATATAAACTGTGGTTGTATCACAAACTCAACAAAACTATCTGCCACCGGTGTTTACATTATCGAATATCAGTAGAAGATCACTGGCGTAATCCAGTAGAAAGATGTTTGAAAAACCTGAAGCTGCATCGAAGGAGATGTGGTGAAAGAACATAACGATCAACGTGTGCGGTGCGATCAGAATGATCGTGCCAAACACTACAAGCAAACCAGCACTGACACGTATGTTATGCGAAATTTTAAAATAAAAGGAGCCTAAGATGATTAGAAACTGTAATTTATGCGGATTGCAATATGAAGTTGCAGACAGAAATTGTGGAACATACAAGGCAAACTTTTGTAGTGAAAGCTGTAGAGATTTATTTGTTGCAAAGTTTAATAAAAAAGAAATCAACATTGATATAGATACACCAAGATATTGTGTTAGAATATCTGTTGAAGATGGGGAAACTGGTGAGGCTTTAATTGAAGAAGGATTTAACACACCAAAAATAGAATACATAATTAATTCGTTAAAAAGCGTAATCGAAAAACTTGAAAATTTCGTATAACACCAGTGTCCCACGACCGCTGTACGTGGACGCAGTGTTATGAAAGGAGAATCAAATGAGAACAGTAGTAAACAAAAACAATGAAGTCAGAGTATGTGAAAACGACTATTGCCCGAATGAGTTCAAGCCAGATTCTAAAATCTGCATGGATTGCAAGCGGAATGTTTCCAACAAAGAATATCTTGGCAGTAACTCGTCAAACCCGATGGAGATATTGCAGAATATTTTCAGGAAAAATAATGGAGGTAAATGATGACAATGCCGGTTGAAGAAGTGTATGCTTTGAAAAATACCAGACGGTTTTTTGAACAAGTTGACGCAATGAAAAAAACTGAATTCTCTAAAAAGGCGAGGTGGATAAGAGAAGAAGCGATCCACCGGCTAAGACATTATCCTTTCGATTATGCTATCGATAAATGCTTTCGATATAACACTCGATACCGGATTGCGGTTCATGTTGCAAAAGATCTGTTAAGGGAAATCATCGCCATGAATCTGACCGAGATCAGGAATAGACAAAGACGTATTAGAACAATGATCGCCACACTTGTCGATAGCTTTCCGCCTGATGATGCTATCAATTTTTTTTGGTTTCAACGAATTAATAAAAAATTGTAAGGAGACATTGTGTACTGTAAAGATTGCAAGAAAAAAGACAAATGCAAGCTGGCATCCAAGCGGATAGTTTTCTGCCCGATGAAAGAAAAAAATAAATAACTCTTGACAAATAAACAAATAAAATAATTTTATTCTTATGGAGGTTTTAAAATGTTAGAAGAATTTAGAAACAAAATTAGATTGGAAGGCAGGACATACAAATGGTGGATTAATGTTTATCTGCCAGATCACGAATACCATTCGATAATGGCTCAAATAAATGGCTATATTGCCATTAAACCGGAATTAGAAAAAGCCATCAAAAAATATCTGGGGGAGTGATGGCTTTGCGTGATCAGCCCTATTTGCCTCTATATGTTCAAGATTACCTTACGGACGAAAAACTAAACGAATGTTCTCCGGCATCGCAGGGAGTTTACATCAAAATAATGTGTGTGATGCACAAGTCGGAAGAATATGGAGTCATTTTGCTTAAGCAAAAGCACAAGCAAAAAGAAAGCAGTTGCTTGAGTTTTGCTACTCAACTTGCTAATCATTTGCCATTCACTATCGAAACAATAAATACCGCACTGGAAGAATTGATATTCGAGAAGGTATTAAGGATTGATGGAGATAAACTTATACAAAAACGTATGGTTAAGGATAATCACATAAGTGAAATTAGATCAAAAGCTGGATCAAAAGGTGGCAAGTTTGCTCAAGCAAACGCTAAAGCAAAAATGAAAGCAAACTCTGAATATGAAAATGAATATGAAAATGAATATAAAGATAAAAAGATACCTACTCAAGAAGAAGCAATTCAATATGCAAAAAAAAGAGCCGTTATGGAATTTCCAGATATGCAAATTTCCGATATAAAAATAACATCATTGGCAAAAGAATTTTATAATCATTATACAGAAAAAAAATGGAAAGATGGCAACGGCAATAAAGTTAAAAACTGGAAAAATAAGTTGGGAACTTGGATTTTAAAACGAAACACACAACTAAAAGACTGGGAAGCCGTAAAGAATCCAGATGTAATCAAGGGGAGTATATAATGTTCAGCGTGTGCTGCGTAAACGGCAGTGCATCGGAGACACCTTTGTTATATTTACTTTTTACGACAAATAATATGGAGGTTTTATGAGTTATGAAATAAAAAGGAAAAGGGATATTACGATATATGAGTCAAAGATATTAAATGAAATAGAAGGATTATTAGGGGAAAATGCTACCCAAAAATTACTTATACTAGTGAAAATAAAAAGTGCAACAGAGGATGGATTTTTTGAAAAACTACTAAAAGCATCTTTTGACGGATTCAACTCTCAGAATGACGAATTAAGAGAAAAAGCTGCAACATTATCTACAGCTTTATCTATGTCAGTAATATCTATACCTGAATCAAAAATAAAGCAAAAAAAGTTTAAAGAAACATTTAGACACTCAATATTAAAGGGGTTAAATATTGCTAAAAGTTATTTTAATATCGATGATCAAATTGAAAGGCTAAGTAAAAAGTAGATATAACGCCCGTCTGCCCCGCCCTGCGGGGAGATAGCGTTATAAAGGAGAATAGATGATCAAACAGTTACCGAATGATATTAATGCAGAAGCAGCGATACTTTCAGCAATGATGATAGATTCAACGGCGATTATCAAAGTTGAAGAAATATTGTCAGAAGATAGTTTTTACCGGAAAGCACACCAAATAATTTTCAATAATATCTTGCAACTGTACAAGAAAAACATTACAGTTGATATTTTGACACTTATCGATCAGCTAAAAAAGAACAACCAACTTAAAAATGTTGGTGGCGAACCCTTTATCAATGAACTTGCTGATGTTGTATTAAGCTCTTCTAATTTAGATCATCATACATCAATAGTTGTTGAAAAATCTGAGCTAAGAAAATTAATAAAATTAGGCAATAACATTATGGAAAATGCCTATGCCGATAATGCAGATGCAAAAGAAATAACATTAGAAACAAAAAAGTGTGTTTCCAATATCGGTGATTTTAAAAATGGTTTCAAACCTTTTTCCGATACCACAAAAGATACCATAAAACTCATTGGTGAAATACACGAACCTGGTGGAATTAATAAACTTTGGGTTCGATCAGGGATTCATTGGTTCGATAATAAGTTCTTCGGTTTTATGAAAAAAGCTCTTTATATTATCGCCGCAAGACCGGCAATGGGAAAAACTGCTTTAGCGATTAACATGATGCAATCTATGGCATATAATGGTTTGACTTGTGCTTTATCAGAATTAGAAATGGATGATTACCAATTACAAATCAGAATGATCTCAGCAGGAACAGGAATACCAATCAGCAGAATAATACACGGAGAATGTAATCAAGCTGAACTCAGTAAGATAGCTGGTTTTACTGAAGTCTTGGCAGATATGCGGATTTATACAGACGAAACCGCTGGACACAACATAGATTCAATTATTAATAGCTACCAAAGTTTGAAACTAAAACATGGCAAACCGGATATTTGGTTTGTTGATTACTTACAATTAATGCAAACCACAAAAGCTGAAAACAGAAATTTAGGGATTGGCGATATTTCCAGGGGTTTGAAAATTATTGCAAAAGAAGAAAATATACCCGTTATTGCACTTTGCCAACTAAATAGATCATGCGAGCTGAAACATGATAAACTGCCAAGACTTGCCGATCTACGAGAGTCCGGCAATATAGAACAAGATGCCGATAGTGTAATCTTTTTAATGCGTCCATGTGTCTATAACGAATTTACCAATAAACAATATGAATATAATGGCAAAGAATATTTTGTTGACGATTCACTTGCATTTATTTATTCACAGAAAGATCGTCATGGGTCTATTGTAAAGGCGGTATGTTCATTTAATGCAGAAAAAACAAGATTTGAGGAGAGAATATGAATGATCCATTTGACGGAGCGCACCAGAATTTTACGGGGTGGGAGAATGATGAAACCAGATTATCAGATTAAGAATGTAAAGCTATATAATATTGATTGCATGGCATTTATGAAAGATATTCCTGACAAGTATTATGATTTGGCAATCGTTGATCCACCGTATGGGATTGGTGCTGGCAAAATGACAATGGGAAGTGGAAATCATAAATTCAAAAAAGATAAAGATTGGGATTCTGCAATACCTGACAAAAAATATTTTGATGAACTATTCAGAATATCAAAAAACCAAATTGTGTGGGGTGGAAATTATTTTAGTTTGTTTTTGCCACCTTCGCCACATTGGGTTGTATGGGACAAATTAAATCCAAATCTATCTTTTGCAGAAGGTGAACTGGCATGGATGCGGAGTGGGAAAAACCTGAGAATATTTAAGCGATATTCCGTAAAACTGGATGTTGGTGGTAAAATTCATCCCACACAAAAGCCAGTAATTTTGTATATGTGGCTATTGCAGAATTATGCAAAAAAAGGTCAAAAGATATTAGATACTCACGGTGGATCAATGTCGATTGCCTGTGCTTGTATGGATTTAGATTTTGATCTGGATTTATGCGAAATAGATGTCGAATATTATAATAATGGTGTTGCAAGATTGAAGAATAACGTGCAAGAATATTTAAAATTTTAGGAGGAAAAATGAGAAACTACAATCCGATGAGTATGTTCGACAATTCAGTGCCGATGTTTAATACTATCAAGGCAAAACAAAAACAATACTTGCAGGCTATACTCAATGCTGAAAGTATCAAGAAGCAGCTGACTAAAATGTGGGAGAATGATGTTCAGTCAGACTGAACGTTCATTAATAGTGAACGCTGGAATAACGCCAGTTTATGAGAGGAAAATAAATGGAAAAGACACAATTTAATTTAGTCGAATTGCTGGATGATGAAGAACAAGAATTTGATCAGCCGTGTAAATTTGGAAACAGAGTTGGCGGACATGCTGTTTACTGTCACAGCAAAAACCCAAAAGCACCGAGAAAATGTAGAAATAGTTGGTATTATGGGAAAGAACATTTAGATAGTGAGTGTCCATTTTACCAACCAAATCCAAACTTTAGAAAAGCACATAATAGTAAGTGTTAACGGCAATTAAAACTGGTACACAAATGGTGGAATAAATTGGTACGTTATTTCCCGATATTAAATAAATATTGGGGAGAAAATGAAAGGAGGAAAAATGGTTAAAAAAAAGATGACGCCATTATTGTTAGCATGTACAATGATAAGAGATATAACCGGAGCGTGTCCGAATGACAAATATGATTTTGAAGTAAATGGTGGTTGTGAAGCTATGTGTTCAGCAGATTTAGATGCAGCTGAATGTTGGAAAGAATATTTTTACAAAAAAGCATGGGATAGCACCTAATGGTCAACGTGTGCGGTGCGACCTCGAAGATATCAAGCCGACACACTACAAACAAGCCAGCACTGACACGTATGTTATGTGCTGTTAATTTTAAGGAGGAATTGTGGCTACAAACATTTATTTTTTGAACAAAACTAAGAAGCAAATTATTTGCAGTAAATGGTTATGTAATGACTTTGAAGACAGAAACCAAATAATCACATATTTTGCAAATTGTTTGGGTGATACGATAGAAATAAAACATGAAACAGAAGTAGAAGATATAATCTATAACAAAAACTCTGACGTGAAATTCATAAAGCTTTACGAATATGATTTTTATGGTGACGGTATAGATTATTGGAACAATGAAGAAGTGGATAGATTTGTTAATGATATTAATAGCACATAACGCCTGTCTGCCCCGTTTATCGGGGAGATTGGTGTTATGTGTCCCATTCAGCCAATATTGTAGAGTTATTGGTTAGATGGGACAAAATCATAGAATTTGCACGCAAGCATAGACCATGATTGTGTTCAAATATGATGTTCGGTCGTTTACCAAGAGTAAGCTACCTACAGAGGGTTTGGTGAGTTGTCCCAGCGTAGCAAAACAACCACCGTATGTTATAGGAGATAAATTATGAATGATTTAAGACCAGTATATTGTGGAAGTTGTAAAAACTACATATTTGATGGTACAAAATGGAAATGCTACTACAATTTACAATCCGAAAACCATACAGTAAAATTTGAAGGATGCCACAAATATAATTCAATTGAAGATGAAATATTCAAAAGAGAATATTTTGGGAAGTTATCATTAATGGATAAAATTAAACTACTTTTCATAAAAATGAAAACCTATGATTCTGACACAAGATATATTGGCAGACCCATAAAATACCGAATAAGATACAAAAAACTTGGCAAAAAAATAATTGTTTATGAAGAAAAAAATATTTAACTCGTGTCCTACAACGGCGGTTATGGTACAAATGTTTTCCCAGAAAAAGTANNGTAGTATGTTTTTCTGGAAAATGATCTTGACACTAAAATTTATGATGGGAAATTTGTTTCAGGAGGAAAGATGAGGCATAGGAGAAGATTATGAACAATAAAATAGCTCAAAGCTATATTTGGCACGAAGGCAAAAGATATTTTGTTTCAACGATTGAGAGGGATGCTTCTGCAATAGACTATAGAAGCAGGTATAACGAAACTATTGTATGGTAAAACGAAACAAAGAGGTGAATAATGAGAACGTCAAAAACAATGTACAAGAATATTTTGAGTTTAGTGCTTCATAATGATAAGCACGCCACGATAAACAGCTTTAGCTGTGATTCGCGGGTGCAGTGTTGGACGACGTTTGCCTATAACTTTAAAGTGTTACAGAAAAAAGTTGACATCTATAAGAAAGGAATTAAATTGTCTATATGAGTAATTTAAAATATTTCAGGTATCGGATTTATCCGAACAAAGAGCAGATTGGTAAAATTAATCAAATGCTTGGTAATGCAAGATTTGTCTATAATTGGGCTTTATCTGAAAGAATCAAGGCTTATGCAAAAGACAAATCAAGTGTTTCTGCATTTACATTAATGAAACAAGTTGTAGAACTTAAAAAACAACCTGAATATGAATGGCTACAACTATCTGTTGCTCAAAGTTTACAAAATTCTATCGTAAATATGGAAAAAGCATTTACCAGATTTTTCAAACAAAAGAAAGGATTTCCACGATTCAAAAGCAAGAAAAATAAAAGACACTCGGTTAGTTTTCCGCAAAATACAAAGATTAATTTTGAAACGAATAGGATATGGTTACAAAAAATTAGATGGATACCAACAAGAATAAGTAGAGAATTTGAGGGAAAAATCAAGACATCTACAATTATCAAAACATCAACTAATAAATATTTTGTAAGTATTCTTGTGGAATTGCCCAAAATAAAAGTGAGACAAAAACCTATAAAAAAAGCAACTGCTGTCGGAATAGATGTGGGGATAAAAACATTTGGAACTTTTTCTGATGGTAAAACAATTGATAATCCAAAACATTTAAAGCAATCTCTCAGGAAATTGAAGATTTTACAAAAAAGAGCAAGCAAAAAGAAAAAAGGAAGCGAAAACAGAAAAAAATCTAATTTTAAGGTTGCATTACTTCACGAGCATATTGCAAATCAAAGACAAGATTTTCTACACAAAATTACTACTCAGATAGCAAATGAGTATGATACAGTAATTGTAGAAGATTTGAATATTGCGGGAATGGTGAGAAATCATTGTTTGGCTCAAAGCATTGTAGACTTAGGATTAGGAAATTTCTATAAACTTCTTGAATACAAACTCAAAGACAGAGGAAAAAATTATGTTGAGATAGGGCGTTTTGATCCTTCATCGAAATTATGTTCAGTTTGTGGTTATATCAATAGAGACTTGAAACTTTCTGATAGAGATTGGATTTGTCCAGAATGCAAAACTGAACACGATCGAGATGAGAATGCAAGTAAAAATATTCTAAACTTTGGATTAGAAAAACAGAATTTAATAAATAAAAAAATCGGTGGGACGCCGAGGTTAGTCTGTGGAGAAATGAGAGACTTAGCTCATTCTGTGAAGCAGAAAGCATTCAACTGAATGTCGTCCAATGTATCTACCAGTCAATAGATCCAAAGACCTTTCTGCTTAGTTCTGTCTATATCGACATGGATAAAATCTTTTTTGATATTTACCCGCCTGAATCCACAAAATAAAAGAGCAGAAATTATTTTAAGTCTGTCGGACATATTGTTGCAGGCAATATCAGCAGCAAGACCGGAAAGATGAGCCGAATTTTCCACTCCGCCAACGGCTTTATTATGAATAGGGCATCGGTAACCGGAAGTGATTATAAACGGAATTCTTGCTATACCTCGTGCCAAGTCCAACTTTTTCATTAGCCTGTCATCAATAAGGTTGTTCCCGCAGCAGGGACATTCAAACTCTGATTCATTAAAATATTTCATATCAATTCCTTAACATTATATCTGCACTATAACATCGAGCATGTTAATATCGGCGGGAGTCAGCAGGCAATCTGACCACATTCGTGGCTGCTCTGCCCTCGTCCCGCCCTATTAGCCAACCTTTCGGTTGCGACCATTCC
>NPIE01001636.1_pt1 | contig 17521 bp, 16 predicted proteins | sample 8637661 | NCBI WGS metagenome assembly NPIE01 (sample SAMN07420842, study PRJNA396082) | bioreactor metagenome | isolation source: sample BA12 brine-fed electro-methanogenic bioreactor BA | place: Japan: Kochi | collected 2016-12-09
GAGTGCGTGATGGGTGATGGGTGATGGGTGATGGGTGATGGGTGATGGGTGATGGGTGATGAGTGAGGGGTGATGAGTGATGAGTGATGAGTGATTAGTAAGGCGCCGTTTTTCTCCCATCACCCATGACTCATCACCCATCAGCAGGAGTGTGTAGGGCCGGATTAATCCGGCCATGCCGGATCATGCAAACCTGACACGAAATTCATATAACAAACTGCCCCAGGAGGAAGAAGATGTCCCTGAACCGCCGCGAGTTCCTGCGACTCCTCGGCCTGGCCGGTGCCGCCGGCATGCTGCCGCGCACCGTGCTGGGCGCCATGAAAGGCCCCTCGGATCCCTACGAGATCCCGAAATTCGGGAACGTGTGCCTGATGCACATCACCGACACCCACGCCCAGCTCAACCCGGTCTACTTCCGCGAGCCCAACGTGAACATCGGCATCGGCGATGCGTTCGGCAAGGCTCCCCACCTGGTGGGCGAGGCGCTGCTGAAGCACTTCGGCATCGAGGCCGGCGGCATGGACGCCCACGCCTACTCCTACCTCAACTTCGAGGAGGCGGCGCGGCAGTACGGCCGCGTGGGCGGCTTCGCGCACCTGGCCACCCTGGTCAAGCGCCTGCGCGCCGAGCGCGGCGACGGCAACAGCCTGCTGCTGGACGGCGGCGACACCTGGCAGGGCTCCGGCACCGCCCTGTGGACCCGCGGCATGGACATGGTGGGCGCCTGCAACCGGCTGGGCGTGGACATCATGACCGGTCACTGGGAGTTCACCTACCTGGAGGAGGAGGTGCTGAAGAACATCGAGGCCTTCTCCGGCGAATTCGTCGCCCAGAACGTGAAGGTGCGCGAGGAGGCGCTGTTCGAGGGCGTTCCGGTCTTCGACGAGGACACCGGCCACGCCTTCAAGCCCTACACCCTGCGCAACGTGGGCGGGGCCAAGGTGGCGGTCATCGGCCAGGCCTTCCCCTATACCCCCATCGCCAATCCCCAGCGCTTCATCCCCAACTGGACCTTCGGCATTCGCGACGAGGCCCTGCAGAGCCTGGTCAACCAGGTGCGCGAAACCGAGAAGCCCGACCTGGTGGTGGTCATCTCCCACAACGGCATGGACGTGGACCTGAAAATGGCCTCCATCGTCACCGGCGTGGACGTGGTCCTCGGCGGCCATACCCACGACGGCATGCCGGCCCCGACCATCGTCAAGAACGCCTCGGGCCAGACCCTGGTCTGCAACGCCGGCTCCAACGGCAAGTTCCTCGGCGTGCTGGACCTCGACGTGCGCGACGGCCGGGTACGCGACTTCCGCTACCGCCTCGCCCCCATCTTCTCCAACCTCATCGAGCCGGACGCCGAAATGGCGGCCTACATCGCCGAGGTGCGCGCTCCCTACAAGGACAAGCTGGAGGAGAAGCTGGCGGTGGCCGACACCGTCCTCTATCGCCGCGGCAATTTCAACGGCACCTTCGACCAGCTGATCTGCGACGCCCTGCGCGCGGTGAACGACGCCCAGATCTCCCTCTCGCCCGGCTTCCGCTGGGGCACCACCGTCCTGCCGGGCGACGCCATCACCATGGACAACGTCCTCGACCAGACCTGCATCACCTACCCGGAGACCTACGCCCGGGAGATGACCGGCGAGGAGATCAAGCTCATCCTCGAGGATGTCTGCGACAACCTCTTCAACAACGACCCCTACTACCAGCAGGGCGGCGACATGGTCCGCCTGGGCGGCCTCGACTACGTCTGCGACCCCGCCGCGGAGATGGGCCAGCGCATCCAGGCCATGCAGCTGGATGACGGCACCCCCATCGAGGCCTCGAAGAAGTACAAGGTGGCCGGCTGGGCCACCGTCGGCTCCCAGTCCCCCGGCGAGCCCATCTGGGAGACGGTCGCCACCTATCTCCGCGACCAGAAGACCGTCAGCCTGAAGAAGATCAACACCCCGAAGCTGAAGAACGTGGAGGGGAACCCGGGCATCGCCGACTATTCGGCCTGAGGGGCTTCCCTGGAAGACGGGAATAGACAGGATTAACAGGATTTACAGCCATTGCAGGATGCGGTGAGGAACGAACCGCTTTGTTCGGGTTGATATATTCCCCCTCCCCCCAACCCCCTCCCGCGAGGGGAGGGGGAGCCGGCCGTGCCGCAGCCCGGCCGCGTGGCTCGGGCTTTTACTCCCTCCCACTCAGGGGGAGGGTTGGGGGTATGCGGCGTTCGGGTTGACCCGCTCCCCCAACCCCCTCCCGCGAGGGGAGGGGGAGCCGGCCGTGCCGCAGCCCGGGCAGGCGGTTTGGGCAATGTCCGGCATTTGCTCCCTCCCCCTCAGGGGGAGGGTTGGGGAGGGGGTGTGCGGCGTTCGAGTTGACGGGCAATCTCTTCCAGCACGGCCTCGGGGTTCTGCATCCCGCTTCTTCCGGCAAGCCGCCCCGAACCACAGAAAATCCTGTCAATCCTGAAAAATCCAGTAAATCCTGTCCATTGCATAACTCGCCGCGAGGGCGCGCCTCCCACAAGGGTTTCACTCCCCGGCGGCCGGAGCGAAGCCTGTGGGAGGCCCGCCCCCGGGGCGATGGGGCATTGGCCGGTGCCCGGGCGCATACTCGTACTGAAAACTGAAAACTGAAAACTGAAAACTGAAAACTGAAAACTGAAAACTGAAAACTGAAAACTGAAACCCGGCAACGAATCATTGCAGCCTGACCGATGCCTCCGAGAAACCATTACCCCCCTTCACGCCCTTCTTCGTGCCCTTCGTGCCTTCGTGGTGAGAATTGATTGGGCAGTCCCATTGAACGCATGGCGCGAAAGGTTACCCGGTACGTGCCCGAAAAATCCTGTCAATCCTGAAAAATCCTGTCCATTCACCCCCCCCTCAGCCCTCGATGACGTTCCCGGGCTTCTCCTCCTGCACCAGGCTCATGCCCTCTTCGTCCTGCATCGCCTTGCGCCCGCCCTGGAGGCGGATGAGCAGGGCGAGGTTGTTGGCCGACTCGGCATTGCGCAGAGCCTCCTCGCGGCTGATCTTGCCGGCCATGTAGAGCTGGAACAGGTAGCGGTCGAAGGTGACGGTGCCCTCCACCGGGCTCTTCTCCAGGGCCGAGCGCACCAGCTCGATCTCGCCCTTCTGGATCAGGTCGGCAATGCGCGGGGAACTGATGAGAATCTCCATCGCCGGCACCCGCTTCCCGTCCACCCCGGTGATGAGGCGCTGGGAGACGATGGCGCGCAGGTTCAGCGACAGGTCCATGAACAGCTGCCGGTGCATGGACTCGGGGAAGAAGGTGACGATGCGCTCCAGGGCCTGGTGGGCGTTGCTGGCGTGCAGGGTGGTGAGGCAGAGGTGGCCGGTCTCGGCGTAGGCCACGGCGTGCTCCATGTTGGTCCGGTCGCGCACCTCGCCGATGAGGATGACGTCCGGCGCCTCGCGCATGGCGTTCTTCAGGGCATCGGCGTAGGAGAGGGTGTCGAAGCCCACCTCGCGCTGCTCCACCACCGAGCGCTGGTAGCTGTGGACATACTCGATGGGATCCTCGATGGTGACGATGTGGCCGGTCGTCTGCTGGTTGCGGTAGTTGATCATGGAGGCGAGGGTGGTGGACTTGCCCGAGCCGGTGGCGCCCACCACCAGCACCAGCCCGCGGGGATCCATCACCAGCTGCTTGAGGATGGGCGGCAGGTTCAGCTCCTCCAGACTCGGGATGACCTCCTTGAGGTAGCGCACCACCATGGAGACCTCGCCCCGCTGGCGGTAGATGTTGACCCGGAAGCGTCCCCCGTGCTCGCCGGCCAGCGCCAGGTTCATCTCCGGGCGCTCGTGGAACGCCTCCGCCTGGCGCGGGTTCATGATGGATTGCGCCAGCGCCTCCACGGAGCCGGGCGGCAGGGGCGCGTCGGTAATGGGGCTCATCACCCCCTCGATCTTGATATGGATGGGCGCGCCCACGCTCAGGAAGATGTCCGAGGCGTTGCGCTCCATCATCAGCGCCAGCAGTCGCTTGAGGTCTATCATTCCGGTTAACCTGTGAAAAAGACTATATAAACCGTAGATTACGCTTATTTTCGCAGATTCTACATTAACCATTCCGGGGCCCCCGGGCTGACTCTACGAGGTACGAGTCAAGTGGACGTCCGGATGGGGCGCACCGGAAAATCAACGCAAATAACGTTAATCTGCGGTTCCTGAAAAGATACTAGCAGAGCGTTGGAGATGTCCGGTTGAAGAGGAGTGAACGATGGCGGCACCGGTGACCCCGCGCGTGGCGGTGGACATCATCATCGAGCTGGAGGATCGGCCCGGGCGGCCCGTGGTCCTCATCCGCCGCGGCCATTCGCCCCTGGGGCGGGCGCTGCCGGGCGGGTTCGTGGACGTGGGCGAGACCCTGGAGGCGGCCGCCATCCGCGAGGCGCGGGAGGAGACCGGTCTCGAGGTCACGTTGCGGGTCCTGCTCGGCTGCTACTCCGACCCGGCGCGGGACCCGCGCGGGCATACCGTGAGTCCAGTCTACGTGGCCACCGCCCGGGGCGAGCCGAAGGCGGGGGACGACGCGGCGGCGGTGGAGGTGCACGCGGCCGAGGCGCTGCCGCGCGACACCGTCTTCGACCACGGGCTCATCCTGGAGGACTACCGCCGCTGGCGAGCCACCGGCGAGCCCGCGCCGCTGCACCGCCGCATGCAGCGTGGAAAAAGTTCGCACTAGACTGACAAAAACAGTAAGGAATAGGTAATATTGGTATTCAATCCAATTCTTATAAGCAGACGACGGAGGAGGCATGCGCCCGGCACAGGTCCTGACCATTCTTGACCGCGAGTTCCTCGGGACCCGCACCGGACACCACACCCCGGTGATGATGTGGGGCCCGCCCGGCGTGGGCAAGTCGCAGATGGTGGCCCAGGTGGCCGCGAAGCATGATGTGCCGGTGATCGACATCCGGCTCTCGCAGATGGAGCCGAGCGATCTCCGCGGCATCCCGTTCCGCTCCGGCGAGCACGTGGTGTGGGCGGTGCCGGCCCTCCTGCCGGACGTGGAGCGCCACGGCGCGGAGGGAATCCTGTTCCTGGACGAGATCACCTCGGCCCCGCCCAGCGTCTCCGCCGCCGCCTACCAGCTGATCCTCGACCGGCGGCTGGGGGAGTACGAGGTGCCCGCCGGCTGGGCCATCTTCGCCGCCGGCAACCGCCAGGGCGACCGCGGCGTCACCTACTCCATGCCCGCCCCGCTGGCCAACCGCTTCTCCCACTTCGAGGTGGAGGCGCACCTGGACGACTGGGTGGCCTGGGCCTACGCCAACGACATCGACGACCGGCTCATCGCCTTCCTGCGCTTCCGGCCCGAGTTGCTGTTCTCCTTCGACCCGGCCCACAACCCGGTGGCCTTTCCCTCGCCGCGCTCCTGGGAGTTCGCCCACCGCGCCCTGCAGAAGTTCGCCGACGTGCCCGACCTCATGACCCGCGCCCTGCAGGCCTGCGTCGGGGATGCCGCCGGCATCGAGCTGGCCGCCTTCGTGGAGAACCTCGACCGGCTGCCCGACATCGACGCCATCCTCCGCGGCGAGGAGGTGCCGGTGCCGAGGGACACCGATCTCCAGTACGCCGTGGCCAGCGCCCTGGTGGCCCAGTCCATCCGCGCCCGCACCCGCGAGGACGCCCAGGAGACCTGGGGCCGCATCCTCGACTACGCCGGCCGCTTCCCCCACCGCGAAATGGGGGTGATGCTCGTCTCCGACATGCACCGCGCCATCGGCCAGGACATCTTCCGGGTTCCCCAGTTCAACGACTGGGCCAAGGCGGTAGCCGACGTGATGCTTTTTGAACAGTGAATGGGGGAATAGACAGGATTTACAGGATTGACTGGATTTTCGTGTCGGAACTCCGGCCTGGTTATTGGTCGCCCCCGCTTCTCAGTATTCTGATGCGCCTGCTGGGGAGATCGTGAGGCGAAGCACTGGTGAGTAGGGGAGAGCAATCGGTTATCCGGCCATATCCGGAGAATTCGTACACTCGGAGGGCGCCATGGATGGAACCCGGGACCGGGAGTTGACGCACCGGATCATTGGTTGCGCTTTCAAGGTGCACAATGTGCTGGGTGCAGGCTTCCTCGAGAAGGTCTACGAAACGCGCTGGTCATAGAACTGCGGGGCTGCGGGCTGGAGGTGTCTCAGCAGGTGCCGCTCAAGGTCATGTACGGAAGTGAGGTGATTGGCGAGTATTTTGCCGATCTCCTGGTGGAAGGGCGAATCCTCTGTGAACTGAAGGCGGTCCGACGAATAACGACGGAACACGAGGTACAGTTGGTCAACTACCTCACGGCCACGGGGACAGATGTGGGATTGCTCCTCAACTTCGGACCCAGTGTCGAGGTGCGCAAAAAGTTCTTGCGCTATCAGCCGGGAACGCGTGGCCACACCGCACGGTTGCCCCATTAATCCTGTGAATCCTGTAAATCCTGTCCATTTCACAACAAACCATGAAAAGAGACATCGAGACGAAGCTCAGCGCGGCCCGCACGCGCCTGGTCCTGGACAAGCCGTTCCTGGGGGCGCTGGTGCTGCGGCTGCCGATGATCGAGGCGGATCCGAAGTGGTGCCAGACCACCGCGACGGATGCGCGCAGCTTCTACTACAACCCCGACTACATCGACGCCCTCAGCCTCGACCAGACCCAGTTCGTGCTGGCCCACGAGGCCCTGCACTGCGCGCTCTCCCACTTCGCCCGGCGCCTGCACCGCAACAAGTTCCGCTGGGACGTGGCCTGCGACTTCGCCGTCAACCCGCTGCTCGTCAACGACGGTCTCACCCCGCCGCCCGGCGCGCTGTTCGAGGAGAGCTACGAGGGGATGACGGCGGAGGAGATCTATCCCTACATCGACGAGAACAACTCCGACGAGCCCATGGACCGGCACGTCTACGACGACGAGCAGGAGAGCGGCAAGGGCCAGGGGCGGAACGAGAGCCGGACCGAGCGCGACGAGGACCGGGAGCAGGGTGAGCAGCCCGACCAGGGCGGCGACCGGGGGTCCGGGCCGGAGGAGGGCGGTGAGCAGGCCGAGGAGGACAGCGAAGGCGGTGGCGCGCCCCAGCCGCCGCCGCTCAGCCCCACGGAGACCGAAGCCCTCAGCACCCAGTGGCAGCAGCGTCTGGCGGGCGCGGCCCAGACCGCCATGCAGGCGGGCAAGCTCGGCGGCGCCATGGCGCGCATGGTGGAGCACCTGCTGCAGCCCCAGCTCCCCTGGCGCATGCTGCTGGCCCGCTACATGACCGCCGAGGGGCGCGAGGACTTCAGCTACTTCCGCCCGTCCCGGCGGGAGGGCGACGCCATCCACCCGAGCCTGCGCAGCAGCCAGCTCAACGTGGCGGTGATACTCGATGTCAGCGGCTCCATCAGCGAAGGCGAGATGACCGAGTTCCTGGCCGAGGTGAACGCCATCAAGGGCCAGATGCGCGCCCGGGTGCTGCTCCACGCCTGTGACGCCGGGATGGTGGAGGACGGCCCCTGGGAGTACGAGCCCTGGGAGGAGTTCAGCCTGCCGCGGGAGTTCACCGGCGGCGGCGGCACCAGCTTCAAGCCCCCCTTCGAGTGGATCGAGCGGGAGGGCCACCGTCCCGACCTGATGCTCTACTTCACCGACGCGGAGGGGGAGTTTCCGAAGCATCCGCCCCTGTTCCCGGTCATCTGGCTGGTGAAGGGCAAGCACAAGGTGCCCTGGGGCCAGCGCATCCAGCTCAATTGATGTCGCCGGTTGAACGTTTCCCCCCTTGGCGATGCCCCCTCCCCCGTAGGAGCGGCTTCCAGCCGCGAACCGGCCGGTGCCAACGCCCATCGCGGCAGGATGCCGCTCCTACGGGGGGGAATGGTCCGGTGCCAACGCCCATCGCGGCAGGATGCCGCTCCTACGGGGGGAATGGTCCGGTGGCAACGCCCATCGCGGCAGGATGCCGCTCCTACGGGGGATAAGGGCTGATTGAAGCCCATGGGAGACCCGCCCCGGGACGGTTCGGCCGGGTCTGTCGCGAAAGCGCCGGCGGGAGGCGCGGAGACAACGCGGCCGCCCCTTGATAAGGTGTGAACACGGCACCCGACATCTGCCATGCATCACCATCACAGAACCGGCCCGGTGCCGGTCGAAGGCAGAATCCAAAACTGACATGATGGAACTTTCCCCGGAAGACAACCTGCGCCTCAATGTCCTGCTGGCCCAGCAGCTGCAGGCGGTGCGCATCGATGAATCCTCCATGACCCTCTACGGACTGGCCGAAACCGGCGAGGCGAAGGTCAAGCTCAATCCCAACTGCCGCGACGAGCTCTACGTGCGCCGGGTGCGCGAGCTGCTCTCCGGGCAGGTGCTCGGCTCCCCCGAGGGCTACCCGGTGTTCCTGCGCCGCTGGACGCGCATGGGCCAGATCTCCGGCGTGCGCCTGGAGGACATGCTCAAGCTGGGCGAGCCAGAGGCGGTGGTGGCGGTGGCCTGCTCGCCCAACCTCAGCGACGAGTTGGCGCGGCGGGTCTGGTGGGCCTACCCCGATGCCGAGGTGGCGCGGCGGATGCTGGCGTGCCCCGCGGTGGCCGCCGGCAGCATGGGTCCGGAGCTGGCCGGGTACCTGGTGGAGTTCCTGCCCTTCGAGGAGGATCCCGCCCTGGTGATGGAGAGCGTGCGGCTGGTCCTCCAGCCCGGGCTCATCAACGACGCCCAGGTCGAGCTGCTCTGGAGCCGCGGCAAACGCAAGAACGCCTACCTGGTGGGCTTTCTCGCCACCACCCCCGACAACCTGCCGGAGGCGGCGGCGCCGCGGGAGCCGGGGGAGGCGGGTGCCGCCCTGGAATCGCTGGCGGAGGCGGGGAATCCCTATGCCGCAGCCCTGCAACGGGTCTTCAGCGGCCCCGGCCAGGCCTTCCTCGACACCGCCGAGACGGTGATCCGCAAGCCCCCCAACCAGGAGGTGGTGCTGGGGCTGTTCGAGGCCATCGCGGGCTACTTCGAGTCCATCGCGCCGGCGCGACCCGTGGGCGGGGACATGGATGCCCTCGCGCAGACCGCCGCGGCCCTGGCCGGCGGCCGGGCGGACCCCGGGCAGGAGGGCTGGCCGGAGGGCCTGGCCGCGTTCCGCGCCGCACTCCCCGGACTGGAGGCAGAGCTGGAGGCGCTGCTGGTGCTGGCGCGCCTGGGCGAGCCGGTGCTGCGCTCCATCTTCGCCGGCACCGACGCCATCGGCTCACTCATGCGGCGCAAGCTGGAGCCGGTCACCGGTCCGGTCCTGGAGCATCTCCGCGTGCTGCGCGGGCGCGCCCAGGCGCCTGTCGGACTTGAGCGATCGTAGCGAGCCGAGTGGAAGAGCGGGAACAGATGGAGCTGATTCTGAGGCGCAGAGTGGGTCTGTTTGACGAACGATCGTCCCCCTATGGGTCGCTGTGCCGCCTGCGCAGTGGCGCAGTACACTAGACCATGTCGCAGATTCACATTGCCCGGGTCTCCCTCGTCCTGCAGCTGACGGTGCCCACCGCGGTCTACGCCCAGCACCTGGCCGCCTCGCCCGAAGTGGTGGGAGGCGAGCTGGCCCGCCAGGTGGACGAGTACACCCGCACCAACCGCCTGGGCTACTACCCGCCACTCGACTTCTTCCGCCGCCAGGGGGGCATCGACCCGGAACTCATCCAGGCCGCCGACGACATCGCCTGGTTTTCCGCCCAGTACGCCCGCAGCGAGATCACCCGCCGCCTGCGCAGCGTCTTCTCCACCGTGGCCGTGGAGGCCGTCACCCCGCAGGCCTTCAGCATGCCCACCATCCGTCCCAGCCAGCCCAACGCCCTGGACAACCTGACCCGCCACTACACCCCCGACACCCTGCGCATCGAGTTGCGGGTGAGCATGATCCACCGCGACCCCGAAGCGGAAAACATGGACCGTCTCGCCGTCCGCCAGACCCTGCGCATGCTGGGAACCGGCGTGGGGACGGTGGAGGTGATCAACGCGCGGCTGGTTTGATGGGGGTAATGGATGATGGATAAGGGTGAAGGGTGAAGGGTGAAGGGTGAAGGGTCATTGCAGCCCGACCGAAGCCTGTGGGAGGCCCGCCCCGGGGCGATGGGGCACTGGCCGGTGCCCAGAACCCGCATATACCCGCACCCCCTCAACCCGGTGGGAAACATCCTGTCAATCCTGAGAAATCCCGTAAATCCTGTCCATACTCAATCAAACATAGTGCGGGTGGCCGGATGACTGAAACCCGGTTGGCTGCAGCCAATCGGCCACCACCTATACTTTCCTGTAGGCCTTCCGGCCGGTTTCGCCGGCTGGCCATCGTGCCGTTTCGCTGACAGGGACAAGGGTGTGATGGGATACCTGCTGCTCACAGTCGCGCTCACCTTCAACGCCGTCGCCAACATCCTGTTGAAGCTTGGCGCGGGGCGCCTGGGCGCGCTCGGCGAGCCGGGATTCGCCGGTCGTCTGCTGGTCAACTACCAGCTGCTGGCGGGGCTGGCCCTGTTCGCCCTGAACGTTGTGTTCTACGCCGCCGCGCTCAGCCGACTGAACCTCTCCGTCGCCTACCCGGTGATGATGGGGGGCAGCCTCTTCATCGTGGTGACCGTGTCCATCCTCCTGCTGCGGGAGCCGGTGTCGGCAACCCAGGTGACGGGCCTGGTGCTGCTCGTCCTCGGCATGACACTCGTCACCCACAGGTAATGTCCATGACCTCTTCCCTCTATCTGGTCACCGGCGGCGCGGGCTTCCTGGGCATCAATCTCTGCCGCCACCTGCTGGCCCACGGGAAGCGGGTGCGCTCCCTCGACATCGCCCCCTTCGACTACCCCGAGCGCGACGCGGTGGAGGTGGTCCAGGGCGATATCCGCGATCGCGAGACGGTGGAGCAGGCCATGGCGGGGGTGGACCTGGTGGTGCACTGCGCCGCGGCCCTGCCGCTGGACAGCGAGGACAACATCCTCTCCACCGAGGTGGACGGCACCCGCATCCTGCTGGAGAGCGCGCTCGATTTCGGCGTGTCCCGCTTCATCTACATCTCCTCCACGGCCGTCTACGGCATCCCCGACCACCACCCGTTGCGCGAGGACGACCGCATCGAGGGGGTCGGTCCCTACGGCGAGGCGAAGATCCGGGCCGAGGCCCTGTGCCGGGAATACCGCGGCCGGGGGTTGTGCGTTCCCGTGCTCCGGCCCAAGACCTTCGTCGGCCCGGAGCGGCTGGGTGTCTTCGCGCTGCTCTACGGCTGGGCCGCCGAGGGGCGGAACTTCCCGGTGCTCGGTTCCGGAAACAACCGCTACCAGCTGCTCGACGTGGAGGACCTGTGCACGGCCATCGAGCTCTGCGCCACCGCCGACGACGAGGACAGGGTCAACGACACCTTCAACGTGGGGGCGCGGGAGTTCGGGACCATGCGCGAGAACTTCCAGGCGGTCCTCGACCGGGCGGGCTTCGGCAGGAAAATCATCGGGTTTCCCGCCCGGCCGGTGATCTGGACCCTGAAGCTGCTCGAGCGCCTGCATCTCTCGCCCCTCTACCGGTGGGTCTACGAAACGGCCGCCGAGGACAGCTTCGTCTCCATCGAACGCATCGAGAGCCGGCTCGGGTTCCGGCCGCAGTACTCCAACCGGGACGCCCTGATCCGCAACTACGAGTGGTACCTGGCCCACCGGGACGAGTACCGCGGAACCACCGGCATTTCCCACCGGGTACCGTGGAAACAGGGCATCCTCGGATTGGTGAAGCACTTGTTCTGACGCTGTGACCACATGGACAGGAGCAGGGCGGGTGGAAACCGGACACGTTCCAGACAGCCATGACCCGGGTGCACAGGCGGTGCCGCTCGTGGTGGATCTGGATGGTACGCTGGTGCGTACCAACCTGCTGCTGGAGTCGGTCTTCATGCTGGCCCGGCAACATCCCGCACGCATCCTGCAATTGCCACTGTGGCTCGCCCGGGGGCGGGCGCACTTCAAGCAGCAGTTGGCGAAGGCGGTTCTGCCCGATGCCCATACCCTGCCGTACCACCCCGGCCTCATCGCCCTGCTCGAGGCGCAGCGGGAGGGGGGGCGCCCCCTGGTACTGGCCACCGGGGCGGACGAGCGGGTGGCGCGGGCGGTGGCCGCGGAAATCGACATATTCACCGAGGTCCTCGCCAGCGACGGCCACACCAACCTCAGCGGCGGGAACAAGCGGGAGAAGCTGGTGGCGCTCTACGGCGAGCGCGGGTTCGACTACGCGGGCAACAGCTACCGGGACCTGCCGGTGTGGCGTTCCGCCCGCCGCGCCCTGCTGGTCCGGCCCGTGCCCGGCCTGGCCGCCGCCGCCGCCCGCACCACGCCCATCGAGCGGATATTCGAGGACGGTGTCCACCATCCGCGCGCCTACCTGCAGGCCCTGCGCCCCCACCACTGGCTGAAGAACCTCCTGATCCTCGCCCCCCTGGCCGCCTCCCACAAGTTCTATGACGGCCATCTCCTGGGGCTGGTGCTGCTGGCCTTCGCCGCCTTCACCCTGTGCGCCTCCGCGGTCTACCTCTTCAACGACCTGCTCGACCTGCCGGCCGATCGCCACCACCCCCACAAGCGGGAGCGGCCCCTGGCCTCCGGGCGCCTGCCCCTCGGCCACGCCCTGGCGCTGATACCCCTGCTGCTGGCCGGCGCCGTCCTGATCGGGCTATGGCTGCCGCCGCTGTTCCTGGCGGTGCTCGGGCTCTACATCACCCTGACCCTGGCCTATTCACTGGGGCTCAAGGATGTGGCCATCCTCGATGTGCTGATCCTGGCGGCCGGCTATACCCTGCGGGTCCTGGCCGGCGCGGTGGCGGCCGGCATCCCGCCATCGCCCTGGCTGCTGGCCTTCTGCGTCTTCATCTTCTTCAGCCTGGCGCTGGTGAAGCGCTACGCGGAGCTGATGGCCATGCGCGCCGTGGAGGGCCGGCGGGCCCACGCGCGGGGCTACCTGCTGGAGGACAGCGAACTCATCGCCGCCCTGGGGGTGGCGAGCGGCTACCTGTCGGTGCTGGTGCTCGCCCTCTACATCACCAGCGATCTCGCCCACAGCCTCTATCGGCACTACGAGCTCATCTGGTTGGTCTGCGTCCTGCTCCTCTACTGGGTCAGCCACATGTGGCTGCAGGCCCACCGCCGCCGGATGCACGACGATCCCCTCATCTTCGCGGGCCGGGATCGCCTGAGCCGGGTCCTCGTGCTCCTGATGCTGCTGCTGCTGGTGCTGGCCATATGAGCGACCGGATTCCACTCCAACGGGATAGGGGGGAGCATCTCCGCCCCGGCCGGAGCCGGCCCCGCCGCGGGGCGGTGGCGGCCTGCCTGCTGGTCGCGCTCCTGGCGGTACCCGTTGCCCGCGCCGCGGAGACCGGCACGCCGCCGGAGGATCAGGCCCGGGAGTACGCGGCGCCGGGCCCGAAGACCATCCTCCAGCTGCAGCCCTTCCGCCAGAGCGAGACCCGCCCGTTCGGGGCGCCCGGCGGGCGGCCGGGCAGCGCCACCCTCGTCAATCTCAATCCCCGCCTCAACAGCTGGTTCCTGCTGCTGCTGGACCGGGACGGGGGTGACGCTCCGCTGGCCTTCCACCTGGAGAACCCGGACCCGGGGCGGCAGCGGATCCGGCTGGCGGATGCGCCCGCCCGGGGGGTGGTCATCACGACGGCGGGCGAGAGCCGCGACTGCGTTTTGTGGACCGACGACCTGCGCGGCCCGCTGGCGGAGGCCCGGCGCAGCGCGCTGCCCTACGCGCCGCTGTGCGGCGACCGGCTCTACCTGCGCAACCCGGTCAGCGGTGCCCGGACCCGGCTGGAGAGCGTGACCGACTTCCTGCGCGACCACGTCTGGGGGGGCGAGCGGATCGTCGGCTTCGTGCGCCAGGAGTTCTATCGCGACGCCTTCCTGGTCCAGGGCGTGCCCGCGGAGGACGGGGAGTGCCCGCCGGTGCCTGGCGGTGCGCCGCCCCAGGCAGCCATGGGCGAGGCCTACGCCCGCCGCAGCGTCGTGCCCGAGCACCTCGGCATCGAGGTGGCTGCACCGCGGGGCCCGCTGACCCTCGGCTGCTGGTATCCGGTCCGTGACCTTCCCGGTGTGTGGCTGAGCGCCATGCAGCCGCGGGCGGTCGATCCCCTGATCCTGGGCAGCCACCGGCGGCGGGTGAGCAACCTGGACAGCGTGGAGTCGGCCGCCCTCGACTACCTGGTCGCCTTCGATCTCGACGCCTTCGAGCTGGAGTTCGAGCTCGGCACCGACCACCCCCGGCTGGGCTGGTCCGATCGTACGCTGCCGGCGCAGCGCGACGAGAGCCTGCCGGGTCCGGACGGCGTGGGCGGCCCCGCACCCCTGGTGACCACCGGCATGGTCGCCCCGGCGCTCGCCAGCCGCACCGTGGCCGCATTCACCGGCGGCTTCAAGCGCGACCACAGCGCCTTCCGCTACGGCGAGCTGTCCCTGCGCAACCACGGCAGCCACTACGGCTTCATCGAGCACGGCGTCGTCTTCAGCAAGCTCCAGCCGGGTCTCGCCACCCTCTATGTGCTCGACGACGGGCAGGTGGGGCTGAAGACCTGGACCGAGGTGGACAACGGGCTGCTCGGTCGCATCCGCCTCGCGCGCCAGAACGGCGTGCCGCTGATCGAGGCCGACCCGGAATCGGGCGCCGCCGTGCCCGGCGCCCTCGTCACCCGCTGGGGCGCGGGCAACTGGTCCGGCTCGGCGGAGGGCAAGCTGCGCACCCTGCGCGCCGGCGCCTGCCTGCAGGAGAGCCCGGCCGGCCGGTTCCTGGTCTACGGCTACTTCTCCAGCGCCACCCCCTCGGCGATGGTGCGGGTGTTCCAGGCCTACGGCTGCAGCGGTGCCATGCTGCTGGACATGAACGCCCTGGAGCACAGCTACCTCGCCCTCTATGCCCGCCAGGGCAGCGAGGTGAAGGTCATGCACCTCATCACCGACATGACCGAGGTGGACAAGAGCGTCGGCGGGCGGCTGATTCCACGCTTCCTCGGCTTCCCGGACAACCGGGATTTCTTCTACCTCGTGCGTCGGGAGCAGACGCCATGAAGCGATTCCACGCCTGGATCCTGATGACGGCCCTGCCGGCCTGCCTGGCGCTCACCGCGGCCGGGGCCGAAACCTTTGCCGAGCAGAACGAGCGTCTCTTCGCCCGGCTGCAGGCGGTGCACGGTCTCAGCGACGGGCAGATGACGGAACTGCGCGCCATCTTCGGGCGCTCGGGATTCGTGGGGCAGGGCAACCCGGCCGTGGCGCGGCACCCGCAGACGGAGGAGCAGTGCCAGGCCCGGCTCGAGGCGCAGTCCATCGACTACGCCAACCCGGAGTACGAGCGCATCTGCGGGGCGAAGTACATGGCGCCCCTCTATGATCCCGGCACCGAGCGACCCGAACAGGCGCGGGCCTGCATCGACCAGTTCGAGTTTCCGGACATCCCCTGCGCCTATCCCGTGGTCTGGGTGCGGGCGCGGGAGGCGGAGGAGATCTGCGCCGCGGTGGGCAAGCGCCTGTGCGATGCCCACGAGTGGGAGGGCGCCTGCGACGGGGCGCTGGAGCCGCCCGACTACCGCTTCGACCTGGCCCGCGGGGTGAGCCCGGAGGCGGCGGTGAGCCGCATGCGCGCGGCCCACAACCGGGCCCATGGAGCGGACAAGCGCTGGAGCTACGGGCCCGCCTACCGGAAGGGAATCTGCGCCGCGGGCAGCAGCAAGAGTCCCGGCTGCGACGGGGGCGGCTGGAACCGCTGCGGGTCCAACACCTACCCGACCGGCGCCTTTCCCGAGTGCCGCAGCCCGCTCGGGGTCTACGACCTCAACGGCAATGCGGCGGAGCACATGAACCTGCCGCTGAACGAGGCGCAGATGGCGAGCCGCGGCAGCAGGGAGCTCGGCTACACGGAGATGAAGGGCAGCTGGTTCATCTTCGACAGCTACCGGGCCCACGAGGACTGGTGCCGCTGGCGCGCGCCCTACTGGCACGGCAGCCGGGTCATGGATGAACACAGCCACGCCAACTACCACCTGGGCTTCCGCTGCTGCAAGAGCATCGGGCCGCCCTAGCCGGGATTTTTTCTCGCCAAGATCGCCAAGAACGCCAAGGCTAAAAATGATCAAGACCTGACGAATGGAGCGTCGAGCATCGTCCCGGGCGAGGGCCGCTGCGGTACAAGACCATCAATCCTTTGTTTTCCGGGCGTTCTTCGCGTCTTGGCGAGAGATATTAAGAAGTATTGGGGCTGGGAAGCGAATGAAGCGCCGCCCGCTCGGAGGAGCCCGGGCGGGCGGGGAGAAGCGGGGGTGATGCGGCGGATCAGCGCAGCTGGCTGGTCGACACCGGCAGGCTGGCGAGCTGCTCGGCCTTGGCCGGGCCGAGGGCGGCGATCAACCGGTCGAGATCCGGAATCGGCCCCTCGTCGTTCAGCACCGGGGCGAGCCGCGGATCCTCCAGCAGGTGGACGAGGGGGCGCGGCTCGCCGTCCACGTAGGCCACGTCGCTCACCAGGCGCACGCCATGGCTGTAGTCGGCGTAGCGGGCCCCGTGCACCGTGCTCAGGGGCTGGATCGGCTTGCCGTTGGTCCGGTGCCAGCCGTAGATGGCCACCCGGCCCGGAATGCGCCGCAGCCGCTCGGTGATGACCAGGTCCTTCTTGTGGCCGGCGATGAGGGCCCCGGGGGCGGCGGTCCGCTCCTGCATCTGCGCCTCGACCCGCTGCTCATGATCCAGGTAGTAGGCGGTGGTGCGCATCCGGCTGCCCGGCGGGAGGGGCTGGGGCGGGAGCTTCACCGCCGCCTGCCGGTAGATGGCGTCCACAATCTTCGCGGTGGGCAGCACGAAGCCGAACCGGTCCGCAACCACCAGGGCCGTCTCCAGCCCCATGGGGATGCGCAGGAAGTCCTGGTCCGAGCCGATGGCGAGATAGTCCGGCAGGACGCAGAGCGTCACCTCCACCGGCCGGCCGTCGGCGCCCTTGCCGTTCAGGGTCACCGGGGTGAGCCGGCGGAGAAAACGGGGGAGGTTGCCCGCGAGCAGCTCGGAGCGGATGACCTTCTCCCGCCCCGCCTCGTTCATCCCCTTCACCTGCTGGACGAAGCCCTCGGCGGGCAGCGCCGCCGCGGAACGGACGGGAATCTGACGCAGCTGTGATGGATTGCAGAGGGAATCGGCGGCTGCCGTGCCCGGCAGACCGAGCAAGCAAAACACCAGCAAAACACCTGCCCGGCTCAACAAAGCGCGTGCCGTCACCCTCACCCCCACAACATCCCGTTCAAGAAATGTCGCTCTTTTACTATAAAAAGGCTCGCAAAGTCAATCGGTTCCGTTGCGGTGGGCGATGGGTTCCCAATCGCCGCGCGGGCACGCCTCCCGCGTAGATGCAGATTTATCTGCACGCCCCGGTAGCCGGCGGAGGCCCGCGGGAGGCCCGCCCCGGGGACGATGGGCCTTCCGACGCTTGCGTGCTTATCCCCAATTCACTGCAGGAGCGGCTTCCAGCCGCGAACGTTCCCGGCGCCGATGCCTATCGCGGCAGG
>NPIE01008446.1_pt1 | contig 17499 bp, 11 predicted proteins | sample 8637661 | NCBI WGS metagenome assembly NPIE01 (sample SAMN07420842, study PRJNA396082) | bioreactor metagenome | isolation source: sample BA12 brine-fed electro-methanogenic bioreactor BA | place: Japan: Kochi | collected 2016-12-09
AGTCTCACAGTCTCTCCTGACTTAACGTGAAATTCAGCACTATTCCTATCCAGATCAACAGAAATAAACCCTAGGTCTTCATTGGGGCTAGAAGACAAAATAAGCGGGTTATTAGCGAAACGCTGGGACAATTCCCCATCGGATGGCGTTTCGTCCTCGCTACCCGCCTCGCTCAACAAAGAAAACTCGTCTCCGCCCGACTCGTTCCATTGCACCAACTTGCCCCGTTTATCCCTTACCAATAAATGCGGCTCGTTGCATTCATTACAGAAGCCCACTTCAAAAACAGGACTGCCACAGCTACAGGTTTGGCGTTGGCTCACATAGACATAGCCGAAAGGCCAGTGTTCTTGTAAAGGCGTGTTCCTTTTAGCCTCACAATCTTTATTGAAACACGACCAGAGCCCTTGAATGGTCCGCTGAAAAAAATGCGCTCTAAGTTTCAAAAACGCGGGGTCATCTTCGGACGGTTGAGTACCTGTACAAACATCCAGCCAACGTAGAAGTTCGGATTGAGAAAGACTATGGCCTATTCGTCGATTAAACTGGCCTGAGATTTCTGACAATTTTAGCGGCTTAGGCGTAGTCACTAAGATATCCCTAAGCAGTCTGGCTTCCGGCGAATGGACAAGCATTTGGTAGCGTTCGGGATGAATATGAGGCGCCTTGGTATTCGCACTCTGTATCCCTTCCAAATCATCCAATTTGACGGAAATATTCTTGCTACTCGGTAGGCTCGGAATGACCCGACTTCCACCCCAAACATCAATTTGTTCGATTGGAACTCCCGACAGGTCGGAAAGAAACTTTTTCAACTGCTGTTCAGTATCATCGCCTGCGATGGTTGCGGAAGTCGCCACAAAGCGAACCTGCTTGGGGCTCACACCAAACGCGTGCATCACTCGGCGCAACTGCAAGGCCAATTCCGCGGCCTGTGAACCGGCATAAGTATGCGCTTCGTCCAATACTATCCAGCGAAGAGACTGTTCTTTCCGGGACTGTTGTAAGATCGGCGCATCAATCTGGCGCACAAGCATATATTCCAGCATAGTGCCATTGGTGACGAGGATAGGCGCAGGCTCTTCCCGCATCAGTTCACGAGATAAGATCTCATTCGGCTTCAGGGCCTGCTCACTCTGGACTTTCGCGCGAAGCTCTTCAGTTTTGCCGTTGTAAAGACAATACCGAATTCCTTTATCAAAGGATTGTGTCCAGGCATTTAAGCGTTCTCTTTGAGAATTGATCAGTGCATTGAGAGGGTAGAGAAATAATGCGCGAACGCCAATCAATGGCTTGCTGCCGTTATCCTTATATTCCCGGTAAAGATCTTCCAGCACCGGAACCATAAAACATTCGGTTTTCCCAGAACCGGTACCGCTAGTCACGACGACGGAATGTTTATCCTCGAGTAGCGATTTCCAACTCGCAAGCTGATGCGTAAAAGGATGCCAGTTCGTACCAAAACGGTAACGACCGTTTTGCTTGCCATCAAGCGATTCGACCACTTCCTTGCTTAAAAGCCTCCTTTTGAATGCCAAATCATGCATTGTGATGTCTGATTCTTGCCAGCCAAACATTTGCTCAAAAATAGGTGGCGCTAGAAAAGAACCTTCCTTTCCGCATTCAGACTTCATTAAAGAGCTTAAGTGCTCACGCAATGCAGGATTAGTAATTCCTAACACGCCCAGTGTTGCTTCGGTTGAGCGTGATAAAGACTGTTCAACTAGAGAAGAAAAATATTTCGTCATAGAAACCCGGTTCCTTATTGATTATTTGCGGTATAGCGAAGCAGAGAATACTGATACACGTCATAAAACCACTGGGTATCGAAATCTCTTACTTGTCTTAAAAAAAATACTGCATCTGTTGAATTTACAAAAACATCATCAAAGTTACTTTTCCCTGCTGCTACAGCTGCGGCAAACACAGGCAGATACACAACTGCATTGCGATAATCCATCTCGGGCTCGAATGAGATAGGACTTTCTTCTTGAGTTAAGCTCCAGCGTTTCAAACGAGTTCCACCAAACGCTGGCCAGCTATCATCTCTTCTAGTCCGGATCAGTTCCTGATACCAAGTGGAGACGGCATGTTGCATCACGGCGTTCGGCATTTGCGCCTCTTGAGGAATGCTTCCATCATTTAGCCACTTTTTTATATTGCCGTTGTATGACGGAACTGCCTCGCTGAGACGGTCGTACATTTTCTTGATAAGCTCGGGCGCAAATTCCTCTCTAACACCTTTCTGCAATAAGTAGTGTTTGAAACTTTCCGCTGCCTTTCTTATCTCTTCAATTGGAAACAACTCCCATATAAAAGGGAACTCCGTTTCAATGCGGGATATAAAGTCGACAGACATTTCAAACTTAAACATCGCCATCGCTAGAGCAGCAGGAATTCTTACCAAGGTTTGCCAAACTTCAAAAGTGGACAATGGTAAGTAGCCATAATTGTCGTATAAATTCCTCAAGAATTGCCAACTGCTATGCGCTGGATTAGACGCCATAGCATTCAAGACTGGCTCGAATGAATTCAAAGGCGATGTCGGGTCAAATTTCAAAACCGCTCTCTGCAAGTTGCGTATCTCACTTAGATACTCAAGCGGTTTTGAATTTCCAGGTAAGAATTTCGGACGAAATGTAATGGATGAACTTTTTGCAGGAACGATCAACCAAGGACCAGCTTTATCAATAATCGCAGGCAATTCGAATTCGCCTGTAGCAACGCCTTGGCTCATGCGAGAACGTAATTCGACAGGATGACGCTCAGGCTCACTCAAAAGCATCAGCTTAGGTTTAGGTACTTTGCTGATATTGGCCAATGAAATCAATGTACGACCGCTGGGGTCGAGCTGCATACCAACAGCGTACCAGCCAATGCGGCAAAAGATCTGGCTGTCGATCGTCAGCTCAACGGCTGGGTCAATGCCAGACTGTAACGAAAGCAAGCCCTCTATTTGGTCTTTCAGATTAAATAGATTCACCTCAACCGGTTTATCACGAACTTGAGCCCGCCACGTATAGAAAGCATGTGCGGCTGAATTTCCCCTTAAACTTAATTCCATCCGGTAGTGAGTTATCGATTGCTCGGCACGTCCAAACAAATAAACACGAGCCCCCAAAAGATCCGAAACGGGCAATGATTTTGGCAAAGGCTGTTCATCTTTATCGAACGCCAGATAACCCGTACCAGGAAATGGCAGATCTATGCCGATTGGATCACTTTCGAGATTCGGAGTGACCAGTACCTTTACATGGGCAGGCGGTATTCCTTCTACTTCGAGGGACAATTCGGTATGGTCATCATGACGCACACGTCGAGCTTTAACTTGAGAAGTTTCCAAGCCATAGAGGCAAGTAGATTTTGAATAAAAAAGAATACTTCCTTGATTGGAATGCTTGCCACTTTTTAACTCAATTTTAAAATCAGCCGGAAGGACGCCAATACGTTTTCGAAATAATGTTTCGTTATCATTGTTGCGAACCGACAAATAGTGGCGTCCTAATTGCTGTTGCAGCGAGCACGTATTAACCGATCTCCCGGAAAGATAGACATGCATCCCTTTCGTAGCGAGTTCCAATTCAGAATTGCCCCATTCCACGCTAGGCACGCCTAAGAATGTTAGGCTGGGCACACAAGGCCATTTCAAAGGTTTTCCTTTCAAATCGAGATCGAGATTTGCCGAGGCCGAATCCCCTATCCGAATTCGAAACCTTTCCTCAGTCAACACACTGACATCATAGGTACCTTGTACATTGACGGTATGGCAGCCAAGACACTGTTCCCGCTCAGTATAAACGCCGTTGTCAATGGCCAATTCCGAGCCATTGGGTAGCAAAAGCAAAACGTCGGCACATTTGGTTTTGAAGCTAGCTTGCCCACAGAGTTGCCAATGGTCGTCAACAAGCTCAAAACCAAGCGGCACTTCTCCAGCTGCGACGGCAGTATTTTGAATGGGTATTTCAGCCAGTTTGGCGCCCCCGTATAAAGCAGCGAGAGTCAGTGCATCACCCGGCGACTGCCGTTTACATCTTACAAGCTTATGTTTCAGGCGGACTCTAGCTCTCATATCATCTAAAACTGCGTAACCTACTCCTAAGCTGACCAACTGCTTTTCATCTTCAAAAATTGCCAGTATTAAACGGCATGAAGGCGGCTCGGCATCCAGATTGAAAGTGACTTCTTTTGGGAAGCTAATTTCTGATTGAAGAGCATCGCTGCTTTGGTTGGTAAAGAAGTGCGTGCAATTCCAATTTCTTTCAACACCGCCTCTCGGACCCGGAGGTACTGCTAATCCAAGTAGGTTATTAAGAAACTTTGTACCCGTTTCTTCGTCAAGAGGTATCGGGAAGCGTTCACGCCATTTTGGGCAGGCCGCATCAAGCTTATTCACTGGCTCTTCTTTTTTTGAGTCGAGATCATACAAATTAACAATAGCCACTAGCTCGTCAGCCATCTGCGCAATCAGCTCTACCGACGTTTCTTCCGAAAAAACCTGAGGAAGGCCTGATTGTTCAATTAGACTAGTCACGAGCTGCCGTGTGGTTTGCCCCAAAAGCTCGGTATTTTCGTATTGTTTTAAGATTTTTCCGAATACCGTTTGAAAACGGCTGCCGGATTGTTTAAGCAGACGAAATGGCAATCCGCCTTCACTAAATAACGAACCCAGGAAATTTCGTCTTTCCGGTTCGTAATACCGAATAGGTCGCCCCCAGCTCCCCTCAAGGCCTTCTGGCACAACCCGTCTTAGCTCAATGGCAGACAATGAAAAACCCAACACTGACCAAATCGGTTCCCAGCTCCAACCACAATCACGCTGGTATTCACGCCGATACCACTCAGCACAAAACAAGGTAAAGCAAGCGTTTGCACTTTTATCCTGAGTAAAGTTAGCCTTATTACCAAACTCTGAGAGCAAACGCTTTAAATCACCGTACTCCTCATTACTGACGTGATATTCATAAAGCGGTCGCTGATCAGGCTGCTTCAATGATCGTCGATTTAAAAAGGCAGTGAGCCAAGAAGAAAATTGAAAGACCGTAGCCCCTCTAACTGTTTGCATACTTACTTCCATATATTTCAACCTGTTTTTAATAGCGAATAATGCCCCGTTTACATCGCGATTGTTGCGCTACAGTTCAGCTTATCCTGCTAGCCAGTCCTGCTTTTGTTCCATTTGTGGCGCATCATCGCCTCGGTAAACAATTTTTCCATCTTCCCAGAACACAACATAGTGGCCAAGACGACGCTTTTTTTTCAAATCTTCAGCAATCGCTTTATTCAATGCTTCTTGAATCACCAGGGCTTTTGGTGATGGAGAGTTTTGGGTAGGTTTCATAAATCAACCGTGTTTAACAGATATTGATAAAAAGAGGCGTGGATGATGTCGCGCTGTCCACCATAACGTCGGAGCTTCTGTTATACGCTGAATAGTTTCTTGCACAATAACGACACTTCATGTGTTCAGCAGAATTTCCCAGTCAATCACTTTTATGTGCTGTAAGGCGACTTTAAACAACTGTTTGTCATTGGTGCAAAACTCTTCGCAACCAGCGGAAAGAGCCGCCGCCAAATGCAAGGCGTCAGGCGTTTTCAAGTTATTTTCTGCGCGTAGTGAAGTTGCCTGATCAAACACTGGCCGCGTCAAATCGACAAACTCGCAGACGGAGAAAAATGCATCGTAGAGCTGCATTATTTCGATCTTTTGTTGACGAACTGCCAGCAAACGAGACTCCATTCTTGCCAGTTCCGAACTGTAAACCTGTTTTTCCAATAGATAGCGTTTTAGCGTTCTTCGTTGTTCAGCATCGCCTTCAATCAGCCCTATGACCATGCAACTGTCCAGATAAACGGTAGTCATTTCAGTCCCAACTTTGCCGTTCATGGCGCAGATAGTCATCGATCGCTTCTCGACTCAGACCAGCTTCTTCCGGTTCATCCGGCAATGCTTTTAAAAATGCTGCCATTTGCTCGGCTTTAGTGGTCGACTTGTCTGGGACATCATAAATAACGGCAATTTTGGCATGACCGGCGGGAATATTGTCCGGCAGCTTCAAATGCAATTGATGGTTTAAGGGTATTTCGGTTTCTATTTCATAGTAGGCTTGCATATTTTATCCTTTGGCTGTTTTTTAAATCACAGAGGACGCAGAGAGCACTGATAATTTTATTATTAGCTCTGTGTTTATCTGCGTCCTCTGTGGTTTTATCAAGTTAAAAAAGATACAAACAAACTAATCCCGTTTTTGTTCCATTTGCGGCACATCTTCTCCCCGGTAAATGACTTTGCCGCCCTCCCAAAACACGGCATATTGGCCGAGGCGGCGTTTTTTTTCCAAGGTGGCGGCAATGGCTTTATTCAATACCTTTTGAATAACCTGACTTTCTGGTGATGGCGGATTTTGGGCAAGTTTCATAAGTCGGCCTTAGTAAAATGGTCGCAATGAGCGACTTGAGGCAGGTATTCCAGCGCAAAGGTAGTTTTGCCCGCGCCGTTATGTCCGGCAATAATCCAACAATTAGGCATTACAATTCTCCGGCGAATGCTTTTTGGCTGAGTGAGTCAAACAGTTTGTTCGACTTCTCTGAGAAAGCTTTGTTTACCCCATATTTTTTTATCGCCTTCTCTATAATCTCTGCATATTTTATTTGCAAATCTAAAGGCGGACTCAATACAGAAAGTTCTTTTAAGATCACGATTTTCAATTCAGCAAAAGTAGTGCCTGATGCAATCGATGAGTAGTTTGCCAAAAACAAATTCTTTAAATAACTTCTTAAGTAATCACTGTTAATTGAACTCTGATTTACTTTTATCCAAAGTACGCGCCCATCTTTGAAATAAAATGGGGTTTTAGAATTAACTTTCCATATTCTTCCATCATGGCAAATAGATGGAAGCAACAAATCACCAATTTTTGGTACACCAGAATGTTTCTTTAAATTCTCGTAATGATCATTTGATATATATAAATGAGGTTGAATATCTTCATTTTCGCCCAGTCGGCCAACTTCAGTTCCCCTATAAAAAGGTATTCCAGATTCAGTAAACTCATCCACGAAAACTCTCTTGCTAGATCCTACTTCACAAATATCTCCTAGTTTTACCTCGCCCCAACCCTTCGGATTCGTTACCGGATCGCCAAATAGTTCCAGAAACACGGAACGCAGGAATTCGTCGGCGAGTTGGATGGCTTGCTGGCGTTTGCGGCGGATGGCATCGGCTTTGTCGAGTAACGCGGCGATGCGTTTTTGTTCGGGTAGTGGCGGGAGGGGGATTTCCCACTCATCTATATGAAAGCGACTTACCTGCTTGAAGGTCGAACCAGTTCCTTTAGCTGACAACTGATGCTTATTAGACTTGATGAAATGCCAAAGGAATCGTCTATCAAGACAGTCACTATTAGGTCGAAGACCTGCAACCCCTCGACCTAAACAGTATTTCTTGTCACTCCAATTTAAATCTCCAATCGTTGCACGAATACAAATGATCAGGTCGTCAATTTGAGAGATCTTTGATGCCTCAGTTGTGTGCTTTTTAGGTTCGGGAATTAAGTCGCCAAAATCTCCAGCTCCGGCAATAAGAGCATAACCATTACCATTTTCATTGTAAGAGCTTCCTACTGGCGCTTGCCCCATAATGATTTGACATATCTCAGATAAAGGAACTTGACGCCAACTCACAACACCCCCTCCAAAATTCTCACCGCAACCGAAACCTCACTCAACCCGATCAATAACGCTTCATTCATCATTCTCTCCTAACTCCCCCGCCAATTCCGCCTCGATCATTTCAATACTGGGTAGGCTGGCTTTCAGGTTGTCCGGCAACGATTGGGTCAGTTGATATTCCGATACGCCAATGGGTGTGTTGATGCCTCTTAAGGCATATTCTGCAATCAGTTTGTCTTTGGTGCGGCAGAGTAACAAGCCAACGGTGGGTTGGTCGCTTTCGCTTTTTAACTGGCTGTCGACCGCGTTAATGTAAAAGTTGAGCTTGCCGGCGTATTCCGGCGCAAAATCGGTGGCCTTGAGCTCGATCACCACATAACAGTGCAATTGCGTGTGGTAGAACAAAAGATCCAGATAGAAGTCTTTATCACCGACGGCAATGGGCACCTGCTGGCCCATATACGCAAAACCGGCGCCCAATTCCAACAAAAACTGGGTCATGTGTTTTACCAGGCCTTTTTCCAGTTCATGTTCGTTGTGGTCTTCGGTCAACGCCAGAAAATCGAAAACATAAGGGTCTTTTAAACTTTGTTGTGCGAGATCGGATTGTGTAGAGGGTAAAGTCTTGGAAAAATTGCTTATCGCTTTGCCCTTGCGTTGCCATAATCCGCTGTCTATCTGATGCACTAAGACATTACGGCTCCAGCCAAACTGCAGCGTTTCGCGTACATAAAATAGTGCTTCTTCCCGGCTTTTTGCTTTACTGACAATGATGACATTATGCCACCATGGGATTTGTAAAAATTGCGTAGCAGCCTGCTGCGCAAATTCGATATCACTGGACCAAAAGCGATACCACCTGCGAATCTGTTCCAGATTACGCTTGGAAAAACCTTTGACGTCGGGAAATTCCCTCATCAAGTCTTGGCTTAATTGGGTTAAAAACCCTTGTCCCCACTGGCTGTTTTGTTGCTTGTCAAGAATTTCACCACCAAGCTGCCAGTAAAACTCCAGCAATTCCCTGTTGACGGCAACGGCGGCTTTTAGCTGACGTTGCCGAAAGCTTTGTTTCAGTTCGGTAAGCCATTGCTGGTAGTCTTTGCTTTGAGTGATGTCATCACTTTTTTTCATAACATCCCCTCCAGGTCCTTGAGGTCTTGCATGATATCGGTTTCCAAATCCATCAGGCGTTTCAATATAACTTTCGGTTCTTCATATTCCTCTTCCTGATACACGGTTTCCTTATAGCGATTGATGGACAGATCATATTTGTTGTCGGCAATGGCTTTGGCATCGACGACAAACGCCTTTTGCGTTTTATCGCCAAAAACAGTTTCAATCTCGGCTGCCGGCGCATTCGCTTCCACTAAGGCCCGGTATTTTTTCCACTGGACAATGGCATCCGGCAGGTCATTACTCCCCTCGCCTTTCAGTGGTGTGCGTTTATCGTCGAGCGAATAACCATCCGCTTGCAGGTCGTAGAACCAGACGCGTTCAGTGCTTCCGCCTTTGGTGAAGATCAGAATGGCGGTACTAACCCCTGCATAGGGTTTGAACACGCCGCTGGGCAAGCTGACAATGCCTTCGAGTTGGTTGGTGTCGATCAACTCTTGGCGCAATTGCTGGTGGGCTTTGGAGGAACCGAACAACACGCCATCGGGTACGATCACCGCCGCGCGGCCGCCGAGTTTCAATGCCCGCAGAATATGGGCGACGAACAGCAATTCGGTTTTCTTGGTTTTAACCAGCCCCAATACATCGGGATTGGTATTGGTTTCGTCCAAACTGCCTTTGAACGGCGGATTCGCCAGCACGACATCAAAGAAATTTTCTTCCTGCCGGGGATAGTGCTCTTTAATCGATTTGTTCAGCGAGTCCTGATACAGAATATTCGCGCCGTTGACGCCATGCAGCGCCATGTTCATGCTGGAAACGCGCAGCATGGTGGTGTCGAAATCGAAGCCCCAGAACATCTGTGTGTTGATGTGGTCGCGGTAGGGTTCCAATAAATCGCCGGTGTAATGCTTGTTGCCGTCTTCGTCTTCGAAAGTACCTGCGTCGCTGGAATGCTTGCGGTTTAAGTATTCCATGGTCCGCGCTAAAAACCCGGCGGTGCCGCAAGCCGGATCTCCGATCACATCGCTCGGCTGCGGATCGATCAGTTCGACCATCGCATCGATAATATGACGCGGCGTGCGGAACTGCCCGTTAATACCGGCGGTAGTCAGTTTACTGAGCAGATATTCGTAGATATCGCCTTTGACATCGCTTTGCATCAGCGGCAGTTCGTCGACCATTTCGATGGCGGACACCAAGACCGACTCGTTTTTGATTTCCAGGTCGGCATCCTGCATGTATTCGCCAATATGACCCAATGCTTCCAGTGCATCGCCTTCGTTACCCAATCCTTCTTCGTCATCGGATTTTTGGCCTAGTTTGGCAAAGTTAGGATAAACATTATTTTTAAGGTGTTTGTGCAGCTCTGTACCGCTAAGGTTCTTAAAGTTCTTCCAACGCAAAAGTTGGCCTTCGGGTGTGTTGGGGAATAGCCGGTCGAAGTTTTTGCCCGTGCGCGCGGCTTTGCGTTCGGCCACCTCTTCCTGCATGTCCAGCATGCGGGCGAACATCAGGTAGCTGATTTGCTCGATTACGGTTAAGGGGTTGGTAATTCCTCCTGTATGGAATTTTAGCCAGAGTTTGTCGATATCGTTTCTTAGTTGGCCTGTTAGCATGTGTTTTTGTTAATCCTGTGAGTACGCAATTATGTGTCCGTCTTAATTCGAGAGACAGTGCCTCCCGAATTGGAAAGATCAGATTTCTCCAAGCAGAGCTTGACGGTAGGCATTCCCAAGCAGAGCTTGGGAACGAGCTACGAGCTACATACAACGAGTATAAAGGTTTTCCGGGGTCGAGTGTTTGTCCGTCATGTTTGCGCCTCCTGCTTTAAGAACGGTTTCAGTACAGCAATCAGATCATCGGCATCCTCCGGTTTGAATACCCCGTCGATACCTTCGTGCGAGACGCTGTCGAAGGGCGGTTCGTAAAGCTTTTCCACCACGATGGAACCATGCTGGGCAATGTAGTTTTTTAGCAAGTTTAAGAATCGCACTTGCTGCGCGGTGAGGCTGGGATGATCGTGCAGAAAACCTTTGAAGTGGTCTTCTATGGCTTCCGGATCGAGGCCGATCAGTTCGCGCACCGTCAACTGCAATTGGTCTGCGGTGCGTCCATAAAATTCGTTAAGAACCTCCAGACTGACGCCCGGATGGCTGGTGAGTATCGTTGATGTCAGTGACTTCAATTCCGACTCGGCGATGGCTTCGCCTTTGCGTATTTTCTGCAAAGTCGGGTTTGCGGCGATCATGCCATCCAATATCCCTTTCAAGCGGCGACGGTAGAGCATCGCTTCGTTGGCGCCGGCAATTCTCACTTCGCGTTCAGATTCCTCGACTCCGGTATCATGGGTTCTCGTCGTATTCGTAGCATAAGGCGGATCAATATATGATTGCCGGTACTTCATAATGCCGCGCAATTCTTTACGGGCAGTTTCCAGTTTTTCGATACTGGATTGCTGCCAGAATTCGGCGCTGCGTACCTCGGCGATGACCGCGTCTTTTTGACGAACGGCTTGGATGTTGACCGCGAGTTTGTCGAGTTCGGCCAACCATTGATTGCGTCCATCATCGAAGCAACTGGCTTGTTCAACCAGGCAACGTTCAATGTTGGCGATGAGTTTGTCCAATGCGGTGGCGTGCTTGTCGCGTAATACTCGGGCGGCCATCAACGGCGCTATCGTATTCGCCAACCGGTGTTGGGCTTTTGCGTCCAGCGTTTTTAACGAATCGGTCTGCTGGAGTTGATGCACCACGCGCAGTTCTCGTTTGACTGCAATGCTGGTATCGGGCAGGTCGTTGATGTCCGCGCGCAGCAATTCAATGGCGGCATCAAAAGCGGAGGCATGATTTTGCTTGAGCGCCGCCTGGGCGAGTGCTAAACGCGCTTCGAAGGTGGTTTGCAACAGCGACTTACCGCCCGTGTCTTCCGGCTCTTGGTATTCTTGTTCGAAAAAATCGAAATTACCGTAATGATCAAAGATTAAAAACTCGGTTTTGTGTTTGCCCGGTCCGAACAGATTGGGGCGCAAACGGGTACCCCGGCCAATCATTTGCCAGAATTTCACCCAGGACTTGACCGACTTCGCAAAGACCAGGTTGACCACCTCCGGCACATCGATACCGGTGTCGAGCATGTCAACCGATATGGCGATGCGGAAATCATTGTCGGGCTTTTTGAATTCTTTGATCAGGCTGTCCACATGCGGAATCGCATTATGAATCACTTTGCATACTTTGCTGCCGTATTGCGGGTACAGTTTGCAAAATAGCTTTTCCAGATGCTCGGCATGATCTTGGCGCTGGGCAAAAATGATGGTCTTACCGACCAAAGACCCGGTTTCGTCTTTAATGCCGTTGTTGATGAGATTTTCCAGAATGATACGGTCGGTATCTTCACTGAAAATTTTACGGCCGATGTCTTTGCCGGCAATGGTAGTGTTTCTGGCTTCTTCCTCGCCTAGGTCTTCTTCGAGTTGGCGTTGTTGCGCTGCGGTTAGGTCGTTGTAATGAATTCCGTCGCGCAAAAAATCCGTGGTGAGATCTTTAGCCCGGAACGGTACTAGATAAGGCGGTTCGTTATTGATCGCGGCATCGAGGCCAAACTCGAAGGTGGGATCGGTGGTTTCGCAATCGAAGAGTTCGAAGGTGTTACGGCTGATGAATTTAACCGGCGTTGCGGTGAGTCCCACTTGCAACGCGTCGAAGTAGTCGAACAGATCCCGGTATTTGTTATAGATGCTGCGATGGCTTTCATCGGCAATGATGAGATCGAAAAAGCCGACATCGAGCTGAGTAAATCGGTTCATCATGCCCGGATAGGTCGCAATAAAAACGCGAGCCGTTTGATCGATGCGGTTGGTTTCACCGATGATGCAACGGGGTTCGCTGGGCAAGTTTTGCTTAAAGGCCTCGTCGGCCTGTATCCTCAGTTCTTTCCGGTCGCACAGGAACAATACGCGCTTGGCCCAACCGGTGCGCAATAGGAGTTCGTCCAAGGCGATGGCCACTCGGGTTTTGCCGGTGCCTGTTGCCTGAATGATCAATGCTTTGCGGCGTTGGTTCTGGAAGTGTGCAGCGACCGTTTTAACCGCTTCGATCTGATAGGGACGATCGGCAATGCGGAGGTCGGGATTAAATTTTTCCAGTTCGGCGGCGCGATAATGACGCTGGTAAATCAGATAGTCCAGACTGTCTTTGCTGTAGAAGCCGTAAACCGGACGGTAGGTGTTGTACTGGTGGTCATCCCAGATAAATGTCTCGTAACCGTTGCCGTAGAAAATGACCGGACGCTGGTAACCCATGTATTCGAAGGCATCCGCGTATAGACGGGCTTGTTCTCGCCCCGCTTGCAAATTGGTTTGGCCGGATCTTTTCGCTTCGATCAACGCCAACGGCTGGCCGTTATCGCCCCAAAGCACATAATCCACATAGCCCTTGCCTGATGGGTTGTCGGGATAAAGCACTTCAAATTCTTGCCCGACCTGCTGTGGATTTTTAATGTCCCAACCGGCTTGCAATAACATGGCGTCGATCAGCAAGGCTCGGGTTTTATCTTCCTTCCATTGCAGGCTATCGGCGACTTGCTGGCTTTGTTGTTGTCGTTTTTGTTGGTCCGGTTTGGCCGGCGCCTCCAATCGCTCACTATTTTTGGTACGTTCACGCTCAAACGACTCCATGACGCGCTGCAGCTCGTCTTGCTGTTTTTGCAGTTCCTTTTCGTAGCTGGAGACCGACTTTTTCAGCCGGCTCAGGGTGGCTGTGGGATCTTGCACAGCCTGAAATGCCTGAATATCGTCTTTTGCTTTGCCGTAGTATTTGATCCCCATATACATGGCAAGCTGATGCGCCGCACTCAAAGCCATTTGCGCGTTGCGAATTTCGCCTTTGGCGCCATGGGCGGTGTCGTTGCCTTGAATACGCAGAAAATTGATTTGGTGAATGAGCGATTTGCTGACGCAATCTTCAAACACCGAATTTTTGATGAGTTCATAAAAGCTGGATTGCGGCAATCGCGGTAATTGTTCTTCCTTGTAGATCGTTTTGGTGAGTTCTTCCGCAAAGCTTCGTAAACGCGTTAAGGCACTACCTGGATCGATATGAAGCACAGCCTCGGCTAAGCCGCCTAAATTGGCCAGCACCTCATGCTGTGGTCTGAGAAATTCAAAATTGATAGATTTCATAAAGATTATTCTGTCCATACCGGCTTTATAGCGAAAGCCGTGCCAATGTTTATTTCACATCGTATTTTTCGATCCAATTATTCAATGTCTGATAATTTTTCAGACCTAGCATCGCCGCCGCTTTACTTTTATTGCCATGGTTTTCATTGAGTGCGCGTTCGATATAATGCGTGCTAACTTCTTTTATAATTTCATTTATATCAATACCTTGAGATATATCCCTACCTAATATTCTGTCTTGACTCGGGCGGCTTTCAAGCAATGCCTCGCGAATATCGTCCGCTGACAGAAGTTCACCCTGTTGCCATAAAGATGCACGGAGTATGGTCGCTTGAAGCTCTCTTACATTACCAGGCCAACCGTAGTGCGTTATAAATTTTAGTGCGTTAGCAGAAAATTTTTTATGAATATAACCAGGAACATTAGCGGCATCTTGGTTAACTTTTTCCAATAACTTTTTTGCAAGCAAAGGCAAATCACCTTGTCGCTCACGAAGCGATGGAAGGGTAATCATACCTACTGCCACTCGATAGAATAAATCTTCTCGAAATTTGCCCTCGGCAATATCGTCAATCAGGTTACGGTTAGTGGCAGCAATAATGCGCACATCGACCAGTTTCTCAGTTGTAGAACCTACCGGAGTCAACGTTCCTTGTTGAAGTACCCGTAAAAGCCTTACCTGTGATTCCAACGGCAATTCGCCAAACTCGTCCAAGAACAAGGTGCCGCCATCAGCCTGCTCAAAATATCCTTTCTTTGATACATTCGCTCCAGTAAACGCACCCTTAGTATGGCCAAATAGCGTCGTATCTATTAGATCTTTTGGAATTGCACCACAATTTAATGTCAATAATGGCATGTCAGCCCGGCGACTCGCATTATGAATTGCCTTGGCAAATAACTCTTTTCCCGTTCCGGTTTCGCCATGAATCAACACCGGAACATCTCGTTGGGCAATAGTCGCCGCTTTCTGTTTCAAGGTTTCCATTATGCCAGATTGCGTCAATATGTCGGCAAATGCCGCCGTATCAGGCGCTTGTCCTGAAAACAAGTTTGAAAACTTCGCATCAGTCCTTTTTGCTAACGCAGGTAAAAAGTCGGCAACGATATCAAATGGCAAGTCCGGCTCAGAGACCCCTTGTTCGATGGAGGACTGCACGAACTTCGTCGAGTACTTGGCTTTACCCAATAGTATCGAAACAGCAGTCATAGCCGGAGTGCCCGACGTTATTTGGATTGTATGTTCGGCGTTTGGATAAGCGCTTTGGGCTTTATCCAGCATCGAATCGAAGGCGCGATAGATATCTCCAAAATGCGTTGGATCGGATAATGCAACCGGATTTTTTATGATGGTTACATCGAAGCGCTCCTCAATATGGCGGAGAAACGAAGCAACCTCAGTTTCAGGTTTATCATATATTAGGTATAGGACATCATATCGCGAAGCCTCCAAAATACTTTCTAACGGTCCTGAACGCTTCGGATTCGCTGCCACACGAATATCCGTGTTTCCAATCCACGAAAAAAGTAATCTATTTTTCATCAATAATTTTATCAATTTAATAAAATAAATTATGCTTAAGTATCCGCGAAAATGAAGTACTGTCAATCCTGTAATCTTACCTTGAATGCTATCCTGGTGATGCATTTTCATCGATCTGGTTGAGGAAGTTACTCATCTGCTAACTTATTTCGGGAAGCCGAGAATGAGAAAAAGCATATAACGGCGCATTACTTAATCTTGTTGTCGCATTGCAAGATGCTTTTTAGCGAGGGAGTTTACTGGTTTTCAGGATTGGCTAAAGAGTGCGGGAAGAACTAATTTTTAAACCTAAAAAGAATTAATTTAGCACAAGCGACTAAAAGTAATGCCGTCAAGAATGAATCTTAGTCAAATGCGGATTAGCCGTTGGCGGCTCTTTTCCTCTGAATACCAGCGATTCGTCATTAAAAAGTATCACATTGATCGTGGCCGATTTTTTGCCGCCTTCGACTTGGTATTTGATCACATTCAAGCCTTGGACATCGCGAACATGCCAGTTTTTCTTCAATACTTTTTTCTGGATGGATGCCCAATCGTTGCGGTCGTTGGTTTGTGCCGAAGCATAATCTTGGAATATCCCGGGCGTCATGAGCGCGACGCCTTCGTTGACCACATGCACCCGCGCTTTTGGCCGATTGGTTTTTATGTCGCCGCTTTGTATGCCGTTGCGTAGCCATACAAAAAACGTTTCGGCCAGGTCGTCCATTTCATTATTGATTGGTACAGCCGATTCCGATTGTACATTGGGATGGCTTTTCTGTTCTGTTGTGATGGCATCCGGATCGGGATTTGCCGGTTGACTTTCATCGAGAGCCCTATCGTCCGAGGGTAAGAAATTCTGCAAGTCAAAATCTTGCCTAAGTCGTTGTCGATTTGAAGCCGATGACTCGTCTTCCGGTTCCATGGTCAAACTCGGCTCGTTTTCCTGATTGTGCTGCGATTCTTCAGGAGCAGTTTGATCCGAACCGCTTTTCATTGGCGTTATTACAGGACTTGGCCGACTCTTTTCGTTGCCCGCCGAAGCGCCTAACTTCGTTGATACCTCCATTTCGGCCGGGATGATGCGTCCCTCGAATGCCTTCGGTCGACTGTCGTAGTTTGGCCAGATTTTCGCGATTGCAATGCGGATCATCGTCAATTCGTTGCTCCACCCTTCCCCCTCGACAATGCAGGGCCAGATGGCTTTGTCGCCATACGGGACCAAAACGCCATGCTCCTGAAGAATATCGAACAGTCGGCCGTTTTTCGTGGGTACACCGGTATGGCCTTCTTGGGTTAATTGATCTCTGATTGCATCGACTGTTCGTTTACTCACCAACCAACAGTCATCTCCGCTGATCCAGCCGGCGGCTCCGTTTCTGTTTAACGGCAACTCCCCTTCGTTCAATAAATAGCGTAAAGCCGTCAGCATTTTTTCATGCAACGGTTTAGTCTTGACTGCCGGCATTCGGCTGGCGTCCGCACCTAGATTGGCGGCCACCGATTTGCCATCCGCGATCCCGACAATCTCCCCGATGGATGACGCATTGTCGATGTCGCCCGATACACAGGCTAACCAGTGAGTAAATATGTATCGATCACTTGAGATCCAATTGAGTGCGTAGGCAGGAATAATCCGATGGATCAATAATAATGACGCTTTTCCGTGTAAGCGGTATTGCCGGCCATGCTGGAATTCCGTGCGGTACCATGCGCCCTGCTCGTCCAAAAACGAATCCCAAGGCGACCACGACTTTGAATGATGATCCAGATCGTAAACGGTCACGGTTTGGTCGACGACGACCTTGGCCACGTCATGGCAGAGCGCGGCCAGGAAAACGGCGTAGGTCCATAAGTCTTGTTTGGCAGCAATTTCCTCGGCACCGCCGGTTTCCGATAAAAGATACGAGCGTCGAATCTTCAACGCATTGACACAAACTTCCAGGGTATGGGTCAGCATGCCTCCTGGACCGGCGTGATGATGCACTTCCGAGGCCGGCAACAGTTGTACGAA
>NPIE01012875.1_pt1 | contig 17479 bp, 17 predicted proteins | sample 8637661 | NCBI WGS metagenome assembly NPIE01 (sample SAMN07420842, study PRJNA396082) | bioreactor metagenome | isolation source: sample BA12 brine-fed electro-methanogenic bioreactor BA | place: Japan: Kochi | collected 2016-12-09
ATACTGAATTCTGAATACTGAATTCTAACAACTTAAAACCAAATAATATGGAAAAGAAAGTAATGAACCGCTGGCTTGTGGTCGTTGGAGCTATTCTCATCCAACTTGCCTTAGGCGCCATCTACGACTGGTCGGTGTTTACACCAGGGCTCACCGATGCAGAAGGAACATATCAGTTTTCTGCCGGTGAAGCCGCATGGGTGTTCTCAGCTGGCTTGTTCTTTTTTGCCCTGGTGATGATCTGGGCAGGAAGAAAACTAAACAGTATCGGACCCCGGAAACTGGCCATGGCCGGTGGGCTTGTGCTGGGAGCAGGATACATCCTCGCCGGTTTTTTTGGCAAGGATTTTATCTCCCAGTTGATCTTTATCGGCGTTATCGGAGGTTCCGGTATCGGTTTGGCCTATGTTGTACCCATTGCCGTTGGCGTAAAATGGTTTCCCGATAAGAAAGGGATGCTTACCGGACTGGCGGTTGCCGGATTCGGATTCGGTGCGACCATCTGGGTAAAATGGGCCGGATCCTGGGGAGGAGGACTCCTTGAAACGATCCAGATCGCCGGGCTGGATGGGATAAGAAGCGTATATCTTCTTTACGGGATCATTTTTGCCGTTATGGTAGTTATTGGAAGCCTGGTGATGAAAGATCCCCCCGAAGGCTGGTTGCCCAAAGGCTATACCCCGCCGGAAGCCAATTCAAGCAAAGCAAGCGGCGTGGTGAATTTTGATTCGAAGGAAATGATCCGCACACCACAGTACTACATGCTTTTCTTCACCTTTGTATTCTCTGCCCTGGCGGGATTGATGGTGATCTACTGCATTAAGCTCTTTGGTATCGACGCCCTCACCTTTAATAAACTGGGCACCCTCGACAATACCACCGAAGGCTATGCGGAAACCTTTGCCTGGGCCAGTGCCACGGCAGGCACGGCCATGGCCGTTTATGCAATCCTGAACGGATTGGGAAGGATCGTTTGGGGAATGGTATCGGATTATATCGGAAGAAGAATTTCCATCATCCTGATGACCCTGTTGCAGGGGATCATTATGCTGGCTTTCTTCTACCTCGGAGGAACCACCTGGGGACTGATCATCGCTGCAGCGATCATAGGCTTCAACTTTGGCGGTAACTTTGCATTGTTCCCCGCTATGACCGCCGACCTTTTCGGAAACAAAACCGTTGGCCGGAATTATGGCCTGATATTTTTTGCCTATGGTATTGCCGGTATACTGGGACCTCAGATCGCGGGATTCTTCAAGGATGCGGCCAAAGATGCACCTGACCCGTCAGCATGGCTCACACCCTTCGTTATTGCCGGGGTTGCATGCCTTCTTGGAACCGTGCTCATACTGCTGGTCAAAGCTCCAAAAAAATCATAATACCGCATATTGACCATGTCAAGGCCGGTGCATCCAGAATGCGCCGGCTTTTTTTCTGCTTGCTGGCTGCTGGTTGCTGCTTACTTTAATTCTTTGTTAACTATTTCACAAAACAGTTTTTTGTTCCTACCTTTGCAGCAACAAAAGCAAACGGGTTTCAAACAATTTTAAATATCATTCGCCATGCCAATCAAAACACTTGACAAGATATTCAGGCCAAAACGGATTGCCCTGATCGGTGTATCGAACAATCCGGATTCCGTAGCCGGGATCGCACTTAAAAACCTCGTAGGAGGCGGTTTCCAGGGGGTGGTTTATCCCATTAATCCCAAGTATGAAGCCGTAATGGGAATTACCTGTTATCCTGACATAAAGAGCGTTCCAAAAACACCTGACCTTGCTGTGATTGCCACATCAGGTCATCGTGTGCCGGGTCTTGTCCGCGAATGCGGAGAGGCCGGTGTGCTCGGTATCATCATCATGAGCGCCGGTTTCAAGGAAGCCGGTGATGAAGGGCGCAAGCTTGAAGAGCAGGTAAAAGCCGAAGTGGCCAAATACGAAGGCATGCGGGTGATCGGGCCAAACTGCCTCGGGATCATCGTACCCGGCTTCAAAATGAATGTCAGCTTCGCTGCATCCATGCCGAAAAAAGGCAATGTGGCCTTCATCTCCCAATCAGGAGCTCTTTGTACCAGCGCCCTCGACTGGGCAGTGGAACAGAATATCGGGTTTTCCTATTTTGTATCCATCGGAAATACCATGGATGTTGGATTTGGCGACCTGATCGACTACTTCGGACAGGATCCCAACACAAAATCCATTGTTCTTTACGTGGAAAGCATAACATTCGCAAGACAATTCATGACCGCTGCCCGTGCATTCGCACGCAAGAAACCCATTATCGTATACAAAGCCGGACGCTATCCCGAATCAGCCGCAGCAGCGGCCTCGCATACCGGGGCCCTGGCTTCCGAAGACAGCATTTATGATGCCGTATTCCAGCGCGCCGGGATCGCCCGCGTTTATGATATCGGCGATATCTTCAATTTCACCGACCTGATCTCGAGAAGGAACATTCCCAAAGGACGCAAGCTGGCCATCGTGACCAATGCCGGCGGCCCGGGCGTAATGGCCACCGACATGCTGATCTCCAAAGGCGGCGGTCTGACCCTGCTTTCCGATGATACCATGAAAAAGCTGGATGAGGTTCTACCCCCTTTCTGGTCGCACGGTAACCCCGTTGACGTAATCGGAGACGCTACTCCTGAGCGATTTGCACAGGCCACAGAGATCGTTCTCAAAGACGAAAAAGTGGATGCCGTACTGGTGATCCTTACCCCCCAGGCCATGACCGAGCCCACCAAAACAGCTGAAGCCATTGCCAAAATATCTGAACATCATTCTAAACCTATTCTGGCAGCATGGATGGGAGGGAAAAGCATGAAAGAAGGAATCCAGGTCTTCCTGAACAAGGGGATATCCGTGTATCAGACTCCCGAACAAGCCATTAAAGCCTTCATGACCCTGGCCCATTATTCGAGAAACCTCGACATCCTGTTTGAAACCCCGCGCGATATTCCCGTTTCGTTCAGCCTCGACAGGAAGAAACTCAGGAAAGAATTCACCGAGAAGCATTTCAATAAGGAAACCATCCTTTCCGAGGATGTGTCAAAACACCTGATCGATGCCTACGGGATCAATACCACCAAGCCCCAATTTGCATCCTCTGCCCTGCAGGCCGCCGATATTGCCAACAAGATCGGTTACCCGGTGGTGATCAAGATACAATCGCCCGACATCACCCATAAATCGGATGTTGGCGGTGTTGCCCTGAACATCAAAGATGAAAACTCGGTTTGGATGACCTTCAAGAACATGACAGAAAGCATTAAGCAAAAAATGCCGGATGCCACCATCGAAGGGGTAACCGTGCAGCCCATGTTCAATGCCCGTGATGCTGTGGAACTCATCCTCGGGATCAAGAAAGACCCCGTTTTCGGCACCTGCCTGATGATCGGAATGGGTGGAACCTCAGCGGAGCTCTTCCAGGATACTTCCCTGGGCTTCCCGCCCCTGAACGAAACCCTGGCCATGCGGATGATCAAGAACCTGAAGATCTATCCTCTGCTGAAAGGCTACCGTGGCAGTGATCCCAAGGCCATCGACAAGCTGGTGGAGATCATGATCCGTATGTCGTACCTGGCAGCAGATTACCCGGAGATCGCCGAGCTCGACATCAATCCCCTGCTCGTTACCACCCATGAAGCAGTGGCCCTGGATGCCCGTATTGTCCTCGACAAGGAGGTTGTTGGCAAGAAACTGCCGGAATTCTCACACCTGCTGCTCCATCCCTACCCGGAAAAGTATGTGAAGAAAACAAAACTAAAAGATGGAACAGCCATTAAAATGCGCCCCATTAAACCAGAGGATGAACCCCTCTGGCTTGAATTGCTGGGATCCTGCTCCAAGGAATCCATTTATTCACGCTTCCGGTATAATTTCCATTACGATTCACACGAAGTGGCCACACAATTCTGCTATATCGACTATGCCCGGGAAATTGGTATCGTGGCTGAAGTGGAAGAAAAAGGCAAAAAGAAACTCATCGGAGTGGGAAGGCTGATCGCTGATCCCGACCTCACTACCGTGGAGTATGCCATCCTGATCACCGATGAATACCAGAAACGTGACCTGGGAACCATCCTTACGGCTTATTGCGAGGATATTGCCAAAAAATGGAAGATGAAAAGGGTATTCGCCGAAACCACCAAGGACAACAAAGCCATGGTAGCCGTATTCAAGAAGCTGGGCTTTGAGGTAACCTATAACTCAGACAATACCGTTAGCGTCTCAAAGGAACTCGGGAAGTAATTCAAAGGCGGACGTGCTGATTGTTGTGTGCGCCGCCCCGGAAGCATTTCAGTCCCCGGGCTATTTCCGGATCTTTTCACAAAGGCGGCCGAAGATCTCATCGATAGATCCTATGCCATTCACGCTTTCCAGTTTACCCTGCACATCGTAGTGGTCCATCAGGGGTTTGGTCTGGCTGTGGTAAACATTCAGGCGGTTGGAGATCACTTCAGCAGTATCGTCTTTCCGTCCTTCGATCTCTGCCCTTTTCAGCAAGCGCGCCATCAGTTCATCATCCCCAACATCGAGTGCCAGCACAATATTGACTGAGGCAGTCTTTTCGCCCAGGAGTTTTTCCAGGTCGTGTGCCTGCTGAATGGTGCGGGGGTAGCCATCGAAAAGGAAACCACCGGTTCCGGGATGCTTGTCCATGGCCGACCTCAACAGATCTACCAGGAGTTCATCCGATACCAGTTCTCCTTTTTCAATAATGCTTTTCACCCGTAAACCCAGCTCGGAGCCGGCCTTGATCTCGGCCCGGAATATGTCGCCGGTGGAGATATGGGTCAGTGAATACTTTTCTGCGAGTTTGGCGCTTTGTGTGCCCTTTCCCGATCCGGGAGGGCCGAAGATAATGATATTGTACATGCTTCTCGGGCTAATGGATTAAACGATTAAGGATTGATGCAAGAGTATTTCCCTGTCACACACAAATATAAGAAAAAGCATGCGTGCATGGATGTCATTTATTGATTAATTTTGCTTTTGAGTGATCAATATGATTTTAGCCCTTCCAGATAGTATAGCAGGCGACAGTCTCGGGGAATACCCTGACACCACAGCATGGGCATCCCTTTTGAGCGGGAATGAACTTTCCACGGAGATCACTCCCCTTTTACAAGCCGGCCAAAGCCACCCGTACTGGATCTTCGGCATTCTCTTCCTGGGCTTTGTTCTTCTGGCCTGGAGCAGGATCTTTTTCAGAAGAAGGATGAACATGATCTTCAGCGGTATTTTTGCCAGGAATTATGCCAATCAGCTTATCCGGGAAGGCAACCTCTTCAACGAACGCATCGGCCTGGTGCTTTTCCTGGTTTACCTGAGCATGATGCCCCTTTTTGCTTACCTGTCGCTGCCCCTGTTCTATTCCGTTCCGGAATCCCCTCGCGGGGGATTGTTATATATCTTACTGCTGGCCTTTTTCGCAGCATTCTGGCTTCTGAAAGTGATCTTCATCAACGGGCTTTCTCTGCTGTTCAATACCCGCGAACACTCCAATGATATCCTGGCCAATATGTACCTCTACAATCTTTTCGCCGGAATACTCCTCCTGCCCCTGCTCAGTTGCATGGCCTATGCAGACCGAGAGATATTTTTTTATATCACCCTGATTATCTTATTCTTAGTTTACCTCGTCAGAATTTTCAGGATAGCCATGATCGGATTTGGAATGTCAAAATTTTCTGTATTTCATTTATTTTTGTATCTTTGCACCCTCGAAATTTTACCATTGATCGTTCTGGCTAAAATATTGAATCGAAACATGATCCTATAAAAGAGATAGGACTGGGAAGTGAAGGAATCATAAGTTTCATTTAAACGGTGCAACAGTGAAAATCAAAAAAATACTGGTCTCACAACCTGAGCCTCTAGATCTGGAAAAATCTCCTTACGGGGAGCTTGCCAAGAACCACAATCTGAGCATTGATTTCAATAAATTCATCAAGATCGAAGGTGTAAGTTCCAAAGAATTCCGGCAGAACCGTATTCAGCTGCTAGATTTTACAGCAGTGATCTTTACCAGCCGTAATGCTGTGGATCATTATTTCCGCCTGGCAAAAGACCTCAGGGTGGAAGTTCCCGACACCATGAAATACTTCTGCATTTCTGAAAGTACTGCATTCTACCTTCAAAAGTATGTTCAGTACCGGAAACGGAAGATCTTCCACGGAAAACAAAGTTTTGAGCAGTTGATGGAGATCATCAGGAAACATAAGGACGAAAAGTATATCCTGCCCTGTTCCGACATTCACAAGGCCAGCATGACCAAACAACTTGATACAGCCGGTATTGACTATCAGAAGGCAGTATTTTACAAGACCCTGGCCAGTGATCTTTCGCACCTGGACATCAACGGCTACGATATGCTTATTTTCTTCAGCCCATCAGGGGTGAAGTCGCTGTTCAAGAACTTTCCGGAATTCAAGCAGAACTCTACCCTGATCGCTGCTTTTGGCCCTACAACAGCCAAAGCCATTGATGAAGCCGGCCTGAAACTGGAAGTTGCGGCCCCCACCAAAACCGCTCCTTCCATGACCATGGCCATTGAACAATACATTCAAAAGCAGAACAAAAAGAAATAAACTACTGATTACAGGGCAAATCAAAAGGGGTAAATGGTTTTATCCCTTTTTTTGTGTCGATCCAATGAAATGAAGCAAAGCTTTAAAAAAGAGGAGCGTTTGAAAAGCAGCAAGGTGATCAAACAATTGTTTGTTTCAGGCCACTCATTTTTTCAATATCCTTTTAAAGTAAACTGGCTCCCCGCCGAAAACAAAGGGAAGTATCCGGCCAGGGTGCTGATCAGTGTGTCGAAAAGGAATTTCAGGAAAGCCAGTGAGCGAAACCATCTGAAAAGGCTTTGCCGGGAAGCTTACCGCAGGGAAAAACACCTGTTGTATGAATTCCTGGATGCCAAAGGAATGGCATGCAATTTCTCGCTGGTATATATCGGGAAATCGGCGGAAGAGTATTCGGACATCCATAAGAAAATATTCACCCTGCTTGAGCGTTTAATATCAGAACTAGAAGTTTACAATCATCAAAACAAGACATCATCATGACCCATATAAATAAGCTGTTCTTATTCCTGTTTGCCTTCATTATCCTGCTTTCTTCATCTTCCCTGAAGGCACAAAATGAAAATAATTTCGAGATCTCCAAGAACCTCGAGATCTTCATTTCCATGTATAATGAACTGAACAAGAATTATGTTGATGAGCTTAACCCCGGAGAGCTGATGGTGACCGGCATTGAATCCATGCTGGAAACTCTGGATCCCTATACCGTTTACATCCCCGAATCGCAGATCGAGGATTACCGCATGATGACCACCGGGCAATATGGCGGCATTGGCTCCCTCATCCACCGAAAAGGCGAATACGTGGTAATCTCGGAACCTTATGAAGGGTATCCGGCGCAAAAAAGCGGTTTAATTGCCGGTGACCGCCTGCTGAGCATCAACGGGGAAGAAATGACCGGGAAGCCATCGGATGAAGTGAGCAAATTCCTCAAAGGGCAACCCGGAACCAGCATCACCCTGGTCGTTGAACGCGACGGTGAAGATAAACCCCTGGAGTTCGAGGTCAAAAGAGAAAATATCACCATCAAGGATATCCCGTATTATGGGATGCTTAATGAAGATATCGGGTACATAAAACTTACCGGCTTTACCCAGCAAGCCGGCAATAAGGTAAAAAATGCCTATGTGGATCTGCAAAAAGATTCCAAACCTTCAGGACTGATCCTCGACCTGAGGAACAACGGGGGAGGATTGTTGCAGGAAGCCGTGAACATCACCAATATTTTTGTTGACAAAGGGCAGCTCGTAGTGAGCACCAAGGGTAGGCTGAAAGATAAGAACCAGGACCATTACACCCGTTTCACGGGTATTGACACAAAGATCCCCCTGGTAGTGCTGATCAATGCCCACAGCGCATCCGCATCGGAGATCGTGGCCGGGGCCATCCAGGATATGGACCGCGGGGTGATCCTCGGGCAGCGTTCATTCGGCAAGGGCCTGGTGCAAAATGTGATCCCGCTCAGCTATAATTCACAAATGAAGGTGACCGTTGCCAAGTATTACATCCCCTCCGGCAGATGCATACAGGCCATCGATTATTCCATGAAAGATGAAGACGGTTATTTCACCAAGATCCCGGATTCGCTGGTAAACGAATTCAAGACCAGGAACGGAAGGCTCGTTTACGATGGCGGCGGCATTGAACCCGACATTGTTTTGCCCCCGAAGAAATTCAGTCCCATCCTTGCCAGTCTATTCACCAAGTACCTCATCTTTGATTTCGCAACAAAATATGCCAGGGAACATCCTGAGATCGGACCACCGGAAGATTTCCGCATTACGGATGAGATCTATAATGACTTTGTGGCTTTTTTGTCGGATAAAGATTACGACTACGTCACTGCCAGTGAGAAAAAACTGGAAGAACTCAAAGAATCCGCCACGCGTGAAAACTCTTTCAATGCGATCGAAGAACAGTACAGTATGCTGAAGAAAGCCATGATGCACAACAAAGAGGAAGATCTGCAAACATATCGTGAGGAGATCAGCGAACTTTTAAAAATGGAGATCGTTACACGCTATTTTTACCAGGAAGGCAAGATCAGGGCCTCACTCAACACCGATCCCGAGATCGAACGTGCCATTGAGATCCTGGAAAACCCGAAACTCTACCAATCCGTGCTGGATGGCAGCTACCAGGAAGATAAAGCCGAAAAAGAAGACATTGATAACAAGAACGGTTAATGTAACTGTTTGAGGCTTTCCGGTGTATAAGGATCTACATGAAGATGAACTTGAAAACCATCCAGATCAAGGTGGAAGAGTATCCCTCCATGGAAGCCCTTCCTGACAAAGACCGTGATCTTATGCAGGAGGCTGAAAAAGCCATGGAAAAAGCCTATGCCGAATATTCGCATTTTCGGGTAGGAGCAGCCCTGCGACTGGCAAACGGGAAGATCATTACCGGAAATAACCAGGAAAATGCGGCATATCCCTCGGGGCTCTGTGCTGAACGGGTCGCGATGTTTTATGCCCGGTCGCAATATCCTGATGCCGTGATCGAAAGCCTGGCCATCTGCGCCAGGGGCGAAAATTTTCGCATTCGTGATGCAGTAGCCCCCTGCGGTGCATGCCGGCAGGTCATGGCGGAATACCAGACCCAGCAGCAACAGGATATGCGGGTGATCATGAAAGGCCAGGAAGGACCTATCCTTGCCGTAGATTCAGTGAACAATCTGTTGCCCCTCATGTTTCACGTTGAAGAACTTAAAAAGAATAAATAAGATGAAAAAAAGATTTATCCCCCTTCTGCTGATCGCTTTTGTACTGATGGCCATGAAGGCCGACAAGGATGCTTACCGTATCTTTGACCAGAAAGGGAAGAAAGCCACCTACGCGAAATTGCTTCGCCAGGCAAGTGAAGCCGATGTGGTACTTTTCGGAGAACTTCATAACAATCCTATCTGCCACTGGTTGCAATACGAGCTAACGGCCGATCTGTTCGATGAGAAAGAAGGGAAGATCGTGATGGGAGCCGAAATGTTTGAACGCGACGGCCAGCTCATCCTCGATGAATACCTGCAGAATGAGATTTCCACCAGGAGCTTTGAGTCGCAGGCACGTCTGTGGCCCAATTACGAAACCGACTATAAGGCACTCGTTGAATTTGCCCGCGAAAAGGAAGTGCCCTTTGTTGCCACGAATATTCCCCGGCGTTATGCCTCTATCGTCTTCCGCGAAGGTTTTGAAGGACTCGACAGCCTCGACCGTCACGCCAAAATGTTCATTGCCCCCCTGCCGGTACCTTACGACCCTGCCCTGCCGGGCTACCAGGCCATGATGGAAATGGGCGGTGGAATGGGCGGACATGCTTCCGATAATTTCCCGAAAGCGCAGGCCATCAAAGACGCTACCATGGCGCATTTCATCCTGGAAGGGATGGAGGAAGGAAAAACCTTCATCCATTATCACGGCACATACCACAGCAACGACTTCGAAGGCATTGTGTGGTACCTTAAGCAATACCGCCCGGGATTGAATATCCTGACTATCGGCAGTGTTGAGCAGGCTGATATCCATGAACTTGATGAGGAAAACGAAGGCATTGCAGACTTCATCCTTGCAATCCCCTCTTCGATGACCAAAACACACTAGATAAAGATCAAAGATCAAACTCCAAAATTCAAAGTCCCAAACTCAAGGCTCAAAACTTAGAACCGGAATTAACGATTGATCAGCAAAAACCAAATAAAATTCCTACAGTCCCTGAAACAGCTCAAATTCAGGAAAGAGCATGGCTTATTCATTGCTGAAGGGAAAAAGATCGTTGAGGAACTCATTCCCTCAGGGATACGGGTGAGAGAGGTTTATGCATTGCAGGAGTGGATCGATGAGAAGCGTATCCTCTGCGACAAATACGGCACTAAGGCAATCCCGGTCAGCGGGAAGGAACTTGACCGCATCAGCAACCTCAGCACCCCCAATATGGCACTCGCCCTGTGCCAAATCCCTGTAAATGAAGTCGTGCAGGCGAAAGAAGGCATCCTCATTGGCCTGGATGGCATTCGCGATCCCGGCAACCTGGGAACCATCATCCGTACGGCCGACTGGTTCGGGCTGGATATGCTGATCTGTTCCAGGGATTGTGTGGATGTATATAATCCCAAAGTGGTGCAATCAAGCATGGGATCCATTGCCAGGGTAAAAGTGGTCTATACCGACCTGGAGGAATATCTGTCGGAAGCCAGCCTGCCGGTTTACGCCACCGTATTGGAAGGCAAAAATATCTGGAAAGAAAAACCGGGAGATGGCATTTACCTTATCGGAAACGAAAGCAGGGGCATCGGTAAGAATATTCTCCGTTTTGCCACGCATCGCATTGCGATCCCTTCGCTGGGCAAGGCGGAATCGCTGAATGCCTCCGTTGCTACCGGGATTGTTTTGGCCGAAGTGATGAAGGCGCGCGAAGGTAATAATTTATAACGAATTACAAACAAAATCTACATATCTTTGTTGCTCTTATAAAAGCAGTTCAATACCTATGAGTCCTGAATTAAAAGTANNAAGTAATACTGATCACCGTCGTTCTCCTGGCACTGGCCATCGCCGGAATAGCCATAAAAATGTTCCTGAAAAAAGGTGGAGAATTCAAGAAACAATGCAGCAGCGTGGATCCGGATACGGGCGAACGCATTGGCTGCACCTGCGGAAAATCCGACGGAGGATCATCCTGCGAGAACAAATAATCCCCTCAATCGATCCCTTATTAATCTTCCAGTAGTTCTTCCATGCCCGGAGTGGCATAGGTTTGCATCTTACCCGATTCATCAGAAAAGATAAAAAAGCCCTCCAGCTCATGCCTTGTTTGGAGAATGCTCCTGGCCTTTTCAAGACCCATGACCATAAAGGCCGTGGCCCAGGCATCGGCGGTTCCGCAATCATCTGCAAGCACGGAAGCACTCAGCAGTGAATGGGTAACCGGGAATCCTGTTTGTGGATCAAGGGTATGGGAATACCGAAGGCCGTTTTCAATAAAAAATTTCCGGTAATTGCCCGAGGTGGCCAGGGCCTTATCCGTCAACATAATGGTTGCCTGAAGTTCCCGTTCGGAAAATTCAGCTTCAGAAGGTTTTTCAATACCCACCTTCCAGGGGCCCTGACCGGGCTTGCTGCCCCTGGCCAGCACTTCGCCACCGATATCCACCAGGTAGTTGTTGATGCCATTCGAAGCAAGATAATCCCCCACTAGGTCAACAGAATAACCCTGTGCAACGGCATTAAAGTTGAACTCCATGCCTTCCTTATCCATCAGTATGCGATTGCCATCCAATCGAACCATACGAAAATCCACCAAGGGCAGCAGGCTGTCAACAACCTCCTGGTCGACATGTTGCCGGTCTTTGAATCCGAAGCCCCAAGCATTGGCCAGCGGCCCGATGGTATAATCAAAAGCACCACCGCTTTCTTCCGCCACTTTTCGCGCAAGCCGGTAGGTTTGCATGAATATTTCATCGCAGATCACTCCGCTGTCGCCCCGGTTGATCCGTGAAATGACCGATTCAGGCATCCACATCGACACCGATTGGTCGAAGGCCCTGAGCAGGGAGTCGATCCCGGCCTGGAAATCCCTTCCCTGCGGATCAAAATAGGTGACTGCATAATAGGTTCCCTGGGCCATGCCACTGAAGCTGACCTTCTTCTGCCTTTGAGGCAGCTGGCAGGCCGAAACAGCAAGTGTAAGAATGAGAAGGTAGAATACTTTTTTCATGGACTCAAAAAAAGACCTCAAAGGTTCTTGAACCTGTGAGGTCTGGTTATTTTTTAGCCTCCGAAATCGTCGAAGGCGATCATTTCTTCCGGTACGCCATAGTCGTCAAGCATTTTCAGAACGGCATCGTTCATCATGGGCGGACCGCAGATATAGTATTCAATCTCTTCCGGCTCGGGATGGTTTTTCAGGTATTCATCCATTACGATCTGGTGGATGAATCCTGTGGATCCTTTCCAGTTATCTTCCGGCAGTGGTTCAGATAAACCTATATGAAATTCGAAGTTCGGATTTTCCTTTTCGAGTTCCTCGAATTCGTCGATATAAAAAAGTTCACGGAGCGAACGTCCTCCATACCAGAATGTTGCTTTACGTTTGGTTTTATTGGTCTTATAGAGGTCGAAAATATGCGAGCGCATCGGCGCCATACCTGCACCACCGCCAATGAACATCATCTCCTTGTCGGTATCCTTAATGAAAAATTCACCATAAGGGCCGGAAATGGTCACTTTATCGCCTGGCTTCCGCGAGAAAATATAGCTGGAACAGATCCCCGGGTTCACCTTCATGAATCCACCGGTCTTGCGGTCGAAAGGCGGTGTTGCAATACGGATATTCAGCATGATGATATTGGATTCCGCGGGGTGGTTCGCCATGGAATAGGCCCGGAAAATCGGTTCCGGGTTCTTCATCTTCAGGTCCCACATCTTGAACTTATCCCAGTCTTCGCGGTATTCTTCATCCACCTCAATATCCTTGTAGTCGACCTGGCACTTAGGCACATCGATCTGGATGTATCCACCGGATTTGAAATCCAGGTTTTCGCCTTCCGGAAGTTTCACTACGAACTCCTTGATAAAGGTGGCCACGTTCTTGTTGGACACCACTTCGCATTCCCATTTCTTGATGCCGAAGATCTCGGGCGGAATGGAGATATCCATATCTTCTTTCACCTTCACCTGGCATCCGAGGCGCCAGTTGTTTTGTTGCTCCTTACGGGTGAAATAGCCCACTTCTGTAGGCAGGATAGAACCGCCACCATCATTCACCTGGCATTTACACATGGCACAGGTTCCACCACCACCGCAGGCCGAGGGGAGGAAGATCTTCTCGGCCGACAGCGTGGAAAGCAGGGTTGATCCCGGTTTCACAGTCAGCTTCTTCTCATCATTGATGGTAATGGTCACCTCCCCCTGAGGGGTGAGTTTTTTCCTGGCAAAAAGCAGCATGGCCACCAGGGTGATGATCACCAGGAGAAAGATGACGATGCTGGCAATAATGACTTGTCCTATTGTGAATAAAAGCATTGTTTAAAGCTTAATATTAATTTTTCTTTTTACAGTTGGATACCCATGAACATCATGAAGGCCATCCCCATCAGGCCGGTAATGATGAAGGTGATTCCCAGGCCGCGGAGCGGAGCCGGCACATTGGAGTAACGGATCTTTTCGCGGATCGCGGCAATGCCTACAATGGCCAGGAACCAACCCACACCTGATCCCAGGCCGAAGGATGTCGCTTCGGCAATGCTCTGGTATTCACGTTCCTGCATAAACAAGGAACCACCCAGGATAGCGCAGTTCACAGCGATCAGCGGAAGGAAGATCCCCAGGGAGGAATACAGGGCCGGCGAGAACTTCTCGATCACCATTTCCACCAGCTGGACCATGGAAGCGATCACGGCGATGAACATGATAAATGAAAGGAAGCTGAGGTCAACATCCTGGAAGGTATCCCCTACCCCCGGCAACCAGCTCAGGGCGCCGGGTTTGAGTACATACTCATTGAGCAGATAATCGACCGGAACGGTGATCCCCAGAACGATGATCACAGCAATACCAAGCACGACAGAAGTCTTAACGGTCTTGGATACGGCCAGGTATGAACACATCCCCAGAAAGTATGCGAACACCATATTGTCGATGAAGATCGACTTTACGAATATGTTAACTAATTCCTGCATAAAGCTATGCTGTTAAGTTTAATTTTCTTCAATAAGTTCTTTATCTCTTTTCCGCTGCACCCAGATGATCACACCAACGGTGATCAGAGCCATGGGTNNGGATCATCATCCCGTTATTGGAGTAGAATCCACCGTTATCGATGTACCACGACTGCGGAATGACTGCATAGCCCCAAATGGTTCCTGAACCAAGCAGTTCACGGAAGAAGGCCACCACGATCAATATCCAGCCATAGCCCCAGGCATTTCCGATACCATCGAGGAAAGAAGGCCAAACTTTATTTCCCATGGCAAAGGCTTCGAAGCGGCCCATGATGATACAATTGGTAATGATCAGCCCGACAAAGACCGAAAGCTGTTTGCTCACGTCATAGGCAAAAGCTTTGAGCACCTGGTCGACGAGGATCACCAGGGAGGCGATCACCACCAGTTGCACAATGATCCTGATCCTGGGAGCAATGGTATTTCTCAGGACGGATATCACCACATTTCCGACCCCCATAACCGCCATAACGGAGAGGGCCATCACGAAGGCAGGCTCAAGTTTGGCCGTAACGGCCAGTGCTGAGCAGATCCCCAGCACCTGCACGGTGATCGGGTTTTCCCTGCCTAAGGGAGTAGTGATCAGTTTTCTGTTCTTGGGAGAGAACAAAGGTTCCCTTTCTGATTTTGCTGAACTCATATCTTATTGCTGGCTTTTAAAATATGCAACATAGTTGCCTACACAATTCTTTAACATCTTGGTAACGGCATCGCTGGTGATGGTACCCCCTGAAATGGCATCCACCCCGTGGATCTGTTCACTCTGTGGCATGGTTCCCACACCTCCTTTTTTTACTATGATGGAAGTGAAGATTCCATCTGAAGTGAACATGGTCTTTCCCGGAAACTGATCGGCAAATTCGCGGGTGGAGATCTCCGCACCCAGGCCGGGAGTTTCCTTGTCGTGTCCGAATTCGGCTCCATAAACCGTATTCATGTCGGCTTTCAGGGCGATATTGCCGTAGATCGGCCCCCAGAGGCCTTTACCGTAAAGGGGAATGATATACACCTTTTCTCCTTCGGCTTCCGCTACATACAGCGGGACTTTAAAATCGAGCCCCTGGCGTTTGTTATACAACTCAGTCTTGAGGTTGATATCGAAGGCCCGGTGGGTCCCGTCGAGCATTTGTCCCTGTGCATACCTTCCGGCGACCTTACCGTCCTGGTCGATCACCAGTTCTTCAAGGATGAATTTGTCGAAGAGGTATTCGGCACTGTCGGTCGGGGCCTCAATGTCCACGGCCATCAGGATCCCCTGGATCTTGGCAATGGCTATATTCCTTTCCTGGTAAGGTTTCAGCACCATGGCAGCGGTGGATAATATCGCGGCCACGATGATCACCATTAGCGAGGAGTAGATAAAAATGTACCTGTTAGTAAACATGGATCAATTCTTATATAGTTTCAATCGTTCATTTCATTAAGCAGCGGCTTCAACGGCAGCCCACCTTTTCTTTCTTCTGCGGACGTTCGCCTGGATCACATAGTGGTCGATGAGGGGTGCGAACACGTTCATCAGCAATATGGCCAGCATCATCCCCTCCGGGTATGCCGGGTTAAACACCCTCACCAGGATGGCAAAGATCCCGATCAGGAAGCCGTAAATATATTTTCCGTTGGTGGTTTGGGTGGCGGTAACCGGATCGGTAGCCATGAACACGGCCCCGAAGGCAAAGCCTCCCATCACCATATGGTCGATCGGCGATACTTCCATATAGGCATTGGCACCCACCAGGTTAAAGATGAATCCCATCAGTAATCCGCCGGCAAATACCGAAAGCATGATCCTCCAGCTGCCCATGCCCGTAAACAGGAGTACCAGGCCTCCCAGCAGGATGGCCAGGGTGGACGTTTCTCCGACAGAACCGGGCATTATTCCGTAAAACATGTTGAGGGTATCCGGCAGATGCAGGCTGGCATCCGGCACGGTGGTGCTGGCCAGGGCATCGCCCAGGGGGGTTGCGCCTGAAACGGCATCGCCCTGATCGAAGATCCAGACCTTATCGCCCGACATATGTTTTGGATAGGCAAAGAAGAGGAAGGCCCTGGCAGTCAATGCTGGGTTCAGGATGTTCATTCCCGTACCTCCGAAAACCTCTTTCCCGAAGATCACCGCAAAAATGGTGGCCACAGCTACCATCCAGAGGGGTACTCCCGGGGGCATGATCAGCGGGATCAACATACCGCTCACCAGGAAGCCTTCGTTCACTTCGTGTCCACGGATCTGGGCAAAAATGAATTCCGTCCCCAGTCCGGCAACATAAGAAACAACGATGAGCGGGAATACGACCTTAAAGCCGATCCAGAGGTTCAGCCAGATATCGGTATCGGTCAAACCGTTCGACAACTGGCTCTGGTATCCCACATTCCACATCCCGAAGAGGAGGGCCGGCATCAGGGCCAGCACCACGATGATCATGGTTCGCTTCAGGTCGTTGGCATCCCTGATATGGCTGCCGATACTGGTTACCCTGTTCGGAACAAAAAGAAAGGTTTCAAAAGCATCGAAGGTTGAGTGAAGCTTTTCGAACTTTCCTCCTTTTTCGAACTGGGGTTTTATCTTGTCAAGAAAGTTTCTGAGTGCTTTCATTGATATATGGATATTTTAATGATTTCTTGCTGTTGTTTAATTCATCTCTTTGATCATGAGATTGATCCCGTCCCTGACGATCTTCTGTATATTGATCTTGGAGGTGCTGATGAACTCACAGAGGGCAAAATCTTCCTCGTCCACCTCGTAAATGCCAAGATTTTCCATCTGGTCGATATCTTCTATCATAATGGCTTTTACCAGTTGCATGGGATAGATGTTTAGCGGGAAGACCTGTTCGAATTTCCCGGTGAGCACGAAAGCACGCTCTCCTCCATGATAATTGGTATCGAGACGATACTTTTTCCCGGGCATCAACCATGTGGGGAAGCTTTTATAAAAACTGAACTTCTTCAAGCCGGGCATGGCCCAGCCAAAGAATTCATGATAATCGCCTTCGGGGATCACCGATATCTGTGAGTCGTAAAAGCCTGCAAAGCTTGTTTTTTCAACTTTTGCACCGGTGAGCACATTCCCGGAAATATAACGCAGCTTGCCCTCGGTTGTATTCCCGTTGAGCATATCGGAAATGGAAGCGCCAATGATGGTCTTGCCATAGAGGGGCTGCTTCACTTCGGAACCGGTG